>Ga0105348_1001710_pt1 | contig 14225 bp, 14 predicted proteins | sample EN8Hudsemesocosm_2_FD_83504 | JGI IMG/M metagenome (GOLD analysis project Ga0105348, IMG submission 83504) | Methane-oxidizing microbial communities from mesocosms in the Hudson Canyon - EN8C Hudson Canyon | ecosystem: Environmental > Aquatic > Marine > Cold seeps | place: Hudson Canyon... | reverse complement strand
TAACTGGGTGATGAAACAAGTATTTGAGGATGTCCAAAAGTTACTAACAGCACAGATTAAACATATTAAAATTTCTGTGAATATCTCTTGTCGGCAACTTAAAGATAAACATTTTATATCAGATATCCGTAAGTTGTTTTCGCCACATCCTAACTATATTCAGTATTTTGAGTTTGAAATTAATGAGAATTGCTTCATTGAAAACCAAAACGAAAACATTAGTCGTTTGAATGATCTTAGAAATATGGGGTTTTCTATTTCATTAGATGATTTCGGAACGGGCTATGCTTCAATGAGCTATTTACAGCGTGTTCCTGTGGATTCGATCAAAATTGACCAATCTATTCTAGCTGACTTTTCGGTATATAAAATAGCCGACGATAAAGGGTATGCCAACATTATAAGTGCTATTGTTTCAATGGCGCATAATCTAAATTTGAAGGTTGTAGCAGAAGGCGTTGAAAACGAAGCACAGGTGAAGTTTTTGAGATCAATTAATTGTGATATGGTGCAAGGATTTTATTACGGGTGTCCAATGCGGATTGATCAATTACTTGCTCATTTTTTAGAAACGAATTTAGTTTCCTCATATCAGTCATCCTAACTTGCATTAGTGGTTTTCTAAGCTATAGTCAGGTATTCGGTGTTTTACTCCGAATACCTTATCCCCCCCCCACACCCCTATAAACGACAGTGAAATCGCCGCCCTGGTAAATCTTCTTGTTCGTATTTTAAATTTTTGAGGAATTAGTTTTGTTTAGCAATTTGCGTTTTGAGTACAAGTTTTGGTTTCTTTTATTTGTTGTTATTTCAAGTGTGTTATGTCTTCAGGTTTTTGATCGCTTTAGTGAACGAGAAAACTTAATTGAAAGTCGCCAGAATGAAATTCGGCATTTAGTTGAAAACACTATTTCCCTCACTAAATCTTTTTATAATCGCCGAGACATTTTGGGTGAGGAAGAGGCGAAAAAACAGGCTGTTAATGCGATCAGTCAACTTCGTTATGATAATGGAAGCGGTTACTTTTGGATTAATGATTACAGTGCAACAATTATCATGCATCCTATTAAGCCTTCACTTAATGGCAAAGATATGTCTGATTTTAGAGACCCAAATGGCATTCGTTTGTTTTCAGAGTTTGTTAAAACGGTACGCTCAACTGAAGCAGGCTTTGTCGATTACTTTTGGAGCAAGCCAGGTAAAGATGAACCTGCAGCAAAAACCTCTTATGTAGAAGGGTTTAAACCTTGGAACTTTATTATTGGTACCGGTGTGTATATTGATGATATAGACGCACTATTTTGGTCTAAATCACAGAAGTCTATAGGCTTATTGCTATTAATTTTAGGGGTTGTGATCGCTATCTCACGAGTGATGACTAAAGATGTTGTTGAACCGCTGAATCATATTGTAAAAGCGATGAAGGATGCAGCCAAAGGTGACTTTACTCATACCATTGACATTAGAGTACGAGGTGATGAGTTAGGTGAGCTTGCTCTGTCTTTTATCCGTATGCAGGAATCATTCAAGGATTTGATTCACCATAGTATTCATAGTTCTACGGAGTTATCTGAGTCATCTGATGAAATGACTGCAATCACTCTGAAAACCAATGAGGGGGTCAATCAGCAGCATGTAGAAACAGAGCTTTTAGCCTCAGCTATTGAGGAGCTCGCAATGACTATAAAAGAAGTGGCAAATAATGCGGCTGAAACTTCAAACCTAACGCAAGAAACGAATCAGCAAATTGATTTGGGCAATGAAATGATGACAAATACGATTGGTGCGATTAATCGTGTCTCAGAGGACATGAGCCAAGCAAGTATTGTAATAAGCCAGCTTGAATCAGATGTTAAGCAAATCGATACCATTTTGAGTGTTATTCGGAATATTTCTGAGCAAACTAACCTGCTTGCATTGAATGCTGCCATTGAGGCTGCACGAGCGGGTGAAACCGGTCGCGGTTTTGCTGTGGTTGCGGATGAGGTAAGGTCATTGGCACAGAGAACACATGAGTCAACTGAAGAAATCCAGACAATGACCGAAGCGCTTCAGTCGGCAGCTTCTAATGCAGTGAAAGTAATGGTTCATGGTCGAGAACATACTCAAGAATGTGTCGAAAATGCGAAAACAACGGGAGAGTGTTTATCTTTGGCAGGTGAAAAAGTCGCTGAGGTGAGTGATCGAAATAATCAAATTGCCGCAACAGTGGAGCAACAAGGCGTTGTGGCGAATGAAGTAAGTCGCAATGTAGTGTCAATCAAGGAAGTTGCACTGGAAACATTTGAAGGCTCTAATGCTTTATCGGAGCGAAGTCAGCAATTAAAGTCTTTGACGACAAAGACTAAAAAGTTGCTTTCCGAATACAAGGTTTAATCTCTATATTTCACTCGGGAACATAAGCCATTATTTATAGAAAATAATAGTCTCTTAACGAGGCTATTTAGCATGGTATTACCTGCCGGATGAGACTATGTTAAATATATGTCTCTGTTTTTCGGGAGGTGACTATGTCTTTTCAACGATTAATCGACCACCTAAGTGATCAGCAAGCGAAGTTCACACTAGAAAGCCACTCCAAAGCTTTTACCTCTCAAGAAGTTGCACAGCGGATGCATGTTCACGGCTTGAATATGGGTAAGGTAGTGGTTGTGGTATGTGATGGTTATTTAGCGCTTTGTTTACTGCCTGCCCACTTTCATGTTGACTGCATTTCTATGGCAGAAGAAATTGGCGTGTCAGAGATTCGTTTGGCGCTAGAAAGTGAGTTTTCAGGGCACTTTCCCCAGTGTGAATTGGGGGCTATTCCGCCCTTTAGCGCGTTGTGGCAAATGCCTGTTTATATGAGCTTTGCTTTTGATATTACGCAAGACCTTGTGTTTAATGCTGGAAACTGGTCTGAAGTAGTGCGTATGCCTTGCAATGAATATATACGGATCGAGCAGCCAAAGATTATCTCAAAAGGCGCTCAGGCACCCCGTTTAACGCCGCCTAAAATAGCGCGAGGACGGGGCCGGGAAAGCTTGCTGGTTCATTGAAAGCCAACAGTATTATCTCCCACGCTAAAGGATACCGTTTGGCTGATTTCCTGGAGGGACAAGCCACTTTGCTGTTGCATTTCATTAAAAAAGGTTTGTGCTGCATTGAGTGATTTTTTGGTATTTAAGCCACCATCAATCAGCATGTGTGCGCGTAAATAAGCTTCTACATCTCGGGAGAGCAAAAAGGTATCTTTACCCATGGCGCGTAATGCATACTGCCCGGTATTACCGCCCAAGCGTGCACCATTTTTCTTTAGCCAGGCCCATAAACTAATAATGTCATCACTTGGCCAGTCAGCAATAAAATTCCCAAAGCTATTTGTCTGGCCCTCAACTGAAAATTGAATCATCGAAGCGTTTATCGGAATGGTTTTTACTTTGGTGTAATTACGCACAATGCGTGTGTCGGCTGACTTTTCTTCAAGCATTTCGGTCGGCATCATTAATAATTTACTGACATTAAAGTCCCAAAAAACCTCACGAAAACCTGGCCACTTTTTGTTGATTACTGACCAGTAAAAACCACTCTGGAAAATCTTGCGGGTGAACTCTTCCAGCCAAAGATCATCATGTATTTGGGAAATTTGTTCTGAAGATAAAGGTTTTGTAAGTAGGAAATTTAAAGCTGTTTCACCGCCTTTACGTTCTTGGGCGCGTATTTGGATATCTTTGAACTTTTCCATATTTGCTTGTATCACTGTTTAGCTTTGACGACACTGCTGATTATAAACTGAAAAAGCTTAATGTTTAACCTGAATTCGACGAGATTCAAAGAAGAAGGTGCTGGCTGACATTTCTTCTTTGACCGTGTGTGAAGAACCTAAAATATTAACGCATACATTCTGGTATACTTTAAAAACCCCCGTCACACGAGCCTTTTTTGAACGCATTAAAACTTGTTTGATCTTAAGTTCCTGCTTGCGAAGCTCCATAATTTCAAGGTCGAGGAGTTGCTGTTGCTCATTCTGTTTCTCAATCATTTCTTTTGTCTGCGGATTTAAACCCGCGACTTTTACACGAATAGCTAGCTTTCTTAAAGACTCGTGAATATCCAAAACGTCATTATTTTTTTTATGTAGATTTTGTGTGACACGCCTCAAATTGATGATAGTGTCAGCTTCGGCTGCAATGGTGATATTCGTCGGTGCGCCACCCGTACTGCCTAATGTTTTGGCAGATACTAACTTGAAAGCATAGGCGCTACCACCAATTAAGCTGCCTTTTCCAAAAGGGTGTCCTAGCTGTACTTTATTGGTTGCATGCAGCTCGCAATGGCTTGCGTATTCTGCAATGTTGATCTGGTCGCCTGCGGTTATTTTAGCACCACTTGCAAACTTGGCTGAAACATTACCTTTGGCATGAATACTTGCCCCTAAAGCCTCCCCACCAATTAAACCTTGAGAAATGAGTACATTACCGTCGGCTTCAATACATGATTTACCCACCATACCTTTAACGGTTACATCACCAGCAGCTTTAATATTAATGCCATCAGCGACATCTTCTTCGACACATACTGAGCCATCAAACTCAATATTTCCCGTCGCTAGACTGGCATTTTTAAGCACTAGTACAGTATCAATGGAAACGCCTCTATTATGAATAATAGGGTGGCCTTTCAGTGTGGCGATTAGCAGGTTAGGGTCATCTTCACTCACACTAGCGCCCTCTATTCCACTAAAAAAAGGTAAGGCTTCACCCATATCTGAAGGGATCGTTTTGCCAAATACATCGGTGCCATTTTTACCATTAGCCGGTGGATGGCGACGCATTAGAGGGGTACCAGCTTCTACTACAACAAACTCATTAATATCATGAAAGTTAGCAATACCTTTTTCATCAATTTTAGGTGCTGTACTGAAACGGTCATTGACGAGCTTTTCAAAAATTGAATCTTTACCTTTTTTGGGCTTACTTCCTCTTGCGAAGGTAAGGTTATTGCAGTCTCCTGAGTCAAGTGCTTGCTGAATAATATGTTGTTCAATCGTTACTGTGATGCCTGCTTCTTTAATCGCTTTTTCAATATCGTCTAATATTACGGGCTCACCACCAAAAGGCTTAATTAAGGTTATTTGTGCTTTCAAATCGTGGTCTGATGAGGTGATTTCAATTTGTCCATCGCGCTTTTCAGCTATTTCCAAGCAAGGTATTGCTTTGCCCAACATGGAGAAAATTTTCTCTGGGTTATAAGTGTCCTTGAGCGTATCTGTATCATCACTGGGTCTTTCTGCGTTATGGACTTCATTGCTTTGCTGAAGTTTCTTTAGAAAAACATCAAAGACTTTTTGACCTTGTGCTCTTAGAGTTTGATCGGTGATTAATATTTCATCAATGCCATCTTCAAGCATAAAGAATGATTGGTAACCGGCTTCTTCTAATAATGTGTCAATATCTTTCCGGGTCAATGTAGCCCCACCAAAAGAAGGCTCAAGAGATGCCGTTACTACGCCAGTTTCGGTGTTGTAATCGAGGTGAGATTTAAACGAAAAGAGTTCCATGCTAGTCGCCGTAAAAATAAAGATAAATGTTCATTTAGAAAGCATAAGACCCTTTTAGAAATAATCCAGTAAAAACATGTGCCAAACTGCAAAATACAAGTTAATGCCTCGTATTCAGTTTCAGTTCAGCTAGACTAGTTACACTCATTAAATGCTACTTGAAGTTATTTTTAAATTGTTTAAGAAAATAATAATCGCGTCATGCTTTTATTTACTTTCACCTGCGATCAGTTTTGCCGGGGAAGAAAGTGAAGAGGCTCGTGTACCTGCCAATCCTGAAAATGCTGACATTGTGGTGGATGAACTAACACCAAAAAAAGTAGAAATAAATAGTGTAGAACGACTGATCACACCTATTACGCAATGGGTAGAGGGGAAGATACAAACCATCTCTGTTGTAAAACCGAGTGTATATTCTAGAGAAAAGAATTCACTAAATGTGGAGATTACTCTTAGAGAAGCCATCAAACTTGCCCGTAAACAATTCCAAGGCACCATTTTAGGCGCTGATAAAGTTGAAACAGATAGCGACTTGAGTTATCAAATCAAAATTCTATCAAGCAAAGGTATTGTTAAGACGATCACTATTAATAGCCGTAAAACTGCTGAATTGTACCAACATAAGGAGTATAAACCGCAACAATGAAATTACTTTTAATTGAAGATGACGAGACTCTCCTGGCTCAATTAAAGAATAACTTAATAAAGGCCGGCTTTGATGTTGATTGCAGTCAAGATGGTGAAGATGGTTTGTATCGTGCGCGAGAGTTTACATATGATTTGGCTATTATTGACCTTGGCTTACCTAAGATGTCTGGCCTTGATGTGATTAAACAGCTTCGGTCCGAAAATCATACGCATCCAATTTTAATACTGACAGCTCGAAGTGGTTGGCAGGATAAAGTGCATGGTTTAAATGCTGGCGCAGATGATTATTTAGTCAAACCATTCCAGCTAGAAGAACTCGTAGCACGAGTGCAGGCGATGCTAAGGCGTGCAGGAGGTTATGCTAGTAATGAGCTGCAACAAGGGCCAATCAAGCTAAATATTGAAACACAGGAGCTATGGGTAAACGATAACTCGGTTAATCTAACGGCTTTTGAACATAAGTTACTACAATATTTTATGTTGCACCCGCAGCGAGTCGCATCCAAAGCTATATTAGCGGATTATTTGTACGAAGAAGACATTGAACGTGACAGTAATGTGATTGAAGTGATCGTTGCGCGTTTAAGGCAGAAGCTTGATCCAGAAGGAAGTCTTAAACCCATAGAAACCTTGCGTGGTCGAGGATACCGCTTTGCCATTAACCCCTGAATCGCTAAGAAAACGATTTTTTACCAACTCTATGATCGTGACTTTTACGGTGATGTTGTTTAGCGTATTTGTTATTGATATCAGCTATAAAGAAGAATTAGAGCGTTCTGCCCGAGATAAGCTGCGCTTGCATATATTTTCCTTACTATCTGTAAGTCATTTAAAACAAGGACAGCTAGAGATACCGGTAATACTTCAGAATCCTCGTTTTAATGCCGATGAGTCTGGTTTATGGGCAAGTGTTTTAGATGAACAGGCTAGACCTGTATGGCGCTCTCTTTCCATTGATGATTTACCAAAAAATATTGTACTCAGTCAGCAAATTGGAGAATGGGTTTATGGTAAGACCAACATAGCAGACCAAAATTACTTAACCGTTGCGTATAAAATTGCTTGGGATGAGCAAGGTATTCTCTATAGTTACAATTTTATTAGCGCCGAAAATGAGCGCTTGATTCAGCTTGATATTCAACGCTTTCGATTATGGTTATTTGGCGGTTTTGTTATCGTCACTTTGATTCTTCTGATTTGCCAGTTTCTTGTATTACGTTTCGCTTTTCGCCCCATATCCATACTTGAAGATGAAATACTGTCGCTTGAGCAAGGTAAAAAACATGCACTGTCAGCCGATTACCCCTCAGAGTTGCGTGGCGTTACTCAAAACCTGAATGCATTGATCGAAAAAGAGTATCGGCAAAGAGAACGTTATCGGGCCAGTATGGCTGATTTAGCGCACAGTTTAAAAACACCAATGGCGATAATTAGTGGCGAGTTAGCGAATTACTCGAATAATGACATACTACAAAATGCGATTACCCGAATAGATAACAGCATTGAATACCAGCTTAGGCGAGCAGTGATCTCAGGGCATAACTTTGTTACTAATGGCGTTCATCTTAAACAAGTGTTGGATATGGTGCTGACGGCGTTACAAAAAATATATGTCGATAAACGCATAAGTGTACATTCCCAAGTGGATGATGAGCTGTCTTTCCATGGTGATGAAAATGACTTTATGGAGCTATTTGGTAATTTACTCGATAACGCATTTAAGTATGCGGATCATCAAATTGATATTGTTATCAATAAGAAAAAAATAGCTGCTTCAGGCGATATCCTTGAAATTGTAATTGAAGATGATGGTATTGGTTTTACAAATAAGCAGTCTGAAAAAATATTTGAACGAGGTCAACGGATTGATAGCCAAGGTCTTGGGCAGGGGATTGGATTAGCGGTAGTGTATGACCTAGTGAAAAACTATCAAGGTAAAATAGAAACAAATAGTGCTTCTTTGGGGGGCGCACTTTTTAAAATTAGCCTTCCCTATGAACGCATAGATTGATAAGGAAAAAAGATGCGGATTTTATTTATTATGCTGGTAACTCTTTTTGTTAGTGCATGCTCATCAGTGACGATGCGTACAGATGGCGAAGCTGAAAGTAGTGCTGCTCCGAGCTTTCAACAAAGTTATACCTATTGGTGGTGGGGTCTAAAAGGTGAGCATACCATCAATACTAGAGAAATTTGCACTAACCAAACTGTTACACAGATGCAATCAACCTACACACTTTCAGATGCTTTTGCAGGTTTGTTTACACTAGGTATCTATTCGCCAAGAAGTGCAAGAGTCTGGTGTGGAGAAACAAACGAATGAAAAAAATATTACTCGCTCCTTTTTGCTTTTTTTTAGTCTCATGCAGCACTATGAATTTTGTAAATGGCCCAAAAATGTCTGATACAGTGATTCGTGAGCAGTGGCATCATTTGGCATTTAATGGTCTGATTGAGGTGAGCGTGCCCATGGATGTTACCTACAATTGCGCTAACCAACAATGGGATAGCATTACGGTAGAGCGAACATTCCTTAATGGCATCGCTAGCTCAACATGGCCTTATCTCGCGATTTACTCCCCCTGGACTATCGTTTATGAATGCCGTGAGTCGATAGATTGATGCATGAACCTAGAAATACTAAGGTGGTTAGATTCGCAAAGTCCTTAATTACCTAGGCAGCGTTTTCACTGGTCCATCAAATATCCATGTTGCTTATACCAATCATAGGCATCATCGATCATTTCAGGAACTGACTTTACTTTATAAGCTAATTCCGACTCAGCTTTACCACTGCTGTAATAAGCTTTTACCGACATATAGCGTGCCACGCCAGGGTCTAGCTCAGGTGGTTTATTGGTAAAGTTTGAAAGGAATTGCATGATATGGCCATAGGCGACCAGAAATTTACGAGTAATATTTAATTTAGGTGCTCTTTTTCCAAACTTTATAGCGATGAGGTCAAAAAACTCGCGATAGCTAATGTTTTCTCCCGCGCAGATATAACCTTCTCCACATTGACCTTTTAAGGCCGCTTGAATATGCGCTTTTGCTACTTCAGTAACGTGACCAAAGCTCACGCCTCCAGTAGGGCAGCCTGGCGTTTTTCCATCGCGAAGTTCAAAAAATAATCGACCATACTGCAACGTAAAATCGAAGGGGCCCAGCATACTACCTGGATAGATGACAACATAGTCTAGGCCCTGCTTGGCTAGAGATTTTAGACTTAATTCTCCCTGTCTTTTAGTGTCAGCATAGTTATACCCTGTATTGGCATAATTATAGTTTTTCCACGATTCATCAGCGATGCCGTAAGGGTTGTAACCTAATGAGTCAACCGTACTGGTATGTACTAATCGTTTTACACCGAATTTAATGCATGCCTTTGCAATATTTATTGTTCCGTTAACATTTATTTCTCTCTGTTTATCAAAACGCTTATGCCACCAAGATGTATCGCCAGCAACATGAAAAACATAGTCACAACCCTCAACCGCTTTTTCCACGTCGGACTTATTAATAATATCGCCATAAACTAACTCCACAGGCAAGTCTTCAATATAACTAGCATTAGACCCAGGCAAACCAAAGGCTTTTACATCCCAGCCTGCTTTGACTAATTCATGAACAAGGCTAGTTCCTAGAAAACCTGTTGCTCCAGTAACTAAACATTTCATAGCCTCTCTCCTTGAAGTGTTTGTTTCTGAACCTTTAAAATATCTCTGTCGATAATTCGTTCTAATAGCCAAGGGAACCAACGTTTTACGTAATAGGTTAATTTGCCATCAAAACCGGGAATAATCATGCGTTTGCCTGATTGCATTCCTTTGATTAAGTTCGCAGCGACCTCTTCAGGCCTCATTATCCCAGCGCCTTGAGAGATGGCTTTAGTTTCAGAAGGTTTGGTTTGATTTTCTATTTCAAAACCTGGTGTCTTGGTATCTGGCGGGCAAAGTACTGATACGCCAATATTATAACGTTTAAGCTCACTGCGAAGTGCTTCAGATAGGCCAATGATTCCAAACTTCGACGCAGCATAATCGGTATACCCAAATATGCCTACATAGCCTGCCACAGAGGATGTATTAACAATCAATCCTCCTTTTTGTTTCATGTAAGGCAAAATTGATTGTGCTGAATTCCAAATACCAAACAAATTCACCTTCATGGTTTCTTCAAATTGCTGGTAACTAATGGCTTCAAAATGTTCAGGGTAAGCCCGCCCAGCACAGTTAATTAAAATATCTGGTGTTCCGTATTTTTCTACGGTAGAGGCTATAGCCTGTTTGACCTCTTCGGGATTAGAGATATTAACTGAAATCCAATCAACTTTTTGGTCTTTATTTAAACACTGTTTTTTGATTTCTATGGTTGCAGCATTTAACCGAGACTCAGTTCGTGCGTAAATAAACAGATTGGCACCCATGTAAGCCAATTGTTTTGCCGTTTCTAATCCTATGCCTGAAGATCCTCCAAACAAGTGAATGTTCTTGTTCTTAAACGATTTAATCTTCATACGAGCCCTCTTTCTATTATTATATTTATATGGATTAATATGCCTTCTATTACTTGTTCAGGCTGCTCATCGGCTTCTTTAAAATTTCCACTATTACTTAGTGATATGAGTCCGTGCAACTGGCTCCAGAACTGCATCGCAATGAGTTTACTGTTGACACCTTTATAACCAGGGTGACCCTCTGTGTACGCTTCGATGATAGAAATAACGAAGTCTAATACTTGTAAGGAATTTTGCTTTTCAATATGTGCGACACCTTCATGAGAGGTGCCTACGTAATCAAGGTATTTAGGTGACATCATTGAAAACATAAGATGGTAATACTGAGTATTGGTAAGACCAAAGCGTACATAAGACTCAAATAAAGCCTTAATACGATCAAGTGGTTTGCTGGCGGTGCTTACCGCTTCTGTTAACGCGTCATACAGTAAGTTATAGCCTTGAATTACGATGACGTTATAAAGCTCGTCTTTGTTTTTATAGTAGTTATAAAGGTTGGCTGTTGTCATTCCAATTTGCTTAGAAATCTTCCCCATGGATAGATTGCTAAAACCTTCATTAACCAAGATTTTTAATGCATGTTCTAAGATGTCAGATTTAATTTTATCGACCTCTTCTTGAGGTCTTGCGGGTCTAGCCATAGAAATCACCATTAATTGAATGGTGTTAAATTAATGGTATTCAATTAATTAAGCAAGTTAAAAGTTCAGAACTTGCTTCTTTTCATTTAGAAATGATCAGTTCGTTTACGTTTGAAACAGTGATTTAACTTGTTAAGCTTCCATTCAGCTAATTGTAAGCTTGTATTCATTCCTTCTTTGTAAACTGTTCTTCGTACCAAATAAACTAAAACGAGGAACGACACATGTTGAATGCCCGCCGAAATAAATTGATTACAACCGGTTTAATACTAGCCGCTCTAACACCACTTGGACTACAGGCAGAAGAAAGTAAAAACGTAAGTGATGCAATTGGTCCAGGTGATAGTGATAGTAAATGGGTGCTAGGCGCCTATGCTGGAAATGCTTCAGAAGTGTATGCCGGAGAAGGCGATACGGGCTTTATCACACCAAACATCGAATATAGGGGGGAGTATTTCTTTGTGTCTGACGGCGACATAGGTTTCAACTTATTTCGTTATAATGGCTTTAGTACCGGTTTGCTACTCACTGGTGAAGCAACGGTGCTTATAGATGAAGATGATTATGATGACAATGCCGAGTTAGCTGGTCTAGAAGAACGAGACCTTACTCTGGATGCCGGCCTCTACTTCCAATATACAACGGATATGGGGCAAGCCAAGCTCGTTATGACCGATGAAATAACCGGTGAACATGGTGGGCAGTCAGCTTATGCGAACTATACTTTCGATTTGAAATGCAAAGGAATTAATCTTAACCCCGTAGTGGGCGTCGCTTGGTCTAGTGCTGATACAGTTAACCATTTATTCGGTGTCAGTTCAGCAGAATCAACAGCAACCCGAGATGCTTATAAAGGCCATAGTGCTGTTAGTTTGTTTACTGGCCTGCGAGCTCGATATGAAATTACCAAGAACTGGGATGTTGATTTTGAAACACTCTACATTCGATTAGGTGATGGTATTAAAGATAGCTCGATTGTTGATAAAGATGATGTCGTCGTGACAGCGTTAGGTTTTAACTATAACTTCTAAGCTAGACCTGCAGGTCTGGTTTTGAGCTAGTCTGCAGGATAAGTTCTCTACATTTCAGTCATTTATCCATACATTAGTACTTGAGAAAAATAACATAAGCGCCTAGAGTCAGTATTAGCAACTGAAACAACTAAAATAATAGGTAGCGCACATGGAAACGGTGAAGGCATTAGTATTAGAGTGCCGTGATTCGGCGTCTAATGACGATAATTTTATTGATCGACTAGATGAACTCTCAGTTTCAAAAGGCGATGTTGTCTTTCAGGCGGTTCTCAACATATTTGCCGATATTGAGTTATCTCCTGATAAAGCAAAAAAAAACTGGCATAACCTGCTCGCTCACCGCGCTGAAATGATTCAAGCTTTGGGGCGATCGATTAATCTTGTTGCTGTTATGTGTGATTATTTTTCAACACATAATGATGTTATATGTGAGCCTAAATTAGTTGAGATGAGGGCTTATGAAAGTACAACCCTAAACTCAACGCATGATAATTTAACGGGTTTATACAATCGCCAGTATTTTACAAATGCTGTTTCACAACACTTTGCCTTAGCTAAACGTAACCAGACCGACTTATCTATTTTATTTATTGATGTCGATGATTTTAAAGATGTTAATGACACGTATGGTCACCGCGCCGGTGATAATGTACTGCGTGAAATATCATCCGTTATTACTGAAGCAATCAGGCAAAGTGATATAGCGGCAAGATATGGTGGTGAAGAGTTTATTGTTTTGCTGCCTTTCACTAATAGTATAGAAGCATTGATTCTAGCCGAACGAATCCGCATAAATGTTGAGAAATCCAAATTTGAAGTAAATGGACAAAATCTGACAGTAACTATCAGTGGCGGGATTGCTTCTTTTCCCGTTAACGCTCAAAGTGTTGATGATTTAATCAATCTTGCCGATAGTGCTTTATATCGAGCTAAAGGCGCAGGCAAAAATAATATCTCTCTATTTAAAGAGGACAACCGCCGCTTCTTAAGAATTGATCTAAGAAAAACCATACAGGTCAAAGAGCTTGGTTTTAGTCAGTTAGATTCCTTTTCTGGTATCGGCAAAGATATTTGTGTTGGTGGCATTTTATTTGAAAACAGCCACTCCTTAGCAATAGGCACTAAAATTCAGATTAGTGTACCTATTGGTGATGAAGGGCCTATTTTATTGATTGGTACCGTCGTTAGAGTCGAAGTGCTCGGTGAGCAACGGTTCGACATTGGTGTCGTGATTGCCTTTAAAGAAATGGATAAACTTGCCAAAAATGAAATTTCTCGCTTTTTAGTCAGTCAGGCGAAAAAGTCTGCTTAGCCTAAACCTGGTGCGGGCTTCACTTCAAATCACACACCGAGGCTGAACTTCTTTACAATCTGTTTTATGATAGAGGCGAAAAAAATAAGAATTAAGTAGACCTCCCATTATGCTGTTAAGATTTACCTTACTTTGGTGCATGCTGTTTAGCGCATTTTCAATGCAAATTGTATATGCAAATGAAGCGGTGCTAACTTCACCAATTGTACCAAAAATAGACTTAAGAAATGTTGAGTGGGGGGCGGGTGAATCCTATCGACTTGATGGCTTGTGGCATGCTTATTGGGAAAAATTATATACTCCGGCTGAGATTGAAACCGCCTCTATTCCCCCAATAGAATTTCCTGTTCCGGCCGTTTGGGGGCACAAATCCGTCACCAAGGTTGTTTTACCTGTATTAGGGTATATGACCTATCATACAAAAGTCCTTATTCCTGCAGAGACTCAGCCGCTTTATTTATATATTCCCGATATGCCCAGTGCTTATAAATTATGGGTTAATGGCGAATTTATTGCTAAAAATGGTGAGGTAGGT
>Ga0105348_1001708_pt1 | contig 14237 bp, 11 predicted proteins | sample EN8Hudsemesocosm_2_FD_83504 | JGI IMG/M metagenome (GOLD analysis project Ga0105348, IMG submission 83504) | Methane-oxidizing microbial communities from mesocosms in the Hudson Canyon - EN8C Hudson Canyon | ecosystem: Environmental > Aquatic > Marine > Cold seeps | place: Hudson Canyon... | reverse complement strand
GTCAATACTGAGATGTTTAGTCGTTTTGTTATAGTGTCCGCTGGCGAATTCATAACTACCTTGTTCTGTACCCATTACATCGCACCAATCTCCCAATATGTTTTTCCATTTATAACGAGCAGGGGAATTTTTGTAGAGATAATTTGCCCCAGTATATTTTATGTCACCTTCATACCATTGGGTACTATCTGACAAGCTAGTTGTCGACGTTTCAACGGCAATTGAAAATTCCATAAAAAGTATTAACCCAAAAAAAGTGAATAACTTAATCGTTAAATTTTTTTTACCATATTTCATGTGGCTTAACTCCGTCAGAGCTGACTTGGCCAGCCTATGAAACGAGAAATCGCGGTTTTTATGTACTTCAGTAAGGCTATCGGACTGCGCAAGTTAAATATTTCTAGGCCATAGAGATCGCGAGAATTTTTCAGCCAATCTCTTTTATAATCATCTTTTCCTGTAAGAAAGTCTATAACTCCGACCTTATCTTGATCAATAACATGCTCCATCATGATCGCGGTGAGAACGGTGCCCGGTGATAAATGTCGAAACTCTTTATGGTAAGCTAGTTTATAAATATAGGCTTTGTTATTAGCGACCAACCAAAATTGTACAGCAATCGGTTTTTCGTCAACATGCAAGACTCCCAATCTTAACCAACCTTGTGAAGCGGCAGTTTTTGCTAACCCATTGATAAATCCTGTATAAGGTTCGTGTGATTTCCAACTATTGTCGTATACCGCTTGATAGTCAATTAATACCTGTTCAAGATCGTTTAAGTCTTGGTAAATGTGATAATGCCAACTATCCGCTTTCGCTAACTTTTTAATCTTTCGCTTGATTGTATTCTTTAACCGTCCATTGAGATTTTGGTAGTAACTCTCATAATCACTGTTGACTTGTTCAAACCAATTAATCGTATGATGGTAACTTTGTGTCTTTAATGAGGTATGCTCCATACCATTGATTATACTATCGAAACCTTTAGGTTCTAACGCTTGAATATGGATGATATCCCAGAAGCTACGATGATTTTCAAAATAATTGCAAAAACTGACGTATGCCTGTGTTAAGGAAATCAATTCATCAGCAATAATGATGTTAAAGTAAGGCGAGTAATAATTCGTCAGGCTCTGTATTTTTTTGATTTTAAATCCAGCAGATTGCTCGTACACTATCTGCATAGGTAAAATTGCTAAGGCGTGACCATCGTGATCGTTCAGACAAAATAACCTAAGTTGCGTACTGTCTTTGACAACCTGCAAGGTGTAATTCTCAAACCAATTTAACCCGAGAAATATGTTCTCCTTTTCTACATCGGATAATAGCTGTTTAAAATTGGAAGGTAAAACATCAAAGCTGTTGTAAATCTCAATATCATTAGCGATTTTTTTTACACTACTAGATTTAGTGATTTTAGTAAGGTTGGTGTTGACTAACCGCAATAATGTTTTTACTGACGAATACAAGAATGGAGTAATATCTTTTCGTGATAAAAATGAAAAAGAAGTATTCCGGCGTGAACTATTACCCTGTAATACACTTTTTATATAGCGAGGGTAGGCTGTAATATCGCGTTCACTGTCAAACCAAATAGTTTCTTTGCGTTCGCTGTAGTTTGATATTGGTAAATTAAGGCAATGATGAAACTCAGCTTCTAATAAGTTGCAGCCAGCACTAACACACAAACCGACCCAAAAATCAGTACGCCCAACGGTGGGTTCTATTACAAAGTACTTACCACGTTGATCGCGTTTAAGTTCTAAACTTACAGGGCCTGACATCGCTAAGCCATCAAAAAACTCTTTGGTGAGCTTAAGCACTTCATCTTGCACACAAGTAATGGCAGCGGTTGTTTGCCCCATCGCAGGTGGATAAGATTCGAGTTTTTGGCCAACAAATTCGGTGCAAACTTCTCCATCTTTTAAATAAAGAGCGCCAAAATATAAATCTTTATCACTACCCTCAACCCAGTCTTGTAATAAAATAGGTAAATCTGAGTGAAACGCATCAATAAGTAGGCTTAACTCATTAGCGTTATTGCATTTTTTAGTCTTAAATCCCGATTGTGGTTTAACGGGTTTGGCAATAATCGGGAATTCAAAATAATCACCCGCTGTTACTATATCCTCACGACTATTAACTACAAAAGATTTTGGGTAATGTAAGCCCACTTCTTTACATCTAGCTTCGATATTACTTTTAAGTAGTAGTGACCGCACAGTATCGGCACAATTTGCCCAGCTTATTTTATAATGCGGTGAAAGTCTGTCAATATTATTGGCGAGAACCTTAACGTTGTTGTCATTGGTGGGGAATAAGACAATAGGCCGTTGTTCATCGACCGTTTTTCTATAATTTAATAGATCAATGATTAATCCGTCATTGTTGATACTGGAAATAAAATGCACTTTAGCTGAATTAGTTTTGACACTCGGTAAATTTGATTTAGCCTCAAGGGCGTGAACCTCTATTCCTGTGTCATGTAATGCACGACTCATTGCTAATCCGTGACTACATAAACCGATCACTAGCGCAATTGGCTGATTATTTTTCATAAATTATCTAATTAGCTTTATAGAAGTTAAGGATATTCAATAGCATCCGTAAATGAAACTTTATTGGATTATTATCCCAAGGTGTAAAACGTTTCAACAATAATGGGTCTGTTTTTGGGGTTGAAAAGCCCATTTCAGTTGTCACTGCACTCTCAAAACCCTGTTTTTTTAACTGGGCTATGGCTCTATCATCAAAATCGATTGATGGCCTACCGTTGGGGTAGGCAAAATGAACAATCGGCTTGTCTAGCCATTGTTGAAGGCACTTTGTATTTTGTGAAATTTCACTTTCTAATTGCGCATCAGTTAGTTTCGACAAAATCGGGTGGTTATGACTGTGGGCACCAATCTCTACACCTAAATCAGCAAGTTCTTTAACTTGAGCTGGCGTCATCATTTTCTTTTTTGGCAGAGTGCAAGGATTATCTGACTTGAGCTTTTGAACTTTATTTAGACGCTCATTAATTGGTAAACATTTAAGTGATATGATGATTTTATGTGCGGTTTGACGCTTTTCTTCCAGATTAGATAAGCTTACTATCCCCATGTCTACGGAGCTCAAATTAAGCGAATCACCAGTATAATGAGCGACTAAATCCATGATTTGATCGTTCCACATATTTTCACCTTCGCTAAAGGCACTGGCAACATAGACAGTGGCAGGAACATTATGTTTAGCCAGTATAGGTTGGGCGACTTCGAGATTGTTCAGGTAACCATCATCAAATGTGACACAAACACTATTAGCTGGAAGTGCACTTTGGCTGAGCAATCTAAGTGCTTCTGATAGAGATATTGGATTAAAATAATTATTGATTAACGCCATTTGCCAATCAAACTGCTGCTGAGTTGGCTCGCCTGGACGCATATTATCGGGCGTTTCCAGTACTTGATGATATATAAGAATACTCAATTTATTTTTGCTAACTAGCGCACTTAATGAGCTAATTAATTTGTGTAAAAGAGTATGGATTAGCACTTGTTTAAACATAACTACACCCTATCGTTGTAACCACAGTTCCAGAACAACCATGATCCAAATTAACTCTCCATAATAGCCAGCATGAACGTTTTTATGAGCATTAAGAGCATTGTCTATCAAATGAGGATTGACCAATTGACGTTTCTTAAAGGCAATTAACGAATCATAGGTTAAATCCCTAAGCATTTTATTTTCTTTAAGCCAAACACCAAAGGGTAAACCAAAGCCATGTTTACTTTTGGTTAGCGTTTCATCTGCGAGAAATCCTCGGCATGCTTGCTTGTAAAAGTGTCGCAAATCAAATCGAGGTAACTTCATGCTAGCTGGTACCTGACAGCTAAAATCAACAACAGATTTATCGAGCAATGGAAAACGAACATCAACTCCAGCCTTTTGGCACATTCGATTGACTTTAATTAAATCGTTATCGGCGAGAGTGAATTTCCAGTCAAGGTAAAGCATACGGTCGATAGAGTTTTCACTGCCAGCTTCATTGTACCGTTGTTTTAACTGTTCAATCGGTAAGTTTGTATCGACAGACGTAAGAAATTCAGGATTAAAAATTTCTGACATACCTAGTACATTTATAAAATTATAACTTTGCAGGCGCTCAGGTAATCGGATGTTGGCTTGTCGAATGTAGCTACTGACTTTACTTAAACCTGGTATTCTTTGGCAGGTTTTGTTATTAAAACTGGCATTAAATACACTTTGAGCGGCTTGAGGAAGTCTTAAATAAAATTCAAATATTTTTTGCTTTGCATAGCGAGAATTACCGGCAAATAGCTCGTCACCACCGTCGCCAGCTAACAAAGTTGTCACACCATGTTCTTTAGCGAATTTTGCACAAAAATATGCCGCCATGGCTGATGAATTACCAAAAGGTTCATCAAAATATTGGGCAACATCAACAAAGTTATCCGCTGCTTGTTGAGGCTGTAAATATAAAACCTGATGGTCAGTATTAAAGTGCTTGGCTGTTAACTTGGCATATGGCGTTTCATCATATCCAGGGATATCAAAACCAATTGAAAAAGTTTTTGCTTTTGTTTGATGGCGGGCCAACATGCCAGCTACGGTCGAACTGTCTAAACCGCCACTTAAAAAAGCCCCGCATTGATCTGTAATATTGTCATTTACGGCAACATCGATAACAGATAAGCACTGCTGGTGTAATTGTGCTGGTGCGACAGACGTCGACTGGGTAAAGTTTGGTTGGTATAAAAGTTGAGTTCTCTGGTTAAGATTTTGATCAAAAATAACAGCTTTACCAGGCTCCAATTTATAAATATTTTCATAAATAGTTGTTGGTGACGGTATGCAATGAAAATAAATATAATTAAAAAGTGCTTGATTTGAAATTGTAACGTGGTTATTAACCAATTTTTTCAAACGATTGACTGAATCAGACAGGTAAACTCGATTATCTTTTTCATAGTAATAGCAAGGAAGGCTACCAATGTGATCGTTAAATATGGATAAACACTGGAGTTTCTGATCATAAATTACAAGTGAAAAGCATCCACTCAACTGTTGATATAATTTCTCTAAATTTCCGCCTACCATGGTAAGCAACTGGCATAGTTGTTGAGCACTGTGAGTAGGTTTTATTTGACCTAAAAGTACGACATGATAACGATTGTCTTGGTAACTATCGGTAATCTTTTCCGAAGCTATCTGACAAGTAAAATAATTAGATTTTATTTCTAAAAGATTGATAAGTTTACTATTCATATTTTAATACTTTCTTCCCTAATTACATTATTCTCAAGTATTTTTAACGTAAGTGCAACGTAATTATTGACATCTAACTTGAATACATGGCAATAATATTTAACAAATGACGAAGGTATTTACTAATAAGCTATTTTTTAGGATGAATATTAGCGTAATAGTTAAAATATTGAATGGATAGCTATACGCATTATGGGCTATATTAGTATTTTTTTTCACAAAGGAACCGATACCATGAATTTGTTTGGTGTATTAAAAGATATATCTACAGCAAGTAAAAAATCAAATAGAAGCTGGTTTACCATTTTGCTAGAAATTTTCATGCTAAGAATTTCATCGGGGAAAGTTGGCGTTCATGAATATTTTGCATTTCACCTCTATGAAAAGAAATCACTAACACAAAAAAAAGAGTTTGTCGGTTATCGACGTGAAGGTGAACTTGATAGATTATTTAATCGTCTTTCGTGGCATGCATTAGTTAATGATAAATTAACCTTCCACGCGTTAATGAATTATGCCGGTTTTCCGGTTACTAAAAACTACGCATTTTATTGTGCTGGGAAGAGACACTTTTTTGGGAGTACTCACCTTGAAGATAACAGTGACTTGCAAGTATATCTTGAAAATAGCATGAAAACACCGACCTTTGTAAAACCACTTTGTGGCTCTTGTGGTAAAGGAATTTATCGCATTGATAGCATAAATACAGAAAGTCAAAGTGTCGTTTTAGCTGGGAAAGGCGAAGTATCGTTTAAAAATTTTATTAGCATGTTAGATGACACATTAATAAAGCTTGGCAATCGTGGAAAATATGGTTATCTTTTTCAGGAGTGCTTGAAGCCTCACCATTTAATCGAAGAAAAGTGTGGTTCTGGCATTAGTGGTGTGCGCTTAGTTATACTTTTTGACGGTGAGACCTATAAGGTTGTTAATTCAACATGGAAAGTTATTTTTGGTGATAATATAGTTGATAACTTTGTTGCCGGGTTGACAGGTAACGCAATTGCTGACATTTGCATTGAAACGGGTATGGTTAAAAGGGTAGTCCAAGGGGATGGCCTTGAAGAAGTTGAGCTTAACGAGCTTAACGGATTTAAATTACCCTATTGGAAAGAGGCTAAGGCGCTTTGCTTAAATGCAGCACAAATGTTTCCAGAGTTAAAATATCAACATTGGGATATTGCCTTAACAGACCAAGGCCCAGTGGCTCTGGAATGTAATACCAGTGGTGGTTTAGCTATCGTACAAATACCTAGAAAAGAAGGTGTCGACAATTTAGTTTTAAGGAACGCCCAGAGCAATTTATAGCGATGATTTAAAGGCGATTAAACCATTTTCAGTATTTTGCCCAGGTGACCATTGTGCCGCGATGATGAATAATAAAGCGTTATATTATGATGATGACCATTTAAGTATTTACGGTGCACAGTTGTTAGTGGAATACTACTTTGCAAACTAGTTTTAAATAAAGTAATTACTAAAAAACAAATCAATCCTATAGTAAAGGGGTTATTAAGTTGGAATATAAAAGGATAAATATATTGTAACCTAATAAAACCTAAGTAATATTCATCATAAGTAGCAAGCTGTGGTGCTTGAGATTGTGTAAGCAAGGAAAAAAATGAACATATTTATTTTAAGTACAGGACGATGTGGCTCTGTTACTTTTGTTGAAGCTTGTAAGTTTATCGAGAACTTTTCATCTGCCCATGAATCTAAAGTAGATAGGTTTGGTGATGCACGTCTTGCATTTAGTGATAATCATATTGAATCAGACAACAGGCTCTCATGGTTTTTGGGAAGGCTAGATAAGCAGTATGGCAACGATGCTTTTTATGTCCATTTAACGCGCAATAATGAAAGTACGGCGAAAAGCTATTCCAAACGAATGAGTTCAGGTTTGTTGATGAAAGCCTATATGTATGGCATTTATATGGGGCTGAATGACGAGCAAGACCCTTATGATTTGGCGCTCGATATGTGCGTTACAGTAAACGCAAATATCGAGTTTTTTTTAAAAGACAAATCGAATAAAATGACGATGTCTTTAGAAAACGTATCCCATGATTTCCCTCTCTTTTGGCAAAAAATTGGCGCTAAAGGCAATTTGGAAAAAGCGATGGAGCAGTGGCAATGTCAGCATAATGCAACGAAAATTGATGACTATAGGCCACCGCATTTTTTAGTGCGAGTATTTAATAAAATTTTTCGCGCCGTGGTGTCTTTTCCAAATTACTTAAAAAAAGTTTGATGAGCTGATAATAATGAAAAATATAATGATAAAAATTTTCGTACTTTTTTTGCTTCTACATGCAGGAGGTTGTATTGCAGTTGAAGATTGTGGAGATGTTTTTAGAGTCGACCCTTGGGACTATACCGATCCAAAAAACCACAGTAAAGAAATTGGCGGAACTTTAGGGGAAAGAATTAAAAAGGTTGAACAGGTTCACTTTACTAAAGATGTAGAAAATTTGATTCGAGGTAATACATCTTCTGAGCTATTAGCAGACCTTTCATATACTCTAGTAAAATTTCCCAACCATCATAGAGCTTTACTGTCTTTAATTAAATATGATTTGAAGCATCAAGGAGATTTAACAAAGCTTCGATTTAAACGAGAATTTACTCAAAGTGTCACCTGTTACTTCAAAAGGGCGATAGAATTTAAGCCGAATGATCCCCAGATATATCACCTTTATGGTATTTATTTCTATAAAAACATGAAATATCAACAGGCTATTGTTCAGTTTAAGCGTGCAGATATCAACTTGGATTCACCTGAGTTGGATTACAATATCGGACTTACTTATTTTGCCATGGAAGATTTCGAAAATTCGAAAATTTATGCGGATAAAGCGTACACCAATCAATTTCCCTTGCCCGGATTACGCAATAAACTCAATAGTATTAAAGATAAAAAATAAGACTTAAACCAAGCTAAAGAACAGAGTACAATGATAAATAAGTCGACGAGAAGCGACAGTCAGGCTTATTAAAATAATAATTATCCAATAACCCAATAGATTGGCTATTAAATAACTAATCGCTTAATTTTTGCCAGCGTATAAGGATATTTTTTTTTGGAAGATTTACCACTAGTTTCGATTGTAGTCCCTTGCTACAACGGTGAAAAATATATAAAAGACTGTCTCGAAAGTCTTTTAATGCAGAAATACCCTAATAAAGAAATTATTGTTGTTGATGATGGTAGTACCGACGGTTCAGCTGTAATTATTCAAGCGATGGATCCTTGTATTAAGTATGTTTTTCAGGAAAATGCAGGCTCGGCCGTTGCTCGAAATACGGGTATTGAACATGCTTCTGGAAAATACATTACTTTTAATGATGGTGATGATATTTGGGTGAAAAACAGATTGCACCAGCAAGTGAATTTTCTTGAAATGCACCCAGATTATGGTGTGGCAGTAGGTCGATTTCAGCATGTGGATGCGAGCTTTAATGTGCAGGATGCGCAAGAGGTTGATGACAGTGAACCGTTGAGTATTGTTGCAGAACGCTCTGGCTGGGTTTACCACACTCTATTTGAAACCTCCTGGTATCATATCATTGCCGCGATGGTTAGAGTGGAACTGCTAGATGAGGTAAGATTTAATCCCAGCTATCGAAGAGGTCAAGATTATGATTTTTGGCTGCAACTGGCCCATCGAACTCAAGTCGCTCAGCTCAGCACAACTTACGCTTATTACCGTAAAAACTTAGACAGTATATCTCATCTGCCACATCTACGTAATTATCGTGCTGAAATTATGGAAAATGCTCTGAGTTCTATGGGATCGACTAGTCAGTCGGGGGAATCGGTTAATCATACAGAGCTAAACAACTTGTTTTTTAAGGTGTGGTTTGAGTATGGCTATGAACTCTTTTGTGCTAAATGGTACCGGCTCTCCTTAAGTGCGTTTTTTAAAGCAATAAAGTATAAACCGATGAAATTTAGTGGCTATAAGTTTGCGCTGCGTACTTTATTGGTCATGCCATTTGATAAATCACCTAAATGATAACAGCAAAAGAGCTAAAAAAACTCTTTAAGATGCAAACTCAAAAATTACATCAACTGTTTTATAGTAAAACTAACTATAGTCAAAATGATGTCTTGATAAAACAAGCTTTCATCAATCCTGACTTGTCTGTGGTTGATAAGTTTGAAGCAAGTGTTGATTACTTTTGGCAAGCACAAAAGCACTATAAAATATCCAGCGGGACATTAGCTTATTATCCTGGATATGGAAGTATCTACGGTGCACGAAACGATGGAATAGAGGGAATAAGTCGCTTATTGCCTTTGTGGGCTGCTTACCTGTCATCTCCAGCTCAAAAATCCTCAATAAAAAATGAGATGCGCCAACATTTAAAAAGCGCTTTTGTTAATGGCACGAATCCGCAGGGTGCTAATTACTGGGGAGACATCAGTGACAAAAGTACTCTTATTTGTGAAGCTGCAGATATTGCCCTGGCACTTTGGCTTTGTCGTGACAATGTTTGGCAAGAGTTTTCACCTGCAGAGAAAAAACTGATTATTTCCTGGTTGAAACAGGTCAATGGTAAGCAGACAGCGGATAATAACTGGCATTTATTTGTTGTGTTAATTGAAATCGTTGTTTTATTTTTTGACCCTGAGTTTAAATCAGATATTAAAACGCGATACGCTAAAGTTAAGTCGTTTTATGCGGGGAATGGTTGTTTCAAAGATGGATTAAATGGCGATGTTGATTTATACAATGCTTAGGCATTTCAATATGGGCTTTATTGGATAAATACAATCGACCCAACCTTTGATAACCACTTTATCAGCAAAGTGATACTGCAATTTAGTGATTGGTTTAAACTCTTGTTTACCGAAAATGGTGTGCCGCTATTTGGACGGAGCCTTTGTTATCGAATGGCCATGCCCGTTCCTTTACTCGCCGCCTGCTCTATTGATGAGCAAGTCATTTCGAAACAAGTGGCACTATCGTCGCTATATCATTGTTGGTCTTACTTTGTTAAAAATGACGCATTAGTATTTGGTCGCTTTTCTCAAGGTGTTTTCGAAGATAATAAACTTTGGTTGGATCCTTATAGTGGACCAAGCAGCGCCTTCTGGGGGACAAGATCTTTAGTTATTTTTTATCATCAATTTAACGAAAAAAATTGGCCTAAGACGCAGCAATGTAGATTGCCAGCTTTAGTTCAAAAAGTTGATCTAACAATTGATGCTGCTAATTTACGTGTTATTACTGAGCCACAGAGTGGTGTATCCAAGGTAGAATTTTTGAACAACCAAAATAAGTTTGAAGATGCTCAGTTATCGCATCAAACGATTAAAGACAGAGTAAAAGAACAAGTTTACGGAGCCGCACATCGCCCCGCAAATAATTTGCTCAGCAAAAAAATCAAAGAGTTTGATTCCTCATTACGCTATTATCGTTAGCAAAATAATGGGTTTAGTTTTTTTGTATTATGTTTTACTGATTTGCTCTAGCTCATATGCATACAGAGCTCTTCTTAAATACCAGGCTTGTTTTGAATTAGGTAAAATTAAATCACTAACAACCTTGGTATAAATGTATCTATTTTTTAGTATTTGGGAAGGAGCCAGTTTTCTTGATAATAAATAACGCCCAAAGTTCTTTATTGATTCCCTATAGTAGTACTGCCCCTTCTTATCCATATTTGCTTTAACTGATTTATCTTCAAATGGAATATGAGACCATTGAGGGTATGCTCTGGCCATTATATCATCATGAAATGGGTGACTTAAAATTATTGAACTGTCAAGGCTGGTGCAATAATCAAAAAAGTCATGGTCAATATAGGGGCAATGGACTTTTGATACATCAGAAAATATAGAGAATGGGATGCTGCTAACCGCTCGTCGAGTTCGATTCCAAAAAATAAACGATAATGCAGGGTTTCCACTGGCAGTATGTTTTTGAAGTTCTTCTGTCAACCTTGCCTTTGCAACATCAAGAGAGATTTTTTTGTAAAACTCAGGTTGAAAAGCTTTTTGATTAAATTTTTCAAATTGTGATTCTTCAAGTATTAATGTTGCTAACTCATCTAGTTTTTGCTCTTTAAATAGGTAATCTTTTTTATTATTTAACGTTTGTCCTGAGGAAATAATGCCTCCAGCTAAGCCGTCATAGATGGTAGATACCGATTGAGATTGAAAATAACTCTTAAGAGGCAAAGCCCATGAATGTCCTCCTCCGCAAAGGTTTGTGTAATAAATATCATCAAAAACAGCGTCAAACCAGGAGTTTGGCTTATCAATTATCTTATGGTCAATACTGAACTCATTTGTAAGTAGATCTGCAATGCGTACATCTTCATTTGTTGTGGGTGGACGATACTTTAAAGTGACACAACGGTTAGGCTTATACCCTTGTTTTAATAGTTCAAACAATATGTTACGAGAGTCTCTCCCTCCGCTTAGAGGGATTTCAAAATGCTCATCGTCAGGCAAACGCTTGCCAATTGCATTTTGAAAATGATGGATATAACCATCGATTGCATCGTTATAAGATAAATGTTGGTTATTTAAGAAGCAATCACTAATAATATTTTCTTTTATATCTAACGTACCATCTGACCATGTGATCGTACAGTTAGCAGGCATGCGCCGAATATGTTTGAAAGGTGTATCATTCCCAATCATATACCCTAACCTAAAATGAATAGAGAGTGCAGGGTAATCTAGTTCTCTAGAGATATCTGCCTTTAAAATTTGAGTAATTGAAGGTGAAATATATAAACTTTCATTAAAATAAGCATAGTAAAGAGGAAACATACCATATCTGTCATTTGTTATAGTTAACTTATTCCCATTCCATAACCAATCGACAAAAACCCCATCATCTGCAATATTTTTATTTTTATTTTTAATACGATGACCAAGTTTACAATCATGCTCCCCTTTTGTTTCTACTTTTCCATCTATCAGCTGGATGTATAGGTATGAGTCGTTTTTTTGCGCTTTATTATTAATCATTGAAATACACTTATATTAGTAGGGTGATAAATAGTATTATGTGCTATCAGCGTCGAAACCCTATGCTTTAGAAGCAAAGTTTTTTGACAAACTAACTTTTATCGTTTGAACTATACTATTAACTTCTACCTTCATTAAATGATTAGTAAGATAGATGCTGGTCAGCCAGCCTATGGCGGCCAAAAGACTGCTGCTAAGTAAAATAACAAAGCGAAATTCTCTATATTCAAAAACATTGGAGAAATAAATCACTAAAGTTGGCCCTGCTAGAGATAGTGGCAGTAATAAAAGAGATGGTTTAATAGCACTTAGAAGCTTACTGAAGGTCAAACCAAAGGCTCTTCTTAATGTTAATTGGGAAACGATCGCTTCAATTAAGAACGCTACTCCCAATAAAGCTACCACGTCTTCTAAAGTGAGCCATAGTGAAGTTAGTAAAATTAATATTTTTGTACAGAAAACAATAAGCTCGGCTTTTAAAGTTAAGTTGACTTTGCCCGCTGCAATTAGCGATAAGCCATATAGAGAGTATGGAGCAGTGAGTATAGAATAGCTACAAATTAGAGTTGCAAGCCATGCTGAACGTTCCCATTGGTCACCAAAAAGAAAAATAATTAGGGGTTCAGAAATAATGGCTAAAAATGCTAACACGGGAATAGTTATCGAGACCATATAAAGCATCGCTTTAGCATAAAGATTTGCAGGGTTCTCACCTTTACGCAACTCACTGGCAAACGTAGGAAAGTGCACCCCTCGTACTAAATTAATTAATCGCTCGATTAACATTTTTTTTAGTCCGATAGCTCGACTAAAATATGCGATTTCAACAAAGCCAAGTGTTCGCCCAAGAATAAGATCTGGAGAACTAGAACCTAACTCTTTAATTATGGATGTTAGACTGGATACGGAGCCAAATCGAAATACTTCACCTAATCCTTTCATAGTAGGAAGCATAAAGATTTCACCTGGGCGTAAAAAGTTAAGTAGTATCATTTTGCATAGATGAGCCGCAACAGCCCCCCATGCCATGCTCAGATAGCCTTCTCCAGCTAGAGCACACCCAACGGTAACCGAGGTTTGTATCAGTGTTGAAAAAATCATACACAAAGCGAGTTTATCAAATTGCATGTCTCTTCTCATAAGCGATAATAAGGGAGCACCAAACGGTAAAATTAAAAAATTTATTGATAAAAGTGATAAAATTTCAGATACACCTTGATGACCATACAAGGTCGCAAGTACATTTCGTGAAAGATACAAAACACTCGCAATTAACCAAGAGGTATAAAGTGTAATAGAGAATGCGGCACGAAATTGTTGTTTTCCAACATCTGCAGCCTGAACGAGGTAATTATTTACACCAAAATCACGAAATATATGTGCTAGACCTAATACTGCCACTGAGACAGAAAATATCCCAATCTCTGTAGGAGTTAAGATTCGGGAGACAATCAACACACTGGCGAAACCTAGTACAAAAGCAATTAAATTTGCAATACCAGTAATTTTTAAATTTTTACGTATTGTCATTACCAGAATACTCCTTGATTTCAGCAAGTTTTAGTCAGCTACTAATAACCGCTTATGATTATAAAGCCACTCAGTTAAAATTTATTGCACTCAACTATAGCTAGTGGTTGTTCTTTTATAAGATTATTAGGCGGTAGTAAAACATTATTTAAAAATAAGTTTGAAAACATGTGGGATAAATAGTAAAGCTAGTTTTGGATCGGTATATATAGCAGACTTCACCAATTTAACATCGATCTTAATTCGCTTTTTCAATAAGTGTAAAATATTGGCTGTAAAAGAAAACCGGGAATCATTTAACTGTTTAATAATGATGCTTCTTTGCTCATCTTTGAGCTCTAGTTCCGCCAATATACATTTGGTAAGCTTGATATAGCTTACTAATTTTATGAGCGATTGAGTGGTTCCCCATTTGGCGCTGTCAAAGATGTTTATACCTTCTTCT
>Ga0105348_1001707_pt1 | contig 14245 bp, 10 predicted proteins | sample EN8Hudsemesocosm_2_FD_83504 | JGI IMG/M metagenome (GOLD analysis project Ga0105348, IMG submission 83504) | Methane-oxidizing microbial communities from mesocosms in the Hudson Canyon - EN8C Hudson Canyon | ecosystem: Environmental > Aquatic > Marine > Cold seeps | place: Hudson Canyon... | reverse complement strand
GTTAACCAGTCAGCAATATAGGGCTCTTCAGTTCTCTCGCCTACTAGTGGAAATAAAGAACTCATTACCAGCAAGAAGGCATCACTTAATTCATGTGGTTTTTCACCTTCCAATAGATTCAGACCAAAACGTGTGTTCCACACAGCAGAACCTGTGAAAGAGAAGTATTGAATAGCAGACGAATGGTCAGCGGAAACGGGTGTTCCTAAACCATCACCATAAACAGGTTCTCCATCTAATGTATTTAGTGGCGAGTCACTTGCGCCATAAGCATCATCTGGTGTATCTGCCAAAGAAATATTCGTGGTTTTTGAGAACGTTGAGTAGCGCTCAAAGCTACCTTCAGTTGCGGCATAATCAGGGGTTGAAATGTTTCCTTCTTTGCCTACTGACCATTTATAGTTTTGGCAGTCATCAAATGTGACTGTACCATCTACGATCTCTGGGAAAGGTAGATAAGGCGTATTTCCTTCAAGTGGTTGCTCGATAAAATACTTGCCGCCAGCAGGAACACCCACACTTGGATAGCAGGTGTTAAAACGGGCCATGCCTTTTTGTGTGAACCCACCTAAAACAGAAAGAATATCCTGCTCAGGGTATTCGTCTAAGTGGCCACTTAATAATGCGGCCATCATACCGCCCAAGTCACCAATAAGCGCATCAATTACATATTTTTCAAGAAACTTGCCTGACTGTCCCCAGTTTTCAACAGCCCAAAGTGAGCCGTCTGCTGAAGGTGTACCGTAGTGAGGGCCTGCCACTGTGGTGAGTGAAGCTACTTTTCTGTTTTCAAGGCCTTGTTCTTCAAAGGCTTTAGCTAGAATATTTATCGCCATCCTTGAGGTGGTTGAACCATGACTGTGAGCAATCAGGTTAACCTTCATGCTGCTGTCTTCTTCGAAGAACTGGTCATCATTTTGGATTAGAAAGTCGAGTATTTTTTCAGCCAGATCTGCGCCACGGTCTTCGGTATTTTCCCACGCTTGTAATGAAACATCTTTAACGGGAAAGTCAGATTCCTGCTCTATTTCGTCCGCAATATGGAAGAAGTATTCACCCACAAGTGGGATATCATCCCAAGCCATCACGCCTGGAACTAACATGATAGGGTTTTCAGTTTGCGTGTAGCCGGGGGTTGCTATATCGAGGTTAACGGTGCGAGTATCATTTTGTCCGCGGTGATCGCAGCCAAGTAGATTGAAGAACCAGCGACCATCATAGCCTGTTGCTGTCATTTTAAGTTCATGAGAGCCAGAGCGATGGATTTTGTCTAATGTTGCGGAGCCATTATGGTCAAAATTGACCCAGTCAGACTGCCCTTCATTACGAACAAACCATTCAACATCAGTACATGAATTGCTACCACCATTATAATTAAGTGAATAATTTTGGCTGGCATTAATATCAATGTTTGAGTTAGTGACTTGAGCGGCATCTATTGTGAAATCAGCTGAACCGCCTGCATAAGCGGCTGAGCCAAAGCTTAATAGTGCGCATGAGATAGCAATACTTAGTTTGGATTTTGTCTTTATTTTACTTTTACACATGTGTATTTCCCGAGAATTATTTTTATATCGATTTTTACCTTAACGGTAAGTTTTGCGTCCCTGCTGGATTCAGATACCCGTCAAATATGACTAATCAATCTCGTACTTATTATTATGAATGTATTTGTAGTTGTATCGAAGAACGATGGGTTACAGCGTGATTCATGTGCGACAACGGACGGGCATAAGTATATGAAAAACTTATGGTTTGCGGCTCCCGACAAATGGGGTATAGCTAAGGTAGATGGGATGTACTTCACAGTTTTGTGTGTGAAAACTTTTCAAAACGATGAAGAGGTTCGTAGCATGCAATTGCTAGCTTTTTGATAAATATCATTCACTATTTGAAGGTATTATATCTAGGAGTGGTTGAATACGTTCTCTTGAGCAATACATTATGCAATGTTGCATTAGTTAATGATGAGACAGACAATGATATGAGGCTAACGAAAATATTGAATTGGAATCTTATATGCTTGTTTTACTAGTTGAAGATGACCTCGACTTATCAGAGCTGATGTTGGAGTTCCTTGAGTCTGAGTCTATCGAGTGCGACTTAGCTTATAACGGAGTGATGGGTTTAGAGCTTCTTCAGCGTAACCAATATGACGTCATTGTGATGGATATTATGATGCCACGTATGGATGGTTTAACCCTCTGTGAAAATATTCGTGACTTGGGCATTAATACGCCCTGCTTGATGTTAACCGCCCGAGACACATTAGAGGATAAACTTACCGGTTTTGATCATGGAGCAGATGATTATATGGTCAAACCTTTTGAGCTTCAGGAATTGGTGGCGCGTCTTCGCGTGCTTTCACGTCGACGTTCTAATTCGGCGAATTTATTAGAAGTTGCTGACCTTTGTTTAAACACCACAAGTCATCAAGCGAGTCGCAACCATCGAACCTTGCCGCTAAGCCCTATTGAATGGAAATTACTTGAGCACTTAATGCGAGAAAGTCCTAATGTCGTTCCCCGGCATCAGCTTGAAACTTTAATTTGGAAAGATGAACCGCCCTCAAAAGATGCACTTAAAATGCAGCTGTATCGTTTACGACAAATTATTGATGGTGAACATGAGCCGCCACTACTGCACACGATTAGGGGCGCGGGAGTTTCTTTGAGGTTAGATGATGCGTGTTAAGGTGAGTATTGCCCGTTTTATTGCCTTACGCGTCGTACTTTTGATGGCGGTGCTGATTGTTATTTATTCTTTAACCGTCAAACTCGTTTATCAATGGGGGACTTACGATAACACGCATTACTTTTTAAGTATGGAGGCCGACAAGGTTTTTGATGCTCTCAACCAGCATGAGCAGATTCCTCTGCCTTCTGATAAATATACACAGTATTTTCTGAATCATTCAGCTTTACCCCAAAAGCTGAAAACCTTGTTTCCTACTCGTCTGCATTTTGAGGGTGAATTGTTAAGCTATGAGCAGGGGAGTGATATTTTATATTTGCTGCCTTATCGACACCCGAAAACTCAGCAATTTTTTTATATCGTCCATACCTTCAAATCCCAGGATGATCTTTATGAGGTTGCGTTGGATATATCTGAACTCTTAATCGCATTGGTTTTTTTGACCTTGATTATTGTGATGTTGATGGTAAAAAACTTAGCTTGGTCGATCGTTAAACCGGTTCGTTCACTTCAACACTGGGCAGTGACTATTAGGCCTGGTGGCCTTAATCGCCAAACACTAAATCCACCTCAACTTAAATTCACTGAGCTTAAGACAGTAGCCGATTGTTTAAATGAATCCATTACAATAATAGAAAACCATAACGAGCAGGAGAAAAACTTTTTACGTACTTTGAGTCATGAGCTGCGAACCCCTTTGGCAATTACAAAAGCAGCCTTGGAATTACTCGAAAAAAAACCAGAAGATCTAGATGATGGCCAGCTTAAAAAGTTAGCACGAATGCACCGTGCGAATACCAATATGCTTTCAACTACAGAGAGTCTTTTATGGTTGTGGTCCATAAATGAGCGTACCTTAAGTAAAGAAACCGTGAATTTGAATGATTTGGTTCAAGCCTGTGTAGAAGTGAATCGTTACTTACTTCAACGAAAGTCTGTGGATATAGCGCTTGATATTCCTTTAGACCTCAGCTTTTATCTTGAAAAAAAATTGCTCGAAATGGTGGTGAATAACCTTGTTAGAAATGCTTTTCAATATACAGAACAGGGGCAGGTCACCATCACGGCAGATAAACATGCCTTGGTCGTAAAAAACGCTGTCTCCTATGAAAGCTCGCCTGTAGAGACGTCTGAAGATTATGGCTATGGTGTTGGTTTATATTTGGTTGAAAAACTTTGTACTCAGAAGGGCTGGTTATTAGCGCTTAAGCGCGATGAATGCTCTTTTTCGGTGAGTGTGAGCTTGCTTAGTCATTAGGTTTGTTACCTTCTCGTTACCTTACATTTGCTACATTCGTTTTATTCTTTCAATAAGTGAGCATAATCGTATGAGTAAAGCCATTAAAACTACCCTAGTCAGTGTCATCGCTGCTGCATCAATAAGCTTAGCGGCTTGTAGCGCAACAGATACCAAACAAAATAAAACTTCTAATGTCACCATTTATCAAAATGGGGCTATTTATACGGTTAATAAAAACCAACCCTGGGCTGAAGCAATGGTGATTGAAGATGGGGTCATTACTTTTGTTGGCAGTAACGTTGAAGCAGCTGACTTTCAAGATGCTTCAACGAAGGTGATCGATTTAGCGGGTAAAATGATGATGCCTGGTTTTCATGATGTGCATGTTCACCCTTTGGAATCAGGGTCGGATAACAATCATTTTGAGTTAGACATTGAAGAAACCAACTCTGAGAATTATATTTCGGTTATTAAAAAAGCCGCTAATGATTTCCCCGAAACACAGTGGTTAGTCGGTTATGGTCATGACATTAACACCTTACTAGCAGCGAAACGTAACCCACTGGATATTCTTGATGATGCTGTGTCTGATCGCCCTGTCATTATTATGGAACAAACGTCTCATTCGATGTGGGTTAATTCAAAAGCACTTGAACTCGTTGGGTTTAACAGACATTCAGCCGACCCCATTGGCGGCATCATCATGAAAGACGATGAGACCGGTGAGCCTAATGGTATTTTGATCGATAATGCGGGTGATGTGGTGATGGAAGTTGCTATGGCTCCAACGCCATCACGACTGAAAAATGACTACGATGGTTTAGTTGAGTACACACTTCCTGAAATGGCAAAATACGGAATCACCTCGATCTCCGATGCTCGCGCTTATTGGAAGCGTGAACATCACCTGACCTGGAAAAAAGTAGAGCAGAATAATGAATTAACCGCTCGTGTCGCGCTTGGCTTATGGGCTTACCCAGATGATGCTGATGACGTGCAAATTGACAAACTTAAATCGCTTTATAGTAACAATGCCGATGGACTGCTTCGCATCAATCAAATCAAACTTTATAGCGATGGCATTGCGACGAATACAACGGCGGCCATGCATACCCCTTATGAGTTCGATCTATTAGGTATTCCAGATAACAGCGGTTTAAATTACTTTTCCGAGCAGCGCATTGAGAAGTATATTAAACAATTAGAACCAGTAGGTTTTGACTTTCATATTCATGCAATTGGTGAGCGTGGAATTCATGAAGCACTAAATGCCGTTGAAATCTCGGGCAGTGATGAAGGGCGTCATCGTATTACGCATGTGGAAATTCTTAACCCGGCAGATTACCTCCGGTTTGAAGAACTAAATGTGACGGCAGATTGCCAAGTGGCGGGCGACTTCACTCACCCGGAGCACTGGTCTGAAATGACGGAATATATTGGCGAAGAAAAAGCCGACAATTTGATTCCGCTTAAAAGTTTGCAAGAGGCTGGTGCACGCGTCACGCTGAGTAGTGACTGGAGTGTCAGCGACTTAAACCCATTTGTCGGTTTACAAAATGCAGTCACACGTGCACCGCAAAACCTTTCTTTAGAGCAGGCTATCGGGTCCTATACTCTTCACTCGGCATATGTAATGCGTCAGGAGGGTATTGTTGGCTCCATTGAAGTCGGTAAAGAAGCCGATATCGTCGTGTTAAGCCAGAACTTGTTTGAAGTTGATGCGAATAACATTAATAAAACAAAAGTTCTGCAAACATTACTTGCTGGTGAAGAGGTTTATCGAGATGCTGGCTTTTGATAGCGGCAGGTAAAAATTTTTCCAAGTTATATGAATAAATATAACAGCATCTCTAGTCATTTTCGTGCAGACGGGAATGACTAGAGATTAGGCGGGTATGTTTCTCAACTTAAGGCTGATTCCAATAGCTTGCTGGTGTGTTTTACATCAATTAGTTGTTCAATAACTTGGTTAAGGTGACGAGAAAACAAGAAATGGGTTTCATCTTTTATCTGGTTAAATTTGCTGGTATTCAAGTCGGCGGCTAAAAGTTGAGCTGCTTTTATTGAAATAACATCGTCCTGATCACCATGCCAAAACTGGTACTCCATCTCTTTGTTTGTGACTTCAAATTCCCACTTTGAAAAGCTTAGTTTTAATTCGTTTGCCCAAGTGGCAACACCTTGCTTTGATGATTGTCTCAAGTTAGCAATACTATAATTACGGTAGTTGCGTGACTTTAATAAGTTGATGTCTGCTGCGCGTCCTTCTACGGTAGGCCGAATATAGGTAAGCTGCTGTTCATAAAAATCTTCTAAATCTCGTCCAATTGCCATTTTTAAAATCATTTCGATTAAAAAGGGGGCAAAACGAACGCTTTGTAAAACAGCTGTGACTAAGATAGGGACAGGTTTTGCCATACGTAAATCGTCAATGCGCGTGGCTGCATTGACCATGGCGATTCGTTCAACTCGCTCAGGTAAAAATTCTGCAAGTGCCATTGCATACACGCCCCCAATTGAGTGTGCAATCACTTTTACTTTCTGAATTTTTAGGGAATCCAATAAGGCTTCAATATCTTTGCAAAAATCTTGATGGTTGCGACCAGTTTTTGGGTCCGAATCACCATAGCCTGGACGCTCAGGAATAATAAGACGTAAGCCTTGATCTCTAATTACCTGCTCACTGCCTGGCGGAATCTCACAGGCTGACCCCATTAGATTATGTAATAAAAGAATGACTTCTTGTGTTTTGGTTTTGCTGGTGTCTTGTTGCGGTGGCTGATAATCAAGATAGCTTAATTTGCGTCCGTCACGTAGGTAAATAAAATCAAGTCCATTAGTATAAGGTGTGACTAGTTGAAGTTTGCTTGGTTCTGTTTTTGGGCTCGGGTGAGCCAATAAACTGTGCAATAGTACTTTACGGATTAATTCAGGTTTTCGTTGAACACCTGTTTTGGTGTAGATATTAGACAAATGATCGCGAATAGTGGTTTCTTTGAGCTTTAATTTTGCGGCAGTTTTTTTGCTTGAGACTTCATTAACCATGGTAGAAACAACCAGTGCTTCTGTTTCAGTTAATTGATAATGCTGTTTGAGTAAGTTGACACTAACGAGTTCAGTTTGACTGGATTGAATGCAAAAGTAATATTGTTCGGTGCCTAAGTCTTCTTGCTGTGGGATTTGAGTAATATGCAGACTTTGTATTTTTGCTGCCTCATTTTTGTTGACTGCTTGTTGTTCAAAAGACTGATGTGTAAAAGGTAAGGTTAGAAAGCTCTCTTGTGAGCGATTAAGGGTACTTAGTTCTTTTTCTAGAGTGATGTGTTGTGCTTGTAAATAGTTTTGGTTAATTTGCCATGTTTCAGACTGGTTTATAAGGGTCTGCGCTTGCTCATTTATTTCAACAATACGCCCCATTTTATCCACAATACCTGCCCCCATCGGAATGTGGTTTAAAACACTTTCAGCCTCAATGAATTTGGAACTGGCACTTAATTGGGTGCTGATTTTAATGCCATTTTTGAGATGAGCCAGTAGGCGACCGGAAATATCCTGGTAAGGGTGATCAGCAGGTAGAGAGTCTGAAATTGCGATGCAGTTGGATAAGCTTAATAACAAATTGAACCATTCTTCTTTTTTATTCGCAAAGCGATAAATTAGCTGGACTAGCTGTGCTTCATCCGTGTTTTCATCTACCAGATTATCCAAGGTTTTTGAGGTGTTGTTGCCTAAGCCCAGTAGTTCTATCATCTTGGTTCCTTTCTTTAATTAATAGCGTCGGCGTTAATAGAGCTAGCGTTGATAAGGTCATAATGAATATAGTTTTCAAACAAGAACAGCATCAGGCTTTCTTGGCTGTCGCAATGGGTTTTTCTTAAGACCGACTGCAATTGTTTCCGGACTGTTTGTTTTGAAACATACCGTTGTTCTGAAATGTCATTCAAGCTTTTACCTTCGAATAATGCGCAGGCGAGAATCGCTTCGGTGCTGGTTAAGCCTAAACCCTGAAAACCTGAATGTGATTTTAAGCTTTGGGTATAATCTGGTTTGAGCAAGTACATCCAGGAAACCTGTTGGCGGGCATAGTGTCTGAAAACATTTGGAACTGAGTTACATGCGACTAGAATCACAGGCAGGGGCTTATTATTGATGTCAATTTTCAGGTATCTGTTTTCTGTAGTGTTTCCGCTTAAGCTGTTTGTTAAAGCCTGCTTTAGTAACTGTTGATGGTTTTCATTGCTACAAAGCTTTAAGAGGTTTTCTTTTTGGCAAATAAGCTGGTTTGAATTATTTTGTAGCTGGTTTGAATTATTTTGTAATAGTGCATGTGCTGAGTGATTGATGAAAAGGGTATTTAGTTGGTTATCGATTGCAATGGCGGGTATAGGGTAGTGATCCAGAACGTAGTATATGGATTTTAAATCAGACTCTTGCTGGGTTATTTTGTAAGACATGTTCAAGGCTTCTTTAACATGCGCAATGAGTGTCTCTAGTTCAGGCTCAAAAAGGGTTTGGTGATGACCTTGTTGTGAAAATTGTAGTATTAAGTAGCAATTCACCACATTATTTGATTTAAAAGGAAACGCTGCAATATGCTCATCGAGTATAAATTGATGGTTTAGCTGTAAAGGTTTGGTGAGTGCTGTTTTGATTTGCCCTTGCTTAAAGGTAATCAGCGCTAAAAAAGGGTCTTCTGTACGAGGGTATTCTTGTATGCTTGCACTTTGGCAATGAAACAAACGGCACAATGTGTCCAAAAGATGAGCTTGCCCCTTGGAAACGCTGCCATAAAGCTCAAATAAATTTGAAGAGATTGCTAGTGCTGAACTCAAAACGTACTACCATCCGTATAAATATCAATCCATACGTTATGATAAGGTTTTTTGATTTGATTGCAGTGATGAAATCTTGCTTTTGTGACTTTTATGTAATTATTGTTACATGTTTTTCAAAACTGCGCATTCGTACAAGTCTTCATTGTTTTAGTTTGTTATAGCTGAATCAATTTATGATGTATTCCGCGCTTTACGTATCTTCGCTTCACCGATGCGTCTAAATGGCCCTGTAATGTGGTAGGCCAGTGCAGGAAAGGCATTGGTGAACTTTGATAACCAACCACGGTGCTTAGGGATGGTGCACTCAAAGGGTTTTTTAGGCAGAACCTTGTTAAAAATGGCATCAGAAATATCATCGACCGTTAAAGGTTTTGGACCAGAAAAAACCAGTGCAGATTCTTTTTCATAATCTAGTTGTAAATCATACATCGGCGTTTTAATCAGATCAGGGCACACGACGGTGACTGAAATTCCTTTGTCGCGTAGTTCTTGAGCCAATATCAAGGAGTAACCCCGAATGCCAAGCTTTGAGGTGCTGTAATAACCCATGCCCGGCACAGGCGCAATACCGGCAAGCGAGGCGATATTAATAATGTGACCATTACCTTGCGTGAGCATATGCTGGCCAACAATATGGCAGCCATATATTACGCCTTTAAGGTTAACGTCAATATGTTTTTCTAATTCTTCAATGGGGGTTTCGAGTAAAAAACCGGGCCTCACATAACCTGCGATATTGAGAAAAATATCAATGTGATCAAAAAGTGCAATCGCTTCGGAGAATACAGATTGCCAGGATTCTTTTTGGCATACGTTGAGTTTACGAATGAGCATATTCTCAGTTCGCCATTGACCTTCTTCGGCAGCCTGCAAAATGGCATCTTCATTGATATCCGTTGCAATGACTTTGTAACCCATGCTTTGGAATAATGTGGTTAAATGTAAACCCACGCCACTGGCACTACCGGTTAACCAAACAACTTTGTTTGCATTATTTTGCGTGTTATTTTTTTTATTAATTGTCATGTTATATGCCCTCTTTGTTTATATCCGTACTATTCACATCCGTCTTATTTGCATCAGGATAGATGCACAACATTTTTTGTAAGCCCCCTTCAATAGAATAGGCGGGTAAATTTGAATTGCTAGAGCAGACGCCCCCGTCTTCAAGAAAAACAATATCGCGCAGGAAGGTTACTTTTGTGGGGCTGGGGTAACTGATAAAACGTTCTTCCTCAGGAAGGAAGCGGAAGATACGATCTGACATATTCGAGGTGATCCATATTTCCTGCGTTTCAGGGTGAATGCCCAGTGCATAAGGTGTTTCATACTCACCCGGCGCCAGTGTCGGTAGTGGGTAAATTTTGAATAGTTTGGTTTTCGGGTCATAGCGCATTAAGGCACCATCTTCAAAAGAGGGAATCCAAAGTATTCCTGACTTATCAATACGTAATCTTCGTGGCCCTTTGAGCGGCGTGTTGATTTCTTCGACTTCAAGGGTTTCTGGGTTTAGGTGACCAATGTAGCTGGAATAAAGTTTACCGTACCAAATGCTACCATCGACCGGGCTAACGTCTATGCCATAAGGAAGATTGAATATTTTATAACCTTCGCCGCTTAGCTTGTGATGTGATAAAGCGAGTTGTAGGTCTTTTTTAGGGAACCATGAGGCGACTTCTAGTATTGATGGCAGCATGGCGTCCGCTAACCAGCGCATGACACCGTGGGAGGGGGTATCAATTAAAGTAAACTCTTCTGTTTCAGGATTAAAGCGGCCCAGTTGGTTGGAAAGTGCTAACGTAAACCAGAGGATTCCTTGGTCATCAAAGCGCAGTGTATGTGGGTAAATGGCATCTTGCTTAATAGGATAAAACTTAAATGCCTGGGTCTTTGGGTCAAAAGACATGATTTCGGTTGCCAGTGAATTGGTGGTCCACAACTTGCCATTTGGCCCAGCTTGTAAGCTATGTGGGCCATGCTTTGCATTGAAGGTGCCCAGTGGTGCGATGCCGCCAGAAAACAACCCCCCTAAGGCGAGTTCACTGTTAGGGAAGTTAAATGTTTCTTGTTGACCCGAGTTAGGATCTAAGGCATAAATTTTATCATTGCCCATATCTACGCCATAAAGTTTGCCATCGACACCGACTTCAACATCATGAATGTAAGATCCACCGTTACCGACAGACCACTCTTTAAAAACCGCCGTGAAAAGTTCAGGGGACACATCCCAGGTTTGAATGGCTTTAATGGGTTCACCGTTAAATGTGCGCATGAGTGTTTCTTTGAAAACCTCTTCATTCTCATTGGTAATGACTGAACCATAGCTTTGCATTCGGTCAATCACTGTCACCCACTCATCTTCAGAGCGTACTTTTCGGGTCAGCTCATTCCCTATCTGGTGGCAGAAGTGACACTGGCTGCGGAAGGCACGTGCATTATGTTTATCACCAAATTTAAGCTTAGCGGCGAAAGCACTGGCGGTTTGCATTTGGGACAGGGCTTTTGGGTCTTCCAGCTTTTGGATATGAATATTGAGTGTTTTCTGGGTATTTTCTTGTAAGGTAATAGTTTGAATTTTGTCAGCAAAATAAGGTGTTCTTGCTCGAACCTTCACCTTGCCTTTAAAGCTTGTATTGATAGAAAAACCACCTAAAGCATCACTATAAACGGACTCTGAATTTAAACCGGAAGCATCGAACACGGTCACAATGGCTCCCGCTATTGGGCGCATGTCAGTGGTACTGATGGTACCTGAAACTTGAGCGCTATGCGTTGCAGGGCTTGCAAAGAAAATGGCTAGATATAAGGGGATAATTAAGTGTTTTAAATGCATCCGGTTTCTCCTGTTTTTTATTGTTTATGCTTAGCATGAGTTTTGAAATTGTAGATATGTCTCTTGATATTAAATCTACGCCGATTAAAGATTAAAATCTTGATAAATTGCGTCAAATGCTTGATAAATTACGACCATTGTGTTCAAAATGGTTTATAAGAGAGCTTTTCATGACTCAAACTATCTGATATTCCTGTAGCCTCTTTAGCTGGAATCCATGGCCTCTATTGTTAATTTGGTATTAAATTTATGGATTCCGGCTGAAGGGTGCACCGGAATGACAAAAAGTTTTAACGAAATCTCAAACGTGAAAAGTTATCTATAAATTAGTCTGAAAGTTATCTTTTTAGTAGAGTTAAGGTAATTAAATGAATGTACTACTGGCAAGGTCTGCTTCATTAGTAGGGTTTCCTGAATTAGTTCGAGAACTTGGTGGGGACCCTGGGCAACTCATGAATCGCGTTGGTTTAGAGGTTTATTTACTTGATGACCTGGACCAAATGATGAATAGTGATGCTTTGTCAGACTTGCTAGACCTTTGTGCTAGTGAGTTAAATTGTCCCAGTTTTGGTTTGCTTTTATCACAGAGGCAAGGTATCTCGATACTCGGGCCAGTGGGTTTGATAATGCGCCAACAACCTACCTTTCAGGAAGCTATTTCAGCACTGCAAAAATATTTACACCTTCACAGCGAAGCGGGTAGTTTTAACCTGGAAATTTCGGGTGATTTAGCCATTATCAAGTACTTCCCGAATGTGTTGGGAGGAGACCAAAGTCGGCAAATTACAGATCTTTCATTAGGTGTTGGTTGTAATGTGATTCGATTATATAGTGGCAAGGCCTGGAAACCGCGTGCTGTTTATTTTCAGCATAGTATGCCGCCTGATTTGTCACTTTATACGATGACCTTTCGTTCTCCAATATCCTTCAAACAGGAGTTTAATGGTTTAGTTTTTGATGCAAACATATTGAAATCTACTGTTGATCATTATGAGCCTGAAATGCAACGTTTCCTTGGTGTGTATCTTGATGGTCTGGAGCGAGAGCGACCACAAAGTAATGTTATTCAGGTTCAGAGGATGATTAAGCGCCTACTGCCTAAAGGGCATTGCTCATTAAAAGAAGTGGCTAGCTTGATGGGTTATAAGGAACGCAGTCTACAAAGGCGTTTAAAGCAAGAGGGTCTTACTTTTCAAACTTTACTAGACCAAATAAGGCAGGAAATAATAAAAGAGCTGTTGGGAGAAAGGGAGCTTAGTTTAAGCATGATGGCCCAGCGTTTGGGGTATGCTGAGTTGAGTGTGTTTTCTCGTGCATTCAAAGGCTGGTTTGGGGTGCCGCCATCTAAATATATGAGCGTGTTACATGAGTCAAATTCACAGCTATTCCGGTAGTTTTTTTAGCTGGAAAGCTTACCAGTATGACTAAACAACACCGGAATGACAGGGGAATGAGTAGTGCAAAGCTCTCCAATCAATATTTATAGGCGTAAATGCCTGTTTACGGATTAAAAGTATGCCTTTGAAGTTATTAGTTATCAGCGATTATACTGATACTTGGAATAGCGTTCGCCCAGAAGCGGAAATATTGATTGGCCTCGTAAAGTTGGGTGTTAATATCACGCTGATGACTCAAGCTGACTCAGATTACATCCCCAGGTTTCTAGATCAAGGGGTCAGAGTCATCGATTTCCACCCAAATAAGAAGCTCCAGTACTCAGCCATAAAACGTATCAGGACCGAATTAAAATTAGGGGCTTATGATGCGGCGTACTTATTTAATAATAAGGCTATCACCAATGGCTTGTTTGCAGCGATTGGTTTACCGGTTAAAACTGTAAGCTATCGTGGACAAACAGGTAATATTTATCGTTATGATCCTAGTGCCTATCTCACACATTTACATCCGCGACTGGATGGTATTTTGTGTGTGGCTAATGCGGTGCGGGATGACTTGTTAAAACACTCTTCTTTGCCTAAACAGCAAATACAAACAGTGTATAAAGGGCATGAGCTTGACTGGTATCAAGAGTCATCCGGTGATCTGACTGAATTTAATATCCCAGAAGATGCTTTTGTAGTGGGCTGTGTGGCAAATCATCGGCCGCGTAAAGGTTTGTCGGTGTTGTTAGAAGCTAGTCATACATTGGCGAACAAACCAGATATTCATATTTTGTTAGTCGGGGCGGGCTTGGATAAAACTGAAATAAGCAAAAAAATTCAAACCAGTCCAATGGCTAAACGCATTCATGTGGCGGGTTTTCGTCATGATGCGCCAGCATTAATAGCCGCCTGTAATGCGTCAGTTTTACCCTCGATTAAACGGGAAGGTTTACCCAAGACCGTAATTGAAGCGATGGTTTATGGTGTGCCACCGATTGTATCGGATACGGGCGGTAGTGCTGAACTAGTCATTGATGGTGAGAGTGGCTTGGTGGTTGAGCCCAATAATAGCCAACAGATCGCGGAGGCTATCATGCGTTTAAAGGATAATAAAGGCATAGCAAAAGCAATGGGAATAAAAGCCAAACAGCGTATTGATGAAACGTTCAATTCAAAACAATCAGCAATTCAAACAAAAAAATATTTTGAGGATTTGGTTTTAAATAAATGAGTGCTTAGTATGGGATTTAGGCTGCGAGAG
>Ga0105348_1001702_pt1 | contig 14266 bp, 4 predicted proteins | sample EN8Hudsemesocosm_2_FD_83504 | JGI IMG/M metagenome (GOLD analysis project Ga0105348, IMG submission 83504) | Methane-oxidizing microbial communities from mesocosms in the Hudson Canyon - EN8C Hudson Canyon | ecosystem: Environmental > Aquatic > Marine > Cold seeps | place: Hudson Canyon... | reverse complement strand
TCTCAAGATCCGCAACCATCCGGCTTATACGGGATTTAGGAACATTTAATGCCTTACCCGCAGCGGTAAAGCTCCCTTCGTCGACAACACGGATAAAAATAGCCAGCTGGTTTAAATCTAACACGTTGGATTCTCAGTGATCATAATTCGATGGCAATTGTTGCAATTTTAGAACAACTTTAATATTTAATAAGAATAACTTAGATTTAAGGCACAAAAAAGCCCCAATTAACAGGGGCTGAATAAAGAAGGAAAATATGTGAGCAATTATTAGCGCTTATATAGCAACAATAACTGTTTGACTTAACTTGGCAGCATCAAGATCGAGTTCAGCATTATCTTGTACATATAACTTCTCTAGCTGAGGCAATGTATAAAATACATCAGCATCACTCAGTAGATTAGAACGTAATGAAATAGCGTTTAATTCAGGTAGTGCTTCTAATGCATCAACCGACTCAATCTGATTATTAGTTGCATATAACACCTGCAACCCTTTCACTTCCGCTAATGGTGATAGGTCTGATAATTGATTATGGCTTAAGTTAATATTCTTAAGTGAAGACAACTGCTCCATACCATCTAATGATTGAACACCCTTGCCAGAACAGACTAACGTATGTACAGACTCGACTGTCATACCAGAATTATCAAGACATAAACGAAGGTTGTCATCAGCAATAAAGCTAAAATCAGAGCTTTCAGTTACATTGACATTATTTGCGTCAATTTGACTATTAGCCGTTGATTTATTTGAATTTTCGCTACAGGCAGCTAAGGTGAAGACCATAACCGCGAGAATAATTTTAAACATTGGCATCTCCACATTATTATTTTTGTATGTCGCCAAACATTCGATATCTCAATCCGTGAGATTATACCTTAAAAGTACATCCTGTGATCAATAATACCCATTCTTTACGTTATTACTTGGAACATAAACAGAATCTAATGGGTGTCCTGGGAAATAATTATCTGGGTGCCAAGACTCAGTATTACTCACTTGCAGACCTGAGTTACCTCCTCCCATATTAATCCAAACACCTGGTAGAGCAACTTCTGGGGTGCCAGTTGGTAAATCAGGCCATTGCACTGGTTTTTTCTGTACTGTTAAAAAGAAGCCTTTCGCATTTACTAGCTTTACACTCTGCAGAGGAAATACTTGAGCTTCGGGTGAAGCTAGAGATAGACCAGCCGGAGTTGAAGGATCACCACCAGCTGCAAGCTCGCCAATAAAACCACACGCCAGACCGACACAGCTATTAACTACTGATTTATTGGGATCAATATAGCCAGCAGTTCGCACACCACCAACCCAAGGATCAATATTTAAATCTGCAGCTGGAATTTCCAAACCCAGTAATTCAATTTCAATTTTCATCACAGCATGAGGTACTAGAAAGCCAGAGAATACATCGATGGCGTTCCCCATCACACCATTTTGATTTTCAAAACCAAAACGAAAACCCTCTACACTACGTACGCCATTATCATCACCATAGGCTAATTCAATATATGGATTCTCTACAACAGCGTCATATAACTCACCTGTTGCATCATTAACATAGCCTAATGTGACATCTCGAAGAATCACATCAGCATTCGTACGGTCATTGGTTGGATCAAACCCACTTTGAAAAGTAGAAAACTGTTTATGATCAAAGCCGGTTAAATCGTCAAACGTCGTTCCATATAATAAAGCAGCGACATTAAAGGTATCATCAAAACCACCACAGGTCTTACTTGAACAATTCCACGGATTTAATTGGTCGTAATAACAAATTTTATCACTTATGCAGGTTTTGCTTGCACCACCAGGCGTTGCAAATGCGTTTGCACCACCATTAGGTCGATAAAAGCGCCCAGCCACAACTTTATCAATCGTAACATTCTGTTCGATTTTTAGGCCAAGTGTTAGTCTGGTAAAGTCTAAAGTCGTGCCATCTGGCTGAGCAACACCATTCGTTTCATCTAATCGATACAAAGCTTGACCATAGTGACCGTCTAATTCATCGTCACTGATTGCCGTCAACTCTGCTCGGCTGAAGCTAGATGTTATAAGTACTAATAGTGCTAATGTGATTTTTATTATCATTATTTAATCACTCGTTACAAATACATAGGCTGCAGTAGCAGAGGGCAAATAAATTGGGCCATCTAAGCGTACTCCAAAGAGTTTATTATCATTCTTACTAATAATATTATCAGAGCTGATATATAAACCACTCACTTCAAAATCCTTGAACTTAATCTCGTCAGGTAAAGTCCATTTCATCGCAGGTCTAGGACGATTATCCTCTGTCAAAGGCTGCGTTTCGTCATAACCAAAGTCGTTTACAAAATCGAACTTTAAACCTGTAAAACTGATACCCCCACTGATTTCACCCATCATAATATAGGCAGGTTTTCGAATTAGATAATCACCCCCATCAGGACGAGGGTCTAGATACACAACATTGTATCCATTTAAGGTATCAGACTTTTTAACGTTAGCCCCATTATTAAATACGTTCAGATAACCATCGTTATCACTATCCGTTAATCTATTACCTACCTCATCAACTATAACTTGGCGATAAGCTATAAAAGTATCATCTGTGGCATTTGTACCCCAATCTGAATCGGAATAACTAAAAGTTGTATCTTGAGCAAAATCGACATTAGCATCAATTTCTATTCCCTTACCCGATACCGACTGCATATCAGCATCATCCATTGCAGAAAGCTCTGCTTGGCATATCAAGGGAAAAGCTAATAATAACGTTCTGAATACTGGAGGTAATTTAATACTCATCTTAAATATCCTGTGTTGTTATTCTTAGGTGTTGGATATTTATGCCTTCAAGTTCAACAACGTTTCCGAACTCAGGTTGAAATGCATAATAATAAGCTTCTGGATCTGTTGGATCTCCACCAGGCTTTAACGCAGTACGCAGATCTTCATCCCGCGGATCACCAAAATCGATAGACTTAATTCTAAGGTGTCCTTTCGGAAAATCAGCGCCCCTAGCTGCAGAGATAGATTTAGTTAATGGCAACATTTCGAACTGCAACTGCTCTTTACCATCAACAAGCGCCGTACTCATAATAATTGGCTGATCAGCACTACCATTAGGCAAATATAAATCAATACCATTCAGAGATAGATTACCTGATAAGGCACCATTCGGGTCACCGCCAATAACGATCGAGTCAGCCAGTAGTCCAATGGTATTGCTCATCGCGAGGCCATAATAAGGAATAGACCAAGTATCAGCTTGAAAGCCATAAAAACGGAAACCCTCTATAGCAACACTAAAATCAAATCTACGCTTTTCACCTTCAGGTCGACTTCCAATTACCGAATCAATGCGGAAACTTAAATCAAATTTATCCGAAAGCTGGTCTAAGATTTCAGGAGTTAGATCTTCTGGTTTTAACGAACCACCAGGAAATTCTGTTCGCAAAGCCGTATAGGTGAACTTGGGCTTCCCTGACGCATCAGTCAATATAGAACTAACCTGATTTAAGTCCCCTGCCTTAAAAGGGTACTTTTCGGAACCGAAGTTACCACCTGCGGTACTAATATCATCTACGCCATAATCAAAATCAGAACGATGAATGCGAACATCACTTAAAATAAAGGCATCGTCATCACTAAGATCATCGGTTTCGTGATCATCAAGAATTAAAGTTAACTCACCACTTTCCGGATTATTGGGTAGCTTAGTAAATAAAGAAAAATTTTCGATAACAGCCCCAAGTCCTTCACCTGTCACATTAGACAGCTGAGATTCATCGAGGGATTCGAGGCTCATGCCCCACTGAGGCAGTAGAGCTAGGCTGATTATGACAGCGTAGGCGGTTTTCATGCCTATCTCCTTATTATTATTTTATGGTACTAAGGTATTCGAAACCTTAGTACCGTTCAAGAGAATGTTTGTAAAGGGAAGGTAATAGTGGGTTAGTTAAGGACGCCACCTAAAGTCTTCCCAATCTCCACCGTCATCACAATTACTGTGCACACGAACACCGTCCGCCTCAAATAAGTAACCATAGCCACAGAGAGGTCTATTACCATAGACATTCATTATGCGTTTAGAGCCGTTATTGAACGTCCATTGATAATGGCTATCATTTTCGACACAATCGCCCTGTCTAACATCACTATTGCCATTTTCACTATATAGACATTGTCGAGTATTTTTATTGATTAATTGATAGCTCTCAGGAGTTGTACCTTGAGGAATAGCAGCCCAGTACATCCTATCACTGGTATCACAATCATCAGCGGTACCATAACCCCAATCAGCTCCACTGGATGTACTAAACATACATTCTGAGTTATTTGAATTAGCTAAAGTGATTCTCCGCCATTGCAAAGAAAAATTCACAGTAATGTCTTTAGTTACCGAAAGAGTATTACCATCAGTACCATTTTCAGTAGATGTTACCGTTACAACTCTACTTTTAGTAGGGAAAGCACTCCAAGACCCTTTGTTAGAAGTTCCATTTCTCGTTGCACTTATTTCAGAGCCCGTCCATAAAGGATCAGTTGAAATATAATCCTGTAAATTATAATCAGGACGTAATTGATTCACCGTATTGGTAGTACCATCTACTGCAACGGCTCGATAAGCTACGTTTAACCAATCTCGATCAAGTGCTTGAACACCTGCAAGAGTTCTAGATCCTTTATCAGTAAAAATCATGCCGCTTCCATTTCCATACGACAAAGGCCAATTAAAAGTAACCTGACTTGTACTATTAAACTCTGGCGGCAGATTCTCATCCGTTATTTCAATATCCGTAAACTCAGCCGTCGAATTGGATCCAGCAGACCCCAATTCAATAACTCGATCATCACGCTCGCTAGCCGCTTCAATTCTAAATTCAATATTACGATTCTGAGCATCAGTTCTGTCATTATCATAAAGGACTACGTCGATACTATGGACATCGGATACTGCCGAAGTTGATCTTGAGAATACTTCAATTTCCCTGAAGTTCTGATTGTTATCTCCAGCTGATGAGAATTCTAAACGCATCTGATCGAATTCAATATTCTCAGGGATAGAAATTGATATCTCATTCACATCAGTATTAACACTAGAAAATTCAAATTGATAAACAACGCCTCCTGCTAAGTAAAAGTCTATACGAGCATCAGAAACACGAGTTCTACAACAATCAGTGCGATTATAATAAACAACTCTGCCTCCTTGATAAGAACCAGGCCAAGAGAAGTTAATATTCTTCCCTTTTGCATCAGTTGGGTGAACTTGAAAACCTGTACCTATAGAACCATCAGTAATCGCAGATAAATTGCTAGAAGTATTGCCGCTATTCCAGCCAGTAACACTGGTCGTAACTGTTGCATCTGGAGCAATATTATTTTCCGCCGCCATCGGCATTACCCATAAATGACGGTATTCATTTGCGAACCCACCATCACGGACATAAGGCGTCTGAATCCAAGCATCGTGCTGATCACGCCCTCTATAAATACGATCACCTACAGGCTTGGAACTATTCACACCAACAAAGTCGGCTGCTATCGCAGGAGCCTTTTCAACACCTCGAATGTATAACCACACAGCGTGCTCAGCAAAACTATTAGAACGTTCGATTTTCGGTTGAATGCGTCGATCTGCAACGGTATCAGTCCCCTCTTCAAAGGTACCATTACCATTAACATCCACAGTATCAGCAGTAACACCCTCACTTACCGTAGTGAAAGCTAAAGTATCAGCGGTAAATTTAATTACCGCAGGGGCCGTATTATCACGAATATAAACTGTCGTCGTATCATTAGCGCTATCAACCGGCGCCTTAGAGCCACTAACCGTGGTTAAGGTCAGTGTTAATGAATCGCCATTCACACAGTCACGATTCAAATCATCAGGCAAATTATCACTATCAGCCGGATCATCGTAACAATCAGCTGCAGCATCTGTCGTCTGAACTACCGAAGTAAATTCTTGGAATCTATCAGAGTAAACCTTGATAAATATAGGCTGAGAAGACTGCTGCCCATCCAACCAAGTTAGACGAACAGGACTAACAATTTCATCCCCGTTCACATCTACCAGATCATAATCTGCATTATCAATACTCACCTCTGCAAGTGAAACATCAACTATGGCAATACCATCACCACCACCAGAACGGCGAACATCCACTGTCTGAATATGGCTATCAGCTTCACCAAATAATGGTTCTGTTAGAGTCACTTGTGACCTTGGCATGTTGACCGTTCCCACAGCATAATCTTTAGATACAACCGTTGCTTCGATTGGATCCCCTAACCAAGGCGGGTTTCCATCATCAATATTGTATGGATTGAAAAGATTTATCGTGAACTTTTCATCATTTTCAAAACGGTTATTCGAACCTATTTCTGCAATAACTCTAAAGTTAATACTTTGAGTACGAACCCCTGGAGCAAACGTCAGTTTGAGATCAGAGCTTGAGAACAAAACATCCGTTAGAGCATTAACACTACCTTCAGCAAAGGTATATGACATTCCGTTAGCAGAAATACCGTACTCAACTGAAATATTATCCTGATCACCCGTTCGGCGTTGAACTTCAACTGAACAATCACGGTAATAGCGAGTTTCACCAGCATAATCGGCCGTACCATTGTTATCATCAGCATAAGGTTCAGAACACTCATAATTACTATGAGAGAACTGCATAATGCCTTGAGGGTTTTTCGTATAATCAAGCAAGCTTACTTCTGTTTGATTAAGATAGCCTGTCGTACCTTCTGGGAAACTAACCCAAGAATTTGCATCAGCCGCTCTACGTTCAGTATTGATAAGCTCAAGATCAAAGCGCTCTGTTGGCTCTCGATCAAATGGGTTTTCATTTAAAAGGGTTACTTTAGCTAATTTTGCATTTTCAACGATGCGCTCTATAGGCTGAGGTGCCGTTTGATTATAAAAGCGCCCCATTGTAATAGTGCCATTGTAATCATAGCCCGCGCTATTAACCCCCACATCCATCGACTTCCCTGCAGACGTCTCTACATAAGGTGCAGATGTGAAGTCAGCAATGGTTGTCCAATCTGTGCCATTAACTGAATACTCGGTTTTATTATCTGAATACATGCGAGTATCAACACTATAATGGCGAACGTTAATTGAGCTCAACGTTTGCTCAGAGCCTAAATCAATTTGCACCCAGCGTGGAGTATATTCAGTCCCATTGACCTCAGCATATTCATTAGAATCTAAATTACCGTTAGTAATAAAGTCCTTAGAACGAACAAAAGTATTGCTGGATGTAATATTAGTGATGCCTTGAGCTAAGTTGGTCGTACCTACTGCATCGAATGCTTGAATTTCAACCCAGTGTACTCCGCCATTAATATCGCTTCCTGAGATAGTATTTCGAATATATCGTGCTTGGAAAGGAGTATTAGAGCTAAATTCTCCTAATACTAAGCCGCTATTAATATTCCCAAGCATACCCGCATCACCACCTTGCCATTCGTTACTAGGGAATGGACTAGAGGAAGTGTGCTCACCAATTTCAACAATTGGCAACTCGCCGAACAAGCCACCTTCTTTAAACCAAGCTTTTATCGAATGTACAGATTGAGATGGGTCAATAGATACAAACAATGTCCCCGTCTTTCCAACTAGAGTCGCATCGACATAAGCTTTATTTTTAACAAATCGGGCAGTCTCTGCATTGGCAACTTGTCCATTACCAGCACGAACAACCAATTCATGAGCCGCATTAAAAGCAACCATTGATCCACGACCACTACCACCCTGTTCCCATAAAATACCAACAGGGTCTGCAGGAATAGATAAGTCTATTGCAATAAAAATTGGTGCCGTTCTATCCAATTCAACTGAATCAATATTTTCATTATCAACTGATGAAAGCAACGGTAGCAAATCATACTCAGGAGTTAGATATAAAGGCTGATCAGTTTCTTTCCATACCAATTCATTAAGCGCTTCATTTCCATTCAATTTCAAATAATCATCGACATCATTTGCAGACTTCTCGTGAGTCTTATACCAAGCTCGTAACTGACCATTAGAACCATCCGTTCTACGAACAATCACAGGGTTGGTAAGACTTGCGCCTTCTACTTGTGGTTCTTGACGGACAATAGAGGCACTTTCAAACTGAACCAGACCTACTGGTGGTTCAGGTAAAATTTCAATTACCTCAGAGTCCGTTAATGGGCGCGAGAATACCTGCACATCATCAATACGACCTATAAACGATCGTAAGGCAGAAGGAATATCACCAATAACTAAGTCATCACTGTTCGCTACAGCAGCCGTAGTTAAAGTCACAGGAGTCTCTTTAATACCATCGACAAACAAGGTCAGCTCGGTACCAACAACATTAACAACTACATTCACCCATTGCTCTTCCTTCAATGGTTGATCCGTCGTTCCTGAGTCTTCACCTACGGTATAAGTTAAATAAGAAGTTTTATCACCAAACGTTAATAGAGGCTGATTAGCCGCTGGACCTTTTTGCAATATCCCACGGCCAAAGTTCTTATCCGTTACCCAAGCTCTACTATTAGTCGATAGGACGACATTGGTATTATTAGAAGCTGCTGCGGCATATAAGAAAGACCCAGGAACCAGACTGGATTCAATACTTCCATTTGAATTCATTATCCAAGGGTGCTGGACGTTAGCACAATAAGATAACTCAATATTTGAACCACTTGCGGTACCACTAGGGTGCGCAAGACAAACAGCATCATTGGCAACGCTGTGTATTAGCCCTGTTTCCTCATCGCGATACCAATATTGATCAGATTGATCTTCACAAGCATACATTGCAACATTGTTACCTACTTGTGCTGCTGTAGCACCTGTACCTGGTAGGTCAAAGCACTGCTGGGTTCCATCAAACTTAATTTGGAATGATTGATATTCAGCATCGTCTTCACCATCCGCCCAAATTCTTAGAGCAACGGCATAGTTTGCCGGCATGGCAAGCTTAGTACCATCAACCGTCATTTTTTCACTACCAGAGCTTATGTCGATCGCGCCATTTTTTACTGGTGGAAAATCATATGGAAGTTCAGGACTATCATTAGCATCATTACCATTGCCCGTTTTATCGTAGTTCGGCTTATTTTCATTATTGAAGTCATACCAAGCAATAATTGCCGGAACAACTTCAGATTTGAAATACGTCGTTGTCGTCAAACCTGCATCATCGGTAGCAATCAATTTAAAGGAAAGAGACTTAATGGTATTAGTCGCTGCAGCGGCACTATAAGTAAAGCTGAAGTCACACGTCAAGTTACAAGCGGCTGTTTGTAGAGGGGCACTGGTTATAGTCGCATCAGCGGATATTTCAATTTCAACACTAAGCGCAGCTGACCCTTCAGGATCAATCACCTGAAGGTTAATATTATTACCCACGCTTTGTTCTGCGACACTAGCCTCATTAATATTACCTACACTATTTTCTGTAGCAAATTTAATGATTGGCGGTAAGTTAGGAGCGCTTAAGTTGGCAGCCCAATCACCATCAGAACTGACGTCCTGTAAATTTATCCAAGCAGTTCCTTTACCAATAGCGGCTTTCAAACGTTCATTATCAAAACTGGTTACAGGAGCTGCAAAAGTCCAATCCCCCGCTGGTTCAAGAGCATCACACGCTGCAAAACCATCTAACCAGTTATTACCCGAAGTAGGAGTCACAGCCCAATTTAAGCCGTTAGTACAGGCATATTGACGAGGCGTTTCAGAAGCAAAACACAAACCTGGCTGCCAAGTCCCCTGAACCGATTGGCCATTCAGCTGTTCGGTTACAGTATCCACGAAAGCGCAGTCTTTATTATCGTCAAATGCGAAGTCAGCGGCCCAAGCACTAAATTGACGGCCTCGCTGCCAATCTTTTTCTCTATATTGATCGGTTAGATTTAACCAAGCCGTTGTATTGACAAGTGCAGTCGTCAGCTCCGCATCACCATTATCAAAATCTTTAGTATCCCCAGTTCCAGCAGCAATGGTTGTCGCTGTGGCTAGGTTTGCGAAGTAATCTTCTGGAAAATCAAAATGCCAAGGGCCTTTAGCTTCATCTGCAGCATCAACAAAAGGAATCTTACGACATGCAGAGAAACCTTGTGCCCAAATACCGCCTGCTGAAGACGCTGTGCCATCTAAACCAATCACCTGCCAAGCAGTCCCTCGCTTACAAGCATACTGATGAAAAACTTGATCACAATAATCTGAGCGCCACTCACCAGGAGTCATGCCACTACCGACTCCTCCCATAACAACACAGTCTCGATTACCTCGGTTAGTAGGCTCATCATCAGCCCACCACTGACGGACAGGAATATTTGCTCGCCATTTATTCTCTATCGATAAATCGCTGAAGCTGACCCATAAGGTTTCATCTTCACTTAGCAACGCATCTACTTGTGAGCGCTCTAGACTATCCCTAGGTATCGCAAAAACATGTTGCTCACCAAATTCTAGGCCGCACTGAGCACTTGCTTTATTCCACTGAGTAGGTGTCGTTGTTTTAGACCACGCGCTCCCCTCAAAACATAAAGCTTGCTTAGCCAATGAGCAGACTTCATCTTTCAATATTAGCTTGCCATCTTTCTTAGTAAAACTACCACAATCTTCCGTAGTAGCTCCCTGATCAAGCTGAATACCATCAACCACATTCAAATTTACTCGATCAGCAAACCATTGCTGACCATTCAAGCCACTCCATAAACGGTTTGAGTAATAATTAATCCACGTCTGTTTATGAGTGTATTCGAGACGATTAATAACTTGCTTAAGATTAGCGTCTTCTTTAGGTGTAATCGGTGCACTAAAATTGTAGCTTTGACCATAAAATTCTCGACAACGCAGGTCACCGTAACTCTGATCCCAGGCATCTACTATTAATTGAGGCTTAGAGGGCTCATCAATCGTGCCATTCGCGGGTGCTACTTTCCAGACACTACCATTATAACAAGCAAAGTGAGCAGCCATTGAATCGCACTGTTCTGCAATTAACCAACCATCAGCAGAACCATCAGAGTATGCGCAACCCGTATTAACTTGAACTGGATTACTTGCAACATTTTGATAAGGCATATTGCTAGAAAATTGATCTGCAACAAACCAGTCAGCCATATTTAACCAAGCTGCGGTCTTACCACTTAACGCTAAAGCTTGAGTTAACTCCCATTTCGCTTGCAAGTCCGCATCACTAGGAACTACAAAAGTATAATCACCGGAGAATTCAGCCTGACAAGCGGCAAAAGCATTTCTAATTAACGCACCATTATCAGCCGCTGTTCCAAGTAGAACTTTATCGTTTGTTACTTTCCATTCATAACCATTACCACAGACTACCGCACGCGCCTCACCCATGCAGGATGAAGCAACTACGCTACCTTGGTTATCGAAATAAGCACAACCATCTATGCTCGCTGTATTTGGTGAGATAGAGCCGTAATTGGCCAATACCGATATATTCAGTGCCCAACGCGATTCAATATATGAATCACTAGCATTTACCCAGACCTCATCACCTGACGATAAAGTCTGACGTAGCTCTTCATTCTCATTAAATGTTGTCGGCGCGTAAAAGGTTGCATTAGCACCAAAGGTATCAATACATTCAGCATGAGCTGCATCAAAATTGGACACAAGTTCAATGGCATTAGCACTAATCCCCAATGTGTCATCCGATTTAATACAGACTAATTTTCTAGCGTCAGAACCCACACCACTACACTCATCGTCATACCAAAGACCATTACTAGCAACAAATGCGCAGTTTTCTACAGTCTTGCCATGGGGCTCGGTACTAGCCCAATTAGGTGTTGGTAAGCCGTTACTATTAAATACCCACTTCCCTTCTTCTGCGATATCAATACCGTTAATCCAAATAGGAGTTCCGCCTACCAATTCACGTAAATCACGATTATCTGCAACTGTTACAGGGCTAAAGAACCGATAACCATCACCTATCTCATTACAAGCACGCTGAGCATCTGAAAAATTTGAAACATTAATACTGGTAGGAGATAAATACCAACCATCCCCACTATAACATGCAACTTGATAAGACCCTGATTCACAAGATGTATCTTGCCAATGGCCACTTGCATTCATCGTTAAGCAATCATTTGCATCAACGGTAGATGAATTTAAAGCACTGCCACTCCAATACAGGAATTCATTAAACACCCATAAATCGTCTACTATTCTGTCATTACCATTGATCCATACATTTTCAGAGATAGCATTATTAGCGGCATCGTTTTCCCAAGTATAGATTGGAGCTGCAAATATAAACTCATGATAATCCCCGTCAATGAAGCCATTCATTTTCTCACAAGCAGTTTGCCCATTTGAGAAGTGCTCCATAGTTCCACTGTCGCCAGACTCTGCCCAACTACCATATTCAGTATCAAAGCAAAGGTACTTATGCGTTTGAGTTGTACATTCATTTGTTTCCCAGAGATCATTAGAGTTTTTCATAATGGCACAATCTCCAGATGAGGCTGGTTGCCCGGCATCCCAAAATTGCAATTCATTTACTTTCCAAGTTCCTTCGATCTGAACATCCGACGCGTTAATCCATACATCATTAGCTCCAATCAATGCAGAAACTGCTTGCTGTTCAGCCAAGGTGTTTGGAGCCAAAAATAGACCACCAGCCGCAGAGCAGGCTTCTTGTCCAGATTGTTGACCTGGGCCGTCAATGGTATTTGCTGCAACCATGCTCCAACTACCCGAATTGAGGCAAAGGTATTGATGATTCTCGGTACAGCTGCGCGCATACCAAAGTGCGGAATCTGCGCCACTAGCAACAGCACAATCTTTTAACTCATCTTTTTCAGGCTGCTCAGGGTTTGCAATAGCATCAACCCCTTCTCCGGCCCAAAAAGTTAGAAATTGGTTATAGCGCCAACTTTTCTCTTCAGTTCTATCGGTACCATTCACCCAAACAGATACTTGACCAGCCTCTAATGCAAGGTCAGCTTGCTGCTGACGAGTCCCTGGAGCAGCAAAGTGATAATCATGACTCTTAGTTAACGACTGACATAAATTTTCACCCGTATAAACTGTTGAGTTCATTGATGCTGGCGCTAATCGCCAATCATTATTTACAGCATCATAACAAGCATATTTCATTGCAAAGGAGCATGATAAGTCAAACCAGCGTCCATCTGCTTGTTGAGTCGCGCAGTCTTCATTATCGGTTACATTCAACGCAGGACTTGCCGCTGCATGAGAAGGAAGCACACCATTATTAGGCTCAGGAATAGTCCGAAAATTAACATTAAATCCATCACCATCTTTATCATTTACAACCGTTGCTCCCCAATGAGTTGCATCTCGGTTGATCAACCATTCTGATGACGGCGTATCCCACTGAATATTCATCCATGTATTAACAGGTACTCCGTTATTCTGATTAGGATCTTTAGGAGCCCAAAAGGTATACTGATGACTGAAGTTATCGTAGTCCTGACAAGCCTTTACACCCTCTTCCAGATTGAATTCAGTACTACCAGCAACAGAAACAGCCTGCCAAGTATTCGTTGAGTGGCGATAACAAGCATAAGAACGAGATGCTGAACAAGTCGTATCATTCCATCCACGATTAATATCAGAACCAGTCCTAACTACACACTTCTCTGTACCAGAAATATTGCCATTAGGTTCATTAACGTTCCAAAAATAGCGGTTTTCATCTAGCTTATAGTCACCTTCGACCAAGCGATCATTAAAGTTTATCCAAATTTTTTCATTTGACTGCAGACCACCGTTACCACTTCCTCTAATTGTATTCCTGATACTTTCATTTTGAGCATCCGAGCTTGGTATGCCAAATGTAGAATCAGCCATATTTGTATCTGAGCTACTATCTGAACGACATGCCTTTTCTGCAGCATACAAACGCCCATCACCACCTTTCGCATCAGAAATAAACCAATTAGTACCATGATTAACACATAAATAGCGTTTCTCTTCAGCGGCCCCGACACTACAAGGCTCGTCATACCAAAAACCGTTATAATCCATCGAGCCACAATCTTCATCATTACCATCTGGCTCATTAATGTTGTTCGGATCAGTCCCTGCCCATCGAGTAATATAAGGAGGTGCAACCGCAGTTACATTTGAACTATTTGTAACCCAATTTCCTTCTCCACTGATCCAGTCACCGGCGTTAAGCCACGCTGAACTGACTCCTGAAGCTTCTACTGCTTTTCTAAGTTGTTCATTCTCATAAGCGTTAAAAGGTACTGCGAAATAAAATTTAT
>Ga0105348_1001700_pt1 | contig 14288 bp, 15 predicted proteins | sample EN8Hudsemesocosm_2_FD_83504 | JGI IMG/M metagenome (GOLD analysis project Ga0105348, IMG submission 83504) | Methane-oxidizing microbial communities from mesocosms in the Hudson Canyon - EN8C Hudson Canyon | ecosystem: Environmental > Aquatic > Marine > Cold seeps | place: Hudson Canyon... | reverse complement strand
TTTATCCTGCTTGAACAAATCAAACCTATCAGGATTGGTCTCGACAAACATATTGTGAAAATCGATAGAAAAAGCTTTAAGTTTTCCAGATCGCTTTAACGTGTGCCATGAAACCTTTATTTTCTCAAACTGCTTATCTTCTTTTTGTGATTTTGTCATATTTTTTTATTCCCATGACTACAAATTTAGAGTCTTCTAACTATATTCTAACTATATTCTAAAAATATCAATAATTAGTATTAATATAATCTCTATACAGTTAATAATAACATTGAGAAGGTGCTCACCAATAATCAAACATATGCTCAAACGGTATATTCTTTAGCCCCTTGTTGAGCTGCTAAGGCCAGTCATCTTGGAATGAGAGTCCAGTGATTTGTATAGTTGGACTTTTGAATAACTAACTTCTATATTTCCTCAAGACGCGCCAACCACAGCGAAGGAACTCTTATGTATAGTATTTTCAGTTCAATGTTTACGTCAAACTGGATATTGTCTTTTACAGTTGCCCTCATAATCGTCAGCGGAGTGTCACTACAAAGGGCTCAGGCGACTGAGTTAACAGTATTAACCACGACCGAGCCCCCCTATAGCTATGAAGATGTAGAAACAAAAAAAGCTGCCGGATATTCCACTGACGTGGCTCGTGCCGTACTGAAACAGGCGGGGATAAAAATTAAAGGGGATATTAATGTGTTTCCATGGGCTAGGGTTTACAAAATGCTACAGAAAGGACCCAACATTCTAGCCTTTACGGTAACAAAAACAGCGGAAAGAAGCCCAATGTTCCAATGGATAGGGCCTATTGCACCTCGAGCTTATTGGTTATGGGCACTGGCTTCACGGGATGATGTTCAGGCAGCTAATGAGCAGGAGTTATTGCGCTACCAAGTAGGCGGTGTACGAGATTTTGCATCAACCGAGCAATTAATGGCTATTGGTTTTGAGAAAGGTAAAAATCTACAAATTATCAATAGTCCGGTTCAGAATTACAGAAAATTGCTACTTGGTAAACGCATTGATTTACTACCCGATCTCGAATTGGGTGTCGCCTTTCAGCTGTCTAAGTTGGATAAAAAAAGCCATCTGCTTAAAAAAGTCTATCTATTAGATAATCGCTATAACTATTACTTAGCACTTAGTAAATCAACCTCTCCCGATATTGCAAAAAACTTACAACAGGCCTTTGAAACGTTGCGCGAACAAGGGAAAATAGACGCCATTATGGAGATCTATATTAATGGCGAATATTAACGAGCAAGCACTCAAAGATTAAAGGACTTGCACAAGATATTCCAATTTACCAAAGGTGCGTTTCTAGACATAAATAACTGGAATTGGGTTGACCATATACCAGCCAGACTCCCGTGTTTTGAGTATCCACTTATCTGACACTCGATTGTTTAGAGCAAACCAGATAATAGGCCAACGCAAATATACCTGACAGCTAACGCAGATATGGCTCGCGAACATTCTAAATTAATTTGACACAACTAACTGGCCTAATTTTAGAAATTCAAAAAGTAACGTGAGTGTCTGACTAGCTGACATTTAGTCTAGCTAGATATAGGAAAGCTGTTCTGAAAATTGACCTACGAATTGACACCATCCATCGAAATTATGTAATGCATAAAAAGAAAAAGTCTAGTTATCTCCTAGGTGCTTATCATGTTGGTCGTTATGGAATATAAAAAATTTCAAATCAGAGCTATTTAACTTGTATTTCTGATGAAATACTATTTTTCAAAATAGATCTGCCACCTTATTTGTACAGTGCAAACGTTACTAACGTTTATCTGCGGGAATGATGCTCAAATGAATAATCTTGACCAATTTGATTTAGAACGTTTCGTAAAAGCACAAGACCGTTGTTATCAACAGGTGCTTGCTGAACTTGATGAAGGTCGAAAGTCTACTCATTGGATATGGTTTATTTTTCCTCAAGTTACTGGATTTGGTTCTAGTAGAACATCAGAGATTTTTTCAATTAAATCGAGAGATGAAGCTGAAGCCTATCTCTTGCACTCTATTTTGGGGCAGAGGCTTATACAATGCGTCGGTAAAGTAGTAGAGCATGCAGACTTAGGTGTCAGAAAGATATTTGGTTTTCCAGATTTTTTGAAATTTCATTCTTCTTTAACCTTGTTCTTTATCATTAGTCGAGAAAAGAAGATATACAAGCAAGCAATTGACATTTTCTATCAAGGTAAACTTGATGAAAAAACAGTTGAGAAGTTAAATAAGATGTAATGACCAAATAAGAAGAAAAGGCTTTAGATTTACCCTTTTCTTCTTATTGTTTTTCGAAACAACCTTTTCTATTTATGGCCACCGTAATTACGAGTTCATTTAGTATAGACTAAGCAAACAGCTTGTTTCGTAGGCATCTATGTCTAAGTAGTTTCGGCAGCAAGATGAAGTTAAAACGACCGTTACCTGAAATGCTTTTACTTAAGAGTATGAGGTATTTGACCGTTACTTATTAATTTCGGACACATTTGTATGCATAAAATGACAAGGTATATCACTCTACACATATTGTATTTTGCGTTTCTATTTCCCTTACATGCTTCTAGTGAGGTTATTTTTAAAGGTCGTTCGGAAGGTATAGCATATCAGGTTGAGGTCATTGCGGATGGTTTGAGTATACCATGGGCGATGGCATTTTTAACGAATAAACAAATACTCATCACAGAGCGTGACGGAAAACTTAAACTGCTAGATCGTGATAATGGACATCTACAGAATGTGGCTGGTACACCTCTTGTTTATGCTAAAGGTCAAGGTGGGCTTTTAGATGTCGCCTTACCGCCGGGGTATCATGAAGGCGGTTGGATTTACTTTACCTATAGTAAGCCTGTGAATAAATTGAGTGCTACGACGCTGGCTCGGGCCAAATATCATAATGGCGGCTTGGTAGATTGGAATGACTTGCTAGTGACTAAGTCGACGACAGAGACAAGTCGGCATTACGGTAGTCGTATTGCATTTGATGATGATGGGCACTTATTCTTTTCCGTTGGCGATCGGGGTGAGCGCCCTAATGGACAAAATTTATTCACACATGCTGGAAGCATATTACGGCTTAATATTGATGGCAGTGTACCGAAAGATAACCCCTTTATACTGCATAAAGGTGCGCTTCCAGAAATATGGAGTTATGGCCATCGAAACCCCCAAGGATTAAGTTACGACTTTAAAAACAAACGCCTTTGGGTGATTGAACATGGGCCAAGAGGTGGGGATGAACTGAATCTAATTCTTGCTGGAAAAAACTATGGCTGGCCGGTCATTTCTTATGGCAAAGAGTATTGGGGGCCGGTTAGTGTGGGTGAAGCGACGGCAAAGGACGGTATGGAGCAGCCTATCAAATATTATGTCCCGTCAATCGCTCCTGGAAGTTTATTGCTTTATACCGGTTTAGCATTTCCTGCCTGGAAGGGCGACTTATTTACTGGTGCGTTAAAACTGACGCACTTGAACAGAATTCAGCTAAATAAAGCCGGTCATGAAATCGGTGAAGAGCGTTTGTTAGAAAACCTGAAAGAACGAATACGCTCGCTTGTGCAAAGCCCAGAAGGCTGGATTTATTTATCAACCGACAGTGGTAAGATTCTACGTATAATTCCGGCAGCTTAACTATCGCCTTCCCACCTAACTTGTATGGAGCATCTTGGGAGAGTATTCCCGAGATGCCTTATCAATGGCTTCTAGCCGATTAACTGCACGAAGCGGTAGGCGAGTATTCTGTTCTAGAATAATATCACCTTACAAAATCACATCGTAATGTTGCTGGTTACTGATTCAAGAACTTTTTCACGCCCAGTAAAGGGTTAGATATTTTGTAGTAATTCGTCGGTAGTATACGGTAAAGCCAATCTACGAGCTTCGCGTCAGCCCCAATTAAAACTCTGAAAGTTTTCTTACGCATGCCTTTCTCAATAGTTTTTGCCGCTTTTTCAGGGGTGGTGCGAGCTATTTTGGCAAAGTGTTTTTCGAGGTGGTCAGGTGTTTTAACATCCGCTTCTGCACAGTTAGCGATATTGGTTCGAATACCTCCCGGCATTACGCAGATCACATCAATGTTCTTTTTCGAGAAAATCATATCTTGCTTCAAAGCCTCGGTAAAACCTCGAACAGCAAATTTTGATGCATGATATGGCGTGACCAGAGGCATGGTGATTAAACCAAAAATAGAGGCCACATTTACAATCATTCCTCTTGTTGATTTTTCTAACAAAGGCAGCATTTCCCGGCATCCCATGACCACGCCATTTAAGTTTACATCCATGACTTTATTGAAAAGCTCTTCTGAGGTTTCATCAAAAAAACCAAATGAAATCATTCCAGCATTGTTCACTAATACATCCAGATAACCTACTTTGCTGTCGATTTCTTTAACGAGTGCCAGCCAGTCTGATTTTTCAGTAACGTTTGCTGTTTTGTTAATTAAAACTGATGAACCTAACTCCTTTGCGGTGCGATTTAGATTATCGGTGTTGATATCTGTCAGAATTAGTTTGGCACCTTGCGAGGCGAATAATCTGGCAAGAGCTTGTCCAATACCGGAGCCGGCCCCAGTTATAAGAATGTGTTTGTTTTTCCATGTGGCGGTCATTGGTTTGCCTCTTGTTAGTTGTACTTTTAGCTATGAACGTGAATGATTAAGCAACTTACGCTTTGAGATTTTGACTCGCATTACGTTGGTCAGGTTGTTTATCTAACCATGCAAACAGGTTTTGTATTATTTTAGGAAAGTGGCTGCCACCAATGGTCCAATGGCATGCACCGGGAAATATCTTCACCGTTACTCTGTCAGCATAGTGTTTCGCAATTTTATGTTGTATTTTAATCGGCGTAATTTTGTCTTCAGTTCCTGCCATCACCAATACCGGGCACTGAATCTTATGGTATTCAACCTTGGTAGGTGGTTTTATAAACAAAAACCACATGGATATTTGCCAAGAGGCTAGGCCTGATTCAAAGGTCGCATTTTGTGTGATCTCACGATGCAGGGATGCATTTTGAGAGTTAGCGATACCATAACGAACATTCTTTAGCAGAAGGTTCGTGGTTGAACGCCATAGTGGAAACTTAAACAGATTATGGCCAAAGGTACGTATCACCGACCAACTCCAACCGTTGATACCCGCAGGTGGTGCAGAAGAAATCAGTACCAGTTTTTCGCAGGGGTACTTTGCAGCAATGAGTTGCGCAAGCAAACCTCCCATGGAGTGTCCAACGAGAATAGGGGGCTGATCTAGCGTTTCCATAAATTGCCCTAAAGATTGCAGGTAATCCTGAATACTTGATCTAGCCAACTGAGTGCGTTGCCCTGCATCCAGCTTATTTTTAGGAAAGTGCATCGGTAAACGAGGCGTGTGAGTGACGTATCCTTCATCCTCAAAAGCTTGTTTGATCTCTACAAGCGTATCAGGCGTACTCCACATACCATGAATGATCACGACCGCTGGTTTTGAGTTTTTTGTTTTTGAATCCATATTTGAAGTCATAGCAGTAAGCCTTTATGCGATAGATTTTGTTTTTTGTTTAGATTTATTTTTAGCATTCGACTTGGTTGTAGGGTCAGACTTAGTTTCATTGTCAGCACGTGTCATTTCTGGTTTTTCAGTATCATTTGCGGCATCATTTTCGCTACCGTTAATTGACTGGGGCTTATGAAATCCCGCTAATGAATTGTTATCATCAAAGCGCAATACATCATCGACGAGTTTGCTGTGCTTAATAGCGAATACATCCTTAAAATAAAGGTCTTTATTGCACCACGGGAAATCAGTTCCCTGGCTTGGTATACGGTCTAAGGCGCGTTGAACATAACCCGATTGTAAGTCCAGTAGCCTTGCTTTTTTTGCGTTGGGTTCTTGATGGGGGTGGACACTCTGGTAACCATTTTGTTCCATGTGCTCTAGAAGTCGGCATACGTAGTCAAAGGTTAATTCGGCCTTCAGTGTCCATGATGAATTGGTATAACCAAACACCCACACAAAGTTAGGCACCTGGCTGAACATCATGCCTTTGTAGTTGGTGAGTGTGTTACCTACAACCGGATTTCCGTCGACACTTAAATTCATTTTTCCCCAAAGTTGAACATCTAAACCGGTCGCCGGAACGATGATATCTGCTTGTATTTCCTGCCCTGACTTCATCAAAACACCTGATTCAGTAAAGCGTTCAATATGGTCGGTTACTATTGACGTTTTGCCTGACCTGACTGAATTGAATAAATCGGCATCAGGTACTAACGCCATGCGTTGATCCCAGGGCTTATAAGTTGGTTTGAAATGCTCATCAACATCGGCCGCACCCGCTAAGGCTTTTTCGTTCATGTTACGTACGAGCTTGCGTACAAAGTTAGGGAAGCGTTTAGATAAAACAAAGGATAATTGCTGTAGCGTCGTATATTTTGCACGCATAATTCGGTTGGTGATGCCCGCCGGTAAAATGCGTGACAGTATGCGAAACAGTACATCTGAAGCGGGGCGTGAATACACATAACTGGGCGAACGTTGAATCATGGTGACATGGGCCGCTTTCTTTGCCATTGCAGGCACTACGGTGACAGCCGTTGCGCCGCTGCCGATTACGATAACCCGTTTGCCACTATAGTCCAAGTCTTCTGGCCAATGCTGCGGGTGGGCAACGATGCCCTTATAATCGTCATAACCTTCAAATTTCGGTAAATAACCTTGCTCATAGTTGTAGTAACCGCTACAACAGCTTAGAAATTTAGCGGCAATTTTATATTCTGAACCATCCTGCCTTGAGATCGTCACCAACCAATGATTTTGGCTTGAGTCCCAATTTGCCGCAGTGACTTTTTGTTGAAAACGAATGTAATGTTCTAAACCTTCATCGCGTACCATCTCCCCGAGATAGTTGTTAATACGCTCTGCAGAACCGATGTATTCTTTATCGGTCCAAGGTTTGAAAGAGTATGAAAATGTATACATGTCAGAGTCTGAACGAATGCCTGGGTATTTAAATAAATCCCAAGTGCCACCAATGTTTTTACGACCTTCAATCACAGCAAAAGAAGTATGCGCACGCTTCTTTTTTAAGTTGTAGCACATGCCCAGGCCAGAAATACCTGCACCCACAATTAATACATCTAACGTTTCAACTTTTTCATTCATCATTATATTGTTTCAACCTCGTGTTGTTATCAATTCTTCATAGTTTTTTGAACGCTTATTCTTGGTTTTTTTATAGAAGCTAGCGTGGTGGGTATAAGATAGTGACCAGCAGTCACAAAATATAGGATGGAATCTGTCAAAAACTGATAAGTTCGGCCATACTGTCTTTTTAAGATAATTTTTCTACCTATAAAGATATAGCTGAATAGGTAAATATTTGGAAAAGGTAAATGACGAAGACCGATGCTGAAACAACGACAAAGCAAAAAAAAGCAATCTATCCTAGGTTTGATTCCTTTATTTAATGCAATCGAAGAGCAAGGGAAAGACCCTGCAGAACTACTCTATCGCCGTGGTCTATCGTTAGATAAAATGAGTGGTGCCGCAGTCATTGACCAAGACCTGGAGTTAGAAATTGTTGCTGATGCGATTAAATTGCTGGATGACCCTATTCTAGGCGTAAAGGTGGGTAGCCAGGTGACGTTTACCTCGTATGGCACCTTTGCCATGTTATTGATGTCAGCCCCAACGTTCTTAGAAACCCTTAAAGTAGGGGCACAGTTTCAATCGTTATCATTATTATTTTCACAGATGACGCTACACTTTGATCAAGACTGGTTAGAGCTTCGATACACCTTACCCGAAGCGAGCCAAAAACTTAAAAACTTCATTGCCGACCGTGATTTGATGGGTTCCTATACATTTGTACGAGAGTTTCTTGATCAACCACAAGACTATTTTCTAGGCGCAGGAACAGCGAGACCAAAACCCGTTGGGCCTACACTTGAGGAGTACCAGCAATACATCGATTTTGATCTGGAATTTGATCAAGCTTATAATTGGATTCGCCTAAATAGGTCTGTTTTGAGCCTAGAACAAAAACACGGCAATCACCTCGCACATCAACTTTATCGGGTTCAAGCCTATGAAATGCTGAGAAAATTCTACCCCGACTCCGACGACGTGGTCGCACAGACCATACAAATAATTGAAGGCTATGATGCCCAATATCCCACGGTGCCAGAAGTCGCTAAAATGTTTGGTATTAGCGAACGGACCTTTCGACGGAAACTCGGTGAAGTGAATACCAGTTACCGGGAAATACTGGACGAACATAAAAGAAAGAGGTGTTTGGATATGTTGTCTCGAAAAAATATATCGGTAAACGAATTAGCCGATGTTTTAGGTTATGCCGAATCAGCCAGCTTTTTACGCGCTTTCAAACGCTGGACCGGGACAACGCCTAAGCGTTACAAAAGAGAGTGGGATTAATGTCAATAACATAAGTGACAAGAGTTTATTGCTTAAAAAGCTTGTTGAGATATTAGCAATAGCGCATCGGCAATGGTTGCATTCTCAAATAGCTGAGCAATAAATCTTATGTATCTTGGGTCATCATCTTGGTTCGAAGGGGCCGACAAAAACAACTATTATATTTTTTTATTCTTATCTTGTTTCCTGTGACAGTTGGCGCTACTAGTTAGAATGATGTGGTGCCTGAGGTTGAGCCCCTTATTTCAATAAAGGAGGTTTGAACTTACCATTATGTGCCTTCTTAATTATCTTCCATAATCTTTCTTATTTACATTTTTGACACAATTCTTACTCAATTTAGTTGCCAAACAAGTGTGTTATCTTTATAACATTGTACTTAAATATCTATTTAGACAGAGAGTCCGAAATATCTCGAATGGAATCAATATCAAGCCGTTTTACATCCAAGGCAATAAGTATCTGTAAGAACAGTTCTGCGCCCATTATTCCTCTGTTTATTTTATTTCTTAGATTTGCACTGGTTTGTATTGTTCCCGTTTTTTCTAGTATTTGGCTAAGATCCTCGTACTTGAGTTTTCGTTTCGACATTTCGGATTTAACCACTCTACTAACAACTTCACGCCATTCTGCTTGTGATATCGAAGGGTGCATGATGACCTCTGTGTAAATTATAAGTTACAAAAAAACATTATAGTATCTTTACAGATATTTTATTTTCTATATTATTGGAACCTGAAGCTCGTGTCTAACGAGTTTTTATAAAAAGTTAGGAGACAGAAGAATGACCTGGGATCTACCACAATTAGAAGGACTGTTATCTAAACGCGATGATTGGGCCATCCATTCAGAAGATGGTTGCCTTTGTATTACAAACGAAGATGGTTTGGATGCTTATCTTGCGATAAGTGGACAGCAGATAGTCGTTGAGTCAATTTTGTTTGATAAAGGTAACGTGAAGGATGTTGCCAAGTTGAATGAAGAAATACTGAAAACACATCAGGTATTTCCTCTTACAACCGTTGCGATCACAAATGTTGACAGTCAAGAGTATTACATGGCGTTTGGTGCGCTTTCATCACAGTCAAAAGAAGAGAGCGTGGTTATTGAAGTTGAAACGCTTTTCGATAACGTTGCGGGCTTTTTAGACGCTTACGAAGATTACCTGAATTAATAGGAGTTTAGTCATGAGTGTATGGAAAAAACTGGTTACTGCTATAAAAGGCGGTGCTAACGAAGCAGCTGAAGCTGTGGCTGACGGCCAAGCTTTAAGAATTCTGGATCAAGAGATCCGAGAAGCGAAAGATGAGTTACGTCGCTCAGATGAATCGCTTACAAAGATTATGGCTAAACGTAAGTTAGCTGAGCAAAAAACAGCGAGTTTGAAAGACTCCGTAAGTGAGTATGAGTCACATGCTCGTTCTGCCAGTGAAAAAGGAGATAGCCAATTAGCGCTTGATTGCGCTCAGAAGGTAGTTGATTTGCGTTCTCAAATGGATGCAGAGCAGCAGTATGTCGATCAGTTTGGTCAGTCTGAGAAGAGTTTAAGACAGAATATTAGTCAAGCTAAATCTAATTTGCGTCGAATGGAACAGCAAGTTGATATGGTTAGAGCAACAGAATCTGTCCAGAAAGCCCAAAGTGCTGTTTCTTCGAGACATATGGGGGCAAATAGCAAGATGAAAACTGCTGCAGAGTCTCTGAGTAGAATTCAAGAACGTCAGAAGGAAAAACAGGCAGAGCTGGAAGCAGCATCTGAATTGGCGGCTTCTGAATCTGGAGATGATCTTAATGCGAGGTTGAAAGGTGCTGGGATTACAGGATCCAATGCAACAGCTGATGATGAACTAGCTAGAATACTGGGTAAATAAACTGCGTGTTCGAACGAATAAAAAACGTTGTTCTCAAGCATTTTATGGATCTAAGATGGTATGGGATTTTTCTGGCTGTCTTATTTTATGTAATCTCTAGCTGGGTTTTACTCAGACTGTGTGGTGAGAATGCATTAACGTCAACTACAGATTTTCTTTACTGGTTAGCTGTTACGGCTTCGACGGTTGGGTATGGAGACTTGTCTCCATCGACAGGGGCTGGTCGGGTAATTGTGTCAGTTTACGTAATACCATTGGGCTTAGGTTTATTTGGTTTAGGTATCGGAAGAATCGCTGCTTTTGTCTCGTATCAGTGGCGTAAGGGGATTCAAGGTTTGAAGAAATTGAATGAAAATGGTCACATCTTGGTTGTTGGGTGGAATGGAAATAAAACTCTCCATTTAATAAAACTCCTCCTTAGGGAAATTGAGCACGGAAGTAACAAATCGATTGTACTATGCGTTAAGAAGGAAATAGAAAATCCTTTTCCTGATAAAATTGGATTTGTACGTGTCACTAGTTACAGTAGTGAAGAAGATATGGACCGAGCCGGTGTAAAGACTTCTTCATGCATTATTGTTGATAATACTGATGATGATATCACTATGACGTCAGCTCTATATTGTGCCAGTCAAAATCCTGAAGCGCATATTATTGCCTATTTTAAAAAAGAAGAATTGGGCATACTCCTGAAGAGCCACTGCCCGAATATTGAATGTATGCCGTCAGTTTCTGTAGAAATGATTGCTAAGTCTGCAGTTGATCCTGGTTCAAGTGTTCTTCATCATGAGTTATTAGCTGTTGATAAGGGTATGACTCAATACTCGACGATTTACTCTGGTTCTGTAGCCTTAAAAGTTGGAGATATCTTCAAAAGTTTAAAGCAAAGATATGACGCGACGCTTATTGGTATTGCTCATTCAGAAAATGGTGGAATGAAAATTAATCCTTCTCTGGATTCTGATATTAAACCGGGGAGTACAATTTACTATATTGCCGATGAACGAGTGGCGAGTTTTGATTGGAGTGGTATGGGTGTTTAAGAAGTGGTTTGGGAAGAAAGAGACCGAAGTCAAGAAAGTATCATCGCCTGAAATTATGGGGCTGCGTTTAGGGGGAGCGTTTGAACTAGATCCTTTAAAACTAAGGCTTATTGAGCCTCATCTAGTTGTACAAGGCGTGGCTAAAACTCAATTAATTCAAGCCGTGGGCAAAATTAAGCTTGATGAAAGTACGACGGTTCTTCGTTTTTATACCGACGATGAAGGGTTTCTGCAGGTACTATTGACTGGCGGAATGACGGAAAATCATATCTCCGATGTTAAGCTTTGGTACTTTTATGAAACGAAAGGAATCTCAGCCAGCAAAGACTGGGACAATCAGTTATCCAATATAATAAGTACCTCTAATAAGCGCTTTGAAGGATATGATTATATTCGAGTTTGGGGTGATAGTGATCTGAGCTCCCCACCTGTTGCGATGACAGAAAAAACTTATACTGAAGATGGTAATGTGAGTGAAACAGACCAATTTGCAATGCTTTATGAGCGAAAAGCGACAGACACGGTCTATGAGTATCTGATGCTAACGGGTGAAGAAAAAATCATTCATAACAGTGCGGATCGCTGCATTGTTACGAGTACAGGCTTTGATGTTCAGTCTGCGGATATCGAAATAATTGGTTAACAATTTATTTAATTTGGAACAATTCTTATGGATGCTATTCAACAGTCGTTGCTGGGACTAGGCAATTTTTCTCTCTATTTTGTCGTAGCACTGGTTTTATTACTCGCTTTCAAATTTATCTACGTAATGGTCACCCCACATGATGAGTGGAAACTGGTAAAAGAAGAGCAAAATACTGCAGCAGCAACAGGATTTGTAGGTGCCGTAATTGGTTTTTCAATTGCACTTGGTGGAGCCGCGACTAATTCTACTTCGTTGGTTGATTTTGCGGTTTGGGGAGTTGTTGGCTTAATTGCGCAAACGGTTGCATTTGCCATTGTGCGTTTTATTTTTATGCCACGTATTGTTGAAAGAATTAATGATAATGAAGTATCAGCAGGAATTGTTTTAGGTGGTATCTCCATAGCTGTCGGTATTTTAAATGCAGCATGTATGACCTACTAAGAGGGAGCTGTTATGAAAAGGACAAAATCAATAAATTTGGCGCGGATGCGTAAAGCGCCAGCTCTATTCAAACTTAAGCCGATTGTTTTAAGTATTGCTGCTTTTTCATTGGTCGGTTGTTCAGACTCTAGAAAAGCAGACATATATTCCTCAGTTGATCATTGTAAGAAGGAGAACCCTAGTTCAGGTACTTTGTGTGAAAAAGCCTATAAGAAGGCTTTAGAAAAGTCAGAAAAAAGTGGTCCCAAGTACCGTTCAAAATACGACTGTTCTTCAGACTTTGGTCGTCGAAACTGTATTCCTTATAAAGCGTCCAACGGTGCAAATTTATACATGCCCGCAGTTGCTGCTTTCGCGCTTTCACGATCTTTTAAAAAAGATGAAGACGAATATCAGTCGTCACCACTTTATACGTCTCACTACTATGGATCAGGGTTTTATAATCGATGGACAACCGTTGACGGAAGAACCTACAAGAAGCGCTATGGTTCAATGACAGTCGGTGGTGACACCTTTAAGTCGAAGCCTAAAGTAGTTAAGACGATGTCTAGAGGCGGTTTTGGTTCTACCGTTGCCGCGAAATCAAATTGGGGCGGTCGAAGTTCAAGAAGCGGGTGGGGAGGCTAGCATATGCTTCGTTTGGATACGCCAGAGCGTCCAAGTTGGCGTGAATTAGCGGATGAGTTTGGTTTTAAGTTTCATACTATGCATGGTCAGGCGTATTGGGATGAAAGCGCGTATTACCAATTTACCTTGAAACAAATTGAGAATGACATTGAGGATCCCACAGGCGAACTTCACCAAATGTGTTTGGATGTTGTTGACCGGGTTATTAAAGATGAAGTTTTGATGCGGCGTTTTTGTATACCTCGTGATCATTGGGATTTAGTGCGGACGTCATGGTTGCAAAAGAAGCCAAGTTTATACTCAAGATTTGATTTTGCCTATAACGGCCAGGGCCCCGCAAAGCTATATGAAAATAACGCTGATACTCCGACGAGTTTGTATGAAACAGGATTTTGGCAATGGCTCTGGCTGGAGAATAAGGTTGACTGTGGGGATATTGTTCGACACGCAGACCAATTTAACTCCCTTCAAGAAAAACTAGTGAATCGTTTGTATGAATTGGCTCAAAACCGTACGGGTGAGGTGCTTTATTTTTCGTGCTGTAAAGATACTGATGAGGATAGAGGCACAGTTCAATACCTCGAAGATTGTGCAAATGAAGCGGGCATTGAGACTAAGTTTGTATATGTAGAAGACATTGGCCATGGAGAAGGAGATGTACTCACTGATTTAGATAATAAGGCTATTTCTTGGATGTTTAAGTTATATCCATGGGAATTCATGTTTAGAGAAGAATACGGTGCGTTGCTTTCAAAGTCCGAAGTGAATTGGATTGAGCCGGCTTGGAAATCGGTTCTTTCAAACAAAGCATTGCTCCCAATGCTCTGGAAGCTATTTCCAAATCATCCCAATTTACTGCCAAGCTATTTCGAGAAAGATCTGAAAAATAGCAGTCTTAAGCGATATGTAAGAAAACCAATATTCGCTAGAGAAGGCAGCAATGTTAGCATTCATATCGATGGGAATACTGTATACCAGTCTGAAGGCCCTTATGGTGAAGAAGGTTTTATTTACCAGGAATATTACCCGTTGCCAAAGTTTGGTAACAATTATACATTGATTGGTTCTTGGCTGATAAATGATCAACCTGCTGGAATTTCGATTCGAGAAGATAGTGAAAAAATAACACAAGACCTTTCTCGCTATTTACCTCATGTAATTGTTGGGTAAATTTTAATGGCGAAAACACAGTCTCAGCTGATTGATTATTTTCGTCGTTGCTACAGAGCTGATA
>Ga0105348_1001699_pt1 | contig 14288 bp, 8 predicted proteins | sample EN8Hudsemesocosm_2_FD_83504 | JGI IMG/M metagenome (GOLD analysis project Ga0105348, IMG submission 83504) | Methane-oxidizing microbial communities from mesocosms in the Hudson Canyon - EN8C Hudson Canyon | ecosystem: Environmental > Aquatic > Marine > Cold seeps | place: Hudson Canyon... | reverse complement strand
TGCTTTTTTAAGACGCTGTTTTTTCCATTACATTAAGTTCCCCACTAAAACAGAGATGGCGCAAATTATTGATGTGCATCACCCTAATGTAAAACAAGATTTACTGACACAAACATTAGAAGTATTTTTTGAATTACGAGAGCTTCAAGGCATGAAGAAAAAGCCGTCTACCTCGGAACTTATTGATTGGCTGAAACTGTTAATGGCTGATGACATTGCTCAAGATGTGTTAATGGATAATAAATCAGACATCATTCCGTTATTTGGCGCTTTATTAAAGAATGAACAAGACGTTTCTTTAATCGAAAGACTGGCTTTCATGAGCCGAAGAAACAGGTAGTTTAGCCGTGTTTATTCATTTTTTTCTCGCCCTAAAAAAGCACAAGGTGCCGTGCAGTTTACGTGAACTGTTAGATTTAATCGCGGTATTAAAAAAAGGCGTGGTTTTTGCCGATGTCGATGAGTTTTATAACCTTGCCAAAATAGTCATGGTAAAAGATGAAATTCATTATGATAAATACGACCGCGCTTTTGCTGAGTATTTCAAAGGCATTGAACAAATTGATATTTTTGATCAAATTTTACCTGAAGATTGGTTAAGAAAAGAGTTTGAAAAACACCTTAGCGCAGAAGAAAAAGAAAAGCTTAAATCATTAGGCGGTCTTGAAGAGTTAATGAAGACGCTAAAAGAGCGTCTTGAAGAGCAAAAAAAACGTCATGCTGGCGGTAATAAGTGGGTTGGCACCGGTGGTACTTCGCCTTTTGGCGCTTATGGTTACAACCCCGAAGGTATAAGAGTAGGGCAGGATAAAAACCGAAATAACAGTGCGGTAAAAGTCTGGGATAAACGTGAGTTTAAAAACTTTGATCAAGACCGGGAGTTAGGATCTAGAAATATCAAGTTGGCGCTTAAAAAGTTAAGGAAATTCGCTCGAACCGGTGCCAGTGAAAAGCTCGATATCAATACCACGATCAGAGAAACGGCGAATAATGGTGGCTTATTAGATGTACATATGGAATCAGAGCGCCATAACGCTATTAAAGTGCTGATGTTTTTTGATATCGGTGGCTCTATGGATGAATATATTCAAACCTGCGAAGAGTTATTTTCAGCGGCGCATACAGAGTTTAAACATTTAGAGTTCTTCTATTTTCATAACTGTGTGTACGAAAAAGTATGGCGCGACAACCAAAGGCGTTATACCGAAACTATCGATATCGAAGAAGTCATTAGAACCTTTGGCTCTGATTACAAGGTGATTTTTGTTGGTGATGCAACCATGGGGCCTTATGAAATAACTTACCCAGGCGGTAGTGTCGAACATTGGAATGAAAAGCCCGGCAGTGATTATATGAACAGGTTAACCAATCACTTCTCTAAAATAGCTTGGTTAAACCCACAACCGCCTGAGCACTGGTCATATTACCATTCAATTTCGATTATCAACCAACTCATTGATAACAGAATGTTCCCGTTAACCGTGGACGGCATTGGCAGGGCAATAAAAGACCTTAGTTAAAAACAAAGTAAATTAAAGGCAGAATAATTTACTTACATAATAACGCTGTCATTAATAATGTTGATTCATCTAAGCTAGGTTATTAGACTTGTGGTTATACCAATTCATTAGCTGTTATTTTCTGCCCTGAGAAGAGGTTATTTAGCTTTCCCACCGACAAGGTCTTTCATAGGATAAAGTACATGAAATTTTTTACCCTCATGTTTGTTGTTCTGTTTCTCACTGCATGCAGCAATAATAACTGGCGTACAGCAAGTAGAGAGCCTGCAGGCATTGCAACTTTGCCTAAAGAGGACAGTAGAGCGATCATTGAGTTTTATGCTGCTGATGCATTTAGCTGGCGTGGATGGTTTGCGGTACATCCTTGGATAGCAATTAAAGAAGCGCAAGCAAGTCAATACAGTGTTTATGAAGTTACAGGCTGGCAAGTAAAACGAGGTTTATCGGCTGTTAGGCACTATCAAACGACAACGCCAGATAGATACTGGTTTGGATCTAAGCCAGAGTTATTACTTTCCATTAAAGGTGAAAGAGCCGTCATGTTAATCCCAAAGATACAAGCTGCCATTGCGCTTTATCCTTGGACAAATGAATACAGTATTCTTCCCGGCCCTAATAGTAATACTTTTGTCGCATGGGTAGGGCTTCAAGTACCCGAACTTGAACTAGCGTTACCTTTTAGTGCCATTGGCAGTGGTTATGCTGAATAATCTGAATTATTTAAAGTAAAGTTAATTTAAACGTAGCTACGATTGCACTCTAAACTGGCCCGGAGCAATGCCGGTCCAGCGCTTAAATGCTCGTTGAAAAGCAGCGGAGGAAGAAAACCCTAATAAATAGGCAACTTCTCCTAAACTAAGCGCGGTATCTCTGATGTAGCTTATAGATAGCTCTTTGCGAGTATCGTTTAATGTTTGCTGAAAACTGCTACCTTCGTTTACTAACTTCCTTCTTACTGTCCATGGCGCCATATTTAATTGCTCTGCTACCTGTACAAGCGTTGGAGTATTGCTGTCATGTTTATTGGCATTAGAGTTTGAGTCAAGGTGCTTATTAGTGAGTAATGGACCAATAACTTGACTAACTTTCTCTTGAAAAGTGAGTCCTAGTTGCATTTTCTCTAAGTTGTTATCTGCTTGTCTTTTTAATAATTCAAAGGTTGCAGCACAACTATTAATACAGGGGAAACTGAGGGCTGATTTTTTTAATACCAAATGATTTGTTGCTTGATTAAATAAAACTTCGCAGTCAAAGAATTCGCCATAGCTTTCAAGGTAACTAGGCTCAGCAAATTCAAAACAAACCTTTTCAACAACATCCGTACGTGCTGATAAATGTTGTAACAGCTGGTACCAACTAGAGAGAACAGAATCTACCACAAAAAAATTATACTCGTTATATGGAGTAAGTGAATAAAAGGCGAGTATGGGCGTATTGTCATCTGATATATAAAAGCGAGATTGGCCTCGCACATTGTAAGTGCTCAATGGCTCGTACCGAGTAATTGAGTGACATGCTTGATATAAGTCTTTAGCGGATAATGCCAATAAACCGGCATAACCTAAATGCGTGGTAGCTGTTGCTTTACCCATCCGCAAACCTAAACAGGGATCCGCTGACTTTTTGATGCAGGCATGGCCTAAACGCATAAACTTAGGAATACTTATCCTCGCATCAGGAGAGCATAAAATTGCTTGAGTGACAGAAAATTTGTCTAAAATCTCATCAAAATTACAATCAAGCTGTGTCATTACTTTTAGCATCACATCGATATAGGTAGAAGATACATCACCAAGCTTCATAGTTTTCCTCGTGAATATTCTCAAAGCTAATTACAGTCATTGATTTGTTAGTTTTGGTTATTGCTTGATAATAGCATTGTCTTTAATGTTAACCAACAGCCTAATGATACCCGTTAAGACGAGACAAAATATGAGCACACCTTTTCCACATTTAATGCAACCGCTAGATTTAGGTTTTACCACCCTTAAAAACCGCACGTTAATGGGCTCAATGCACCTTGGTTTAGAAGAAGAGAAGAAGGGTTTTGAGAAAATGGCCGCTTTTTATGCTGAAAGAGCTAAAGGAGGTGTTGGTTTAATCGTTACCGGTGGCATAACACCAAATTTAGCAGGCTCAGGCATGCCATTTGCTGCGAAAATGAGTGGTAAGCGACATGCTAAAAAACACCGTCTAATTACTGAAGCTGTGCATAAAGAAGGTGGTAAAATATGTATGCAGATTTTGCATACCGGTCGTTATGGGCATCAACCATTTAATGTCGATCCCTCTGGTATCCAATCACCCATTACCCCATTTAAACCATGGAAGTTAAGTAGTAGACGCGTATGGAAAACAGTTAAAGATTACGCAAACTCGGCTTTTCATGCGCAGTTAGCCGGTTACGATGGTGTTGAGATCATGGGCTCTGAAGGATATCTCATTAACCAATTCTTTTGTCTTCGAACCAATACCCGGACAGATGAGTGGGGAGGTAGTCTTGAAAATAGAGCGCGTTTAGCGATTGAAACGGTTAAACAGACACGCGAGCTAGTCGGCGAAAACTTCATTATTATCTTTCGCTTATCAATGCTTGATTTAGTTGAAGAAGGCTCTACATGGGAAGAAGTGGTTTACCTTGCCAAAGCTATCGAAAAAGCTGGCGCTACCATTATCAATACCGGTATTGGTTGGCATGAAGCACGTGTTCCAACCATAGCAACCTCAGTACCTAGGGCCGCTTTTACTTGGATCACTGAGCGAATGAAGTCAGAGGTATCTATTCCTTTAGTGACGACCAACCGTATCAATACCCCAGAAGTGGCTGAAGAAGTATTAGCGAAGGGGCATGCGGATATGGTGTCTATGGCGCGACCATTTTTAGCCGATGCAGATTTTGTTAACAAAGCGGCAGATGATCAATCAGATAAGATAAATACTTGTATTGCCTGTAACCAAGCTTGTCTCGATCATATCTTTGAGCGTAAACGTGTCAGTTGTTTAGTTAATCCAAGAGCTTGCTATGAAACAGAGCTAAATTTTCCTACCTCGAACAAAGCAAAGAAAATTGCTGTTGTTGGCGCAGGGCCTGCAGGTTTATCGTTTTCTTGTTATGCCGCAGAGCGTGGTCACGAGGTACATTTGTTTGATAAAGCTAGCGAAATTGGTGGGCAATTTAATATTGCCAAACAAGTACCTGGTAAAGAGGAGTTTTTTGAAACCATTCGCTACTTTTCACATCGACTAAAAGATACCGGTGTTACGGTTAATTTATCCACTGAAATGAGCATTGAAAACCTCACGAATCAAGGTTTTGATGAGGTTGTTCTTTGTACCGGTATTGTACCGAGAACACCCGATATTGAGGGGGTTGAACATGAAAAAGTACTTAATTATATTGATGTGCTGCGCGATAAAAAAGCAGTCGGTAAGCGCGTAGCTGTTATTGGTGCAGGTGGTATTGGCTTTGATGTCTCTGAATATTTAGTCGAGAATGAGAGCTTAACCTTGTCACCTGAAAAGTGGTTAAACCATTGGGGTATAGATAAAGACTATCAAAACCGCGGCTCTTTAAAGCCTGCTGAAGTAGCCGAATCTGACCGTGAAGTTTATCTATTGCAACGAAAAACTACCAAGGTAGGTAAAGGTCTAGGTAAAACAACTGGTTGGATACATAGGTCAACGTTAAAACATAAAAATGTTCAGATGCTCAATGGTGTTAGTTACGAAAAAATTGATGACCAAGGTTTGCATATCACCGTTAACGGAGACGCTCAGTTATTAGCTGTTGATAATATCATTTTATGTGCAGGACAAAATCCGTTACGTGAGTTACAACAGGGATTAGAGCAAGCTGGGCTATCCGTTCACCTTGTTGGTGGCGCTGATGTAGCGGCAGAGCTTGACGCTAAGCGAGCAATTAGGCAAGGTGCTGAATTAGCTGCAGTAATTTAGCCGATTTACTTTGCCTATGTTGTAACGCGTTACTCATGTTGATGATATTACATCTACAAAACTAGAGAGTATAGTGACAGCTTTGCTCTCTAGCTTCATCAACTAAAACGACTGATACAACATACAAAAATTAGCGATGGAATTAACGTTGGCCTTAACGATAAAATTAACGAGTAAGTGCAGCCTGTAAATTTGTTAGTGGTATAACTTCTCCGGCGTGCATACCATCAATATGGATACTACCAACTCGCACTCTTACTAGACGTAATGTCGCAAAACCAACAGCAGCAGTCATTTTTCTTATTTGTCTATTTTTCCCTTCATTGAGTGTAATAGAAATCCAGCTGGTAGGGCCATGCCTTGCATCGCGGATTTTACGATTTCGAGCTGGCAGTTGTGGCTCACTGTCTAGCTGATGAACTTTACAGGGCATTGTTTGATACTTGTTGCCATTGGCACTTATTTCTACACCTTTTTTAAGTTGAGTGATATCCAATGCAGAAATCGCTCCATCGACTTGAACATAGTATTCTTTCTCTACTGATTTATCCCTTATTTTATAGCTCATCATACCGTCAGTGGTGAGCAACAATAAGCCTTCAGAGTCGTGATCTAACCGCCCAATAGCCATTGTTTTATCGGGAAAATCAAACAGCTCACCAAGAAGTTTTTTCTTTTTACGTGATTCAGGTACAAATTGACTTAAAAAACCATAGGGTTTAAATAGCTTAAAATGCTTATGAGCAGTATTTTTCTGTGTGACAGTGGCTTGATTAGTGTCGGTCATTGAACATAACTTTCAATAGTAAGGAGTAAATAGTAAGTGGTAAATGATATCACTTGCGTTAACTTTGTTTGAATAAACTTGTCTGAATAAATCTAACAACGATAGCAGTTAAACATAAACATCGAACTTAACTAGTTTACGGCGCTCTTAAAACAGTAAGTAGTATGTAGTACGCAAATTTTTGAGGTGATTATGAATTTAATAAAAAAATATCAAGAAGATATGTTCTTAACGCTATGGGGCTTAATGTTATTTGCCGTGTTGTATATGCAAGACATTTCAGTAATTCTTAGCTAATCAATATAAAAAGAGTAATATAGATCTGTGGATTGCTCAATGCCACTGACTATTTCTAACCAGAAGCGGTTTAAGATGAACATTCTCACGGTAAGTTCATTAATCGGCTCATAAACACCAATACCGTATTTTAAATAGACTCTATTACCTAAATAGCCGCTTACCGTTGCTTGGGTTTTTTCACCTTCACCTTCGGTATCCACTGCTATGTTACTTATTAGTGGTATCTCTTCAATACGATCGAATAGGCCCACGCTATTCGTTGCGCCAAACCCCACTAAAAAACTAGCCGCGAGAGTACTATTTTCAGTACCCGCATCTAAGCTACGCCCTCTAACTAAATACGATAGCATTTCAGGCATTTCCATGGTCGGTGTTGAGAAAAGGGTGAATTCTAATGCGTCGGCTAAACCTGTTATTTTCATGCCGACATCAATATCTTCGGCTTTAATATGCCTACTAGCACGCAAATTAAAATAGGGGTTATCGATAGGACCATTAAAGGTAAGCTCTCCCTTTTCTATTTGCAGTTTCTGGCCATAAGCTTGAAAGGTACCATCTGAAGATTGGATCCTGCCAAACATCTGCAGCGGATGATTATCCTGCTGGCTTATTTGTAGTTGACCAAATAAATTGCTGTGTAAGCCTTGTCCAGAAATTTCAAAGGCCTTATCAATATTTACTTTTATGTTGGTTTTTATGTCAAAGCCTGATGTCTCCTTAATGATTACTTCACCATTTTGATCAACAAGAATGACATCATCACTTACAGAAACAATGCTACCTGTGAGTTTCTCGATATTATATTTACCTGCTAATACATCTATATTGCCACTGATGATTAACGACTTTTCCGCTAATTTAATATTCAATGCCGGTGCAATGCTCATCATTAGATTAGGAGGGAAAACTAAAGGTAGATGCTCTGCGGTTAAATCTAAATTCATCGCCAAACTGTCTTGCCAAGATAGCTCTCCTTGCAAATCAGCGGCATTATCTTCAATGAAAAACCTACCAGTAACCGTTGCTTGGTTGTCATTAATAGCGATAGCGCTGCTAATATCGTCTAAGGTATTGGCATTCTTTCTCACCCTTAATTTACCTTTAACCAATGATAAATCACCATTAAATATAGGCGCTTCTATGGTGCCATTTACTGTTAAATCAGCACTGACTTTACCTTCTAAGCTAATCACATTTGGGATAATGTGTTGTAAAGGCTGTAAATTTAATTCATTTAATAGAACCGAGCTGTTAATGGTAGATTGATTTAGAACAGTATCATTGTTGAACTGCAACTTAGCATTAATCTGTACCAGCGGGATTTTGTTAATATCATTTAAAAACAATTTGCTAATTAATTGTTTATCATCAAGCACTAGTGAAAAGTAGCCATCAGACCACTGCGATAATTTGTGCTCATTTAGCTCATCGCTTACGGTTAAATAACCTGGTGATAATGATAACAGGGCTTGTGTTGTTATTGACTGTTGACTTGACCAATTAAGCTTGATTTCGCCATTAACTTGGCTCACTAATTCGCTATCTTTAGGTAAAAATAGCTGGTCAATTACAGCAAAATCTATCGCTAATTCAAGGCCCAAATCACCTTTTTTACCCAATGTGGCTTGCTTTGGTAAACAAAGCCCTAGACCTTTATCTTGCCAACAATGAGGGCTTAAGGTGATATCCTGGCGTGATAAGTCGAAATCAACAGCAAAGGGACGATCATTTTCTAGGGTGATAGATTGATGGCTTAATACGCTTTTTTCTATGGTGCTCTGCCATTGGCTGAAGCTGTTATTGAATTGACCGGTTAAGATAATCTCTCCAGCTAACTCACCTAACCACTGTGCTGATATTTTATGATTATTTGCCTGTCCATCGATTGAAAATAACAGGTTATCGACACTGTAGTGCTTCTCCGTATTATCCCAATGTAACTGGTCATTATTTAATGTCAGTTGTATTTTGTGATCTTGCATTGGTTGATAGTTAACATCAAGGGACAATAAGTTACTGCGCCACCGTTGCCAATTTAACTCGGAAAACGTTGTATTAGCTCTAATAACTGGGTTATTTTGCTTGCCTGATATTGTAAAATTGCTAATAAAACTGCCATTTAACTCATGATGCCAATTATGAATGTTATCAACACTTAGTTGTCCTTTTAAATCCCAAAAACTATTTTCAAAAGCATGCAGTGTTAAAGCACTTTCATTAAAGTTAATGAGTAAATGTCCAGGTTTGAAGCTGCCTAATTGATTTATACCAATGTCAGCTTTGATGGAGAATTCTATATGGTTGATATGGCCAGAAACATCGCTTTTGTTCAATAAAACCGACCAGGTATTGTCTGTCAAAGTACCTTTACTGTTTATACTACCTTTTAAGCGACCATTACTTTCTGGGGTAATGTTCGTCGTTAGCCCCTCTAATTCTTCTGTTTGATCGAGTAATTCACTTAAAAGCGTCATACTAATTCTAGGCAATTCAAAGCCTGTAGAATTTGCTGTAATCTGCCATGAAATATCATTCGCTAATAACGCGATGTCGCCATGAAAATCTAATTGGCTGCGTGTTTTACTATCGGTAAAAGAAAACTCTTCAATGCTAAAGCGGCTATTACGCTGTTTAGCTGTTAGTTTTACTTGTGCATCTTCATAACCATAACCCTTCATTTGACTGCTAAGTTTAACGGCTTGTTGAGTTAAATCGCCAGAAATGTCTAAAGCCAATGCGGAATATTGTCCATATTGGACCAAACTTTCGGGAAGAGAGATTTTGTCAGCATCTAGCTTTAAATCAAAAGGTAGGGCTTTATCAAGCAGGTTAATATGTCCTTGGGCTTTAAGGGCTAGATTACCTTGGCTACGCAAGTCTACATGTAAATTATTAAGAGCCCCTTGAACAGAAAATTCTTGCTTGGTATTGGCTAATTCAGGCCACCAGTGCACACTATGAATTTCACTATTAACCTTGCCATTGAGTTGATAGGGACTTGTTAGCTTGGCTTTGCCTACTAAGCTGTTGATAGAGAATGTCGGTGTCGATGTACTAAATTGACTAATGTTTACCGCTGAATTGACCCAAGAGCCGCTTAATTGGTTATTTGATGACTGCCATTGTTGGCAATTTACTTCACAGTGTGCACTTTGCTTATCTTGATAGCCCCTTATGACAACGTTGATATCATCCACATTGAGTTGTTTGATTACCAGTGCAATGGGAAGATTAATATCTGGTAAGGCTAATGGTACTTCCTTATCTTTGGTAACAAGCTTTTCCGCGGTCTGCTGGGCTTGTTCACTTTGCTTCAGTGACACCAACAATTGCTGAGCTTTTGCAGTAGAAAGTGCAAATTCACTTTTGTTAATAGATAATTGTGTTGAAAATCTTTCAATGGTAATTTCAGTGTTTTCTACAAAGAGGTGTGACTTTTCGATCTCAATACTGTCAGCTTCAATAGAGAAGGGCATTTCAAACAAATAAGTCGAGGGATTTTTAATTACTTGAGTTTCATCAACCGGTTTACTTGCTTGCAAACGTAGCGAGAATTTCTCTGCTTTTGCAAAATTTATGCATAATCTCTTCTTCCAAGTACAAGAAAAGTCTAACTCAGTTGATAAGTCCGTTACGTTAATTTCAACATTATCTAGATTCAAATTAGCAGCATTTAATCGAATATTCCTCACTAAAGCACCGCTGTGATAATCGAAATTAACCCCTTCAATGTTATTAAGTAAGCCTAGCGTAAGTTGCGTTCCCCAAGGCGTTGTCAGCAACACGGTAATAAAGCAAAGTGAAATTGCTAAGTATTTGGAAACTATCAGACTAAACCGGCGAAAAATCATAACTCAGCACCTAAATTAAGATGAATTCGCCATTTGTCATTTTCGTCATTGTCATCAAAACCATAGGCAAGATCAAATTTGACCGCACCGACAGGAGATAGATAATGAATACCTGAGCCAAAGGAATATACGGGCTCAAATTCACCTTTATTGGCAACACTACCGCCATCAGAAAATAAGGCGAGTCGCCACTTTTGATTTAGATAATATTGGTACTCAATACTTGCGACCATTAAACGAGTACCACCAACTACAATCGCCTTAGGGTTATCGGGATCTGAAGAAGCAGGAATAGTAGAGCCAATAGATTGGTAGGCAAAGCCACGAATACTTTGATCGCCACCGGCGTAAAATCGTAAAGATGGTGCTAATTGCGCATCTCGATCAACATAGATGGCGCCTAACTCCGCACGTGTCACCAACCGATGGTTTGCCATTAAGGTTGTTATATAGTTCCATCTGCCGTGAACACGAAAAAAGCTATTGTCAGATGCGGCTTTTAAATGTGCGCCTTCTATATTATAAACTTGCCTAAAGCCTGCGCTTGGATCCAATGCTGAGCCTTCACGAATGGTTCTAGACCAGGTTACCCCAGGAATAATATATTTAACATTATCTTTATCAGACCAATCAAAATTAGGATTAGTATCATCTAGATCATAGTGCCACGCCTCTTTATGAAAGCGCGTATAAATTTGCCTATTCCAGTTATCTTTGCTGATCACTCGTCCAAGTTGGGCAGAATATACTTTTGTTGATAAATCAGGGTATTCGTCATTTTCGACAGTAATTTTAAACTGTAAAAGATCTTCGGTAGGGTGTCCTAACGGAATACTGTAAATAAAGTTACCCGTTGGATTTATCTTTGAGTATTCAATTTTACTTTCTTGAAAATGTCCGTATTTATTCAATAATGGTGTACGCCAATTCGCCGAAACTCGATATTTTGTATCGGTGGCAAAGCCAATACCAAGATCAAATAAATGACTTTTAGCGGGAGTCAGTGCTACATCAACATCAATACTTAATGCTTGATGCTCTTTATCTTCAACCTTATCAGCATGAGTTGCATACACATTACTAAAGTACTGCGTTGATTGAAGCTGCAGCTGAAGCTGATGAAAAGCATTAGTGGTATAGAAATCCCCTTGGTTAAAAGGAATTAAGCTCTCTATTAAGTCACTTTCAATAGCAAAATCACTAAAATGTACTTCGCCAAATCGATATCTTGGACCACTTTGATAATCTATGTTGATGTCTGCTAAATGATTGGCTTGTTGTATGGTGATGTTGCTCGTTAATAAAGCGCCATCAAAGTATCCTCTTTGTAATGCAAGGGATAATAAATCAGATTTTAGCGTTTCGTATTTGCCATGATGAAGTTTATCACCCGGTTTAATGTTGATATTTTGAAGTAAGGTACTAAAAGCAGTATCAGTTAGTGCCGCGCCTGAAATGTTGATATTTATCTTGTCGATTAAAGTGGCTGCATTTAATTGAATACTTAGCACAAGTTTCCAGGGGTCTTCTTCGACCTTGGCAATGATATCAGAATGGTAGTAGCCAAGCGCTTGTAATGCGTTGTAGACATTGTCTCTAGCTGAATAGATAAATGCTGAGCGTTCTAGCTCTGTTTCAGGCAAATCGCCTAAATGAGCAGAGATATTTTCTTTAACCTTTTGAGTCAAGTCACCGTCGAGTGTCACGGTTAAGTTACTTGCTAAGGCAAAAGAATTGAAAAGGGTAACGATGAGAGTCGTTGCCAACAGCTTGAAATTACGTTTAAAAAACACAACAGAGGGGCATAGGAAGCTTAAACTGTGCAGAAACATTAATTGCTGGCATTTCCTGTAATAGTTTATCAGATCGATGACGTTAAATTTTACGCTATAAATAATCTTATGACTATGAAAAAGCTTTAGATTTTATTGCCTTTGTCAAATGACAGGTGAGGGAGCAATTATCACTGAACTGATACTTTATATTGACCAGGTAAATTGCAATAAACCAAAACCGTGCCACGATTTATTATCTGCAAGGTATTCTTTATTATATACATTAAAACTCCAAGTCGCTGAGCCGCCATAAAAAAAATAGCTGACACCTGTTGCTGCACTTGCTTGCATTGGGTTGAACTCTACAGTTGATTGATAAGGTAACTTGCCATCAATGGTGAGATCGTTAAATCGATAGCCTGTTTGCATACGCGTGAAAAAAAGCAGCGACTGTACCGGAGCATCGTCACTTAAGTTACCTACATGGCCAAAATGACTACTTAAACGGCCAAAGGTTTGCTCAAGCTTAGTGCCCCAGCGAAAAGTCAGCCCAAAATTAAGATCACTTCGCATATTACCTAAAGCACTGTGATTAAAAGTACTTAGCTCCCATTGACTATTAAAAGGTGCTGAAGAACGTACGAATAAATAATCAATTTCATAAGCAAATTGCATTGTTAATGTGTTTTCAACTTGATGCTGCCAACCAAGTGGTGCTAGATCCTAGGGCTTTGTGTATAGCCCCTTGAAGTTGCTCTGCCTTTGAAGCAGGTCCCATAACTCCGATTGATAACCCGTTCTTTTGCGCGATATCACTGCGATATAAAGCCGTGTGTTGTTCAAATTCGAGTAGCCCAGCATAAGGTCGGTCATCCGCTTGTGGTTGTTCTATATTTATTTCACTAGGCGTCCACATGCGCTGACTTACTTTTAGTCCACAAGCTTGAACAGAATCTGGTTGATTGGGAAGTAACCAAAGAAGCCAGTTACGAGCGCTGTAAGTTGTTTGAGGCTGATTTAAACTAGCATTACTTTCCCAGCCTATAATCATGCCGTTGCTGTAATTACCGTCTTCACCAAAAGTGACATCGTTTTCCATTTGAATATGAAATTGCGAGGCATTTACTATAGAAGCAGGTACTAGACTCATTAGTAGACACAAACGTAGTGACATAAGATTACCTCAATAGTTTTGCTAAATTTTATTTGTCTAATAGCATTACTATAAAGTGATTTGATTTCACTATCTGTTAGTAAAGTGTAACCTTTCAAATGATTACTTTTTGTCACTTTACCTAGAGGGCATATAGTAGTTAAATAGATAAAATTACCAATTTACTAATTTTATAGAAAATGACTAAGAGGTCATAATGAAAAAATTACTTATACGATCTTTACTGAGTTTAAGTTTTATACTTTCAACATCTACTTTAGCTGATGTTTTAACGCTAAAAGACGGTCAAACCCTTAACGGTACTTTAGTGTCAAGAGATGCTGATAAGCTAGTTTTTGAAATTGCCGGTCAACAGTTAACATTTGATTCAAATAAAGTTAAAAGCATCAGCTTTTCTGATGCACCCCCTCCGACGAAGTCAGCGGAAAGTACCAAGGGTGAATCTCAAAGCGATAAAGAAATTAATGTAGCAAATAAGATTGCACCAATAGGCACTCGGGTTGTGGTGAAAACTAACACTGCGATAAATAGCAGACAACACAAAGCAGGGCATAAGTTCACTGTTCGCCTTGAAGCAGATTTAGTGACTGATGGCGTTGTTATTGCACCACGCGGAACGACAATCTATGGGGTTATTACCCAAGCTAAACAATCAGGCCGCCTTATCGGTAAAACAAGCTTACATCTTACCATGACTGATATAATGCTAGAAAACCAGATGAAGCCAATTCACACAACGGCAATTAAAGCATTAACGGAAGGTACAGGAAAGTCTACGGTGAGTAGAACAGCCCGGCTAGCTGCAATAGGTGGCTTAGCCAATGGCTCTGATGGAGCAAAAAACATGGCTAAAGTTGGGGTGGGTGCTTCTTTATTAACCAGTGGTAATTCAATAAATATCCCGGCAGGTACATTATTAGAGTTTCA
>Ga0105348_1001697_pt1 | contig 14293 bp, 15 predicted proteins | sample EN8Hudsemesocosm_2_FD_83504 | JGI IMG/M metagenome (GOLD analysis project Ga0105348, IMG submission 83504) | Methane-oxidizing microbial communities from mesocosms in the Hudson Canyon - EN8C Hudson Canyon | ecosystem: Environmental > Aquatic > Marine > Cold seeps | place: Hudson Canyon... | reverse complement strand
TTTATTTTCAGAAAGATTTTAAAAAAACCTTTAAAAACAACACCTTATCTCAACTCAACCACAACTTCCCGAAGGTCGTTCTGTCTGAGCAGGCGCCGAATAATACGCTTATCCACAGCCCCGTCAACCGCTTTCTGAAAATACATTACAAATGAGCGAATTTAATTCGCAAAACAACCAAATAGACTAAAAAACAGTCTGTATCGGATCAGGATGCTAGGGAATAGAAGGAACTTATGAAGACTCAAGGAAGGAAAATAGAATTAATAGAAGCCAAAACAAGTCGTTATTAACTTCATATATAGACGCATATTTTTTTAACTTGTCCAAAAACGACGCAATTCAAGGCTTTTACATTCTAACTCAAGCATTAGGCAGGCGAGCAAACACCCCCTTCACCTTCTCCCATGAAAAGCGCTGCCCCAAAAGAACTATCGTTATTAAGGCATACAGACTTGGATCAAACCAATTAGATCGAATCTGTAACAGATAGTGCACTGCGCATAATATGGTAATTAGATAAATAAGCTTATGTATGGATTTCCACCTACGCTTCAATCTTCTCTGCCACCCCTTAGTAGAGGTAATAGAAAGAGGTATCAATAATACCCAAGCAATAAAGCCTAAAGTTAGATAAGGGCGTTCAACCAACTCACTGCCAATATCACCCCACTCCCAAGCTAATAAGAACGTGATATAAGAAAACAGATGAAGTGTTGCATAAAACATCACAAATAGACCTAGCATTCGACGATGAATCATTGGCCACTTCCAACCAAACCAACTACGCACCGGAGAGACAGCCAGTGTTAGTAGTAGAATATTAAAAGCCCACTCACCGGTAAACCACGTAATCGCCTTTCCTGGCTCAGGGCCTAATATTTCATAGTCCCCCATTTGCAAAGCGACAACCTGAGCAAGAATATATGCGAAGGGGGCAAACAAAATCATGAAAATCAAACAACGCCTAACGAATATATTCATTCCATTCGTCATTAATAGTGCTTCCTTAGATCCATTCCCTTATACAGATGAGCAACCTGATCGCCATAGCCATTATACATCTGAGTCTTAATTCGATTTGCACTAAACAGCCCCGAAGGTAAGCGACGCTCTTTCGCCTGGCTCCAGCGCGGATGCGATACTTCAGGATTTACGTTGGCATAAAAGCCATATTCACGTGGCGCAATAGCCTGCCATGTATTAATCGGTGGTTTATCGGTAAAGCGAATTTTCACAATCGACTTAATACTCTTGAATCCATACTTCCACGGCACGACTAAGCGAAGAGGTGCTCCATTTTGCTTAGGCAAGATCTCGCCATACAAGCCAACCGCCATTAACGTTAGCGGATTCATTGCTTCATCGATTCTAAGCGCCTCGACATAAGGCCAATCAATAGTAGAAAAGCGAGACCTCTGACCAATCATCTGCTTAGGTGCTTCAAGCGTTGTAAATTCAACATATTTTGCTGTCGATAACGGCTTAAAGCGCTTAATCAACTCCGCCAATGGAAAGCCAATCCAAGGAATCACCATCGACCACGCTTCGACGCAGCGTAAACGATAAATACGCTCTTCCAATGGCATAGATTTCATAATGTCTTCAAAATCAAAGGTTCCCTGCTTTTCACACTCTCCCTCAATAGTAACCGTCCATGGGTCGCTTACTAAGGAGCCTGCATTGCGTGCAGGGTCATCTTTGCCTGTACCAAATTCATAAAAGTTATTATAAGAAGTAACATCACGATAAGGAGTAAGCTTTTCATCTTTACCAAAAGAAGTTTCAGTTGCGCCCGCTACCTGTTGCTTTAACCAGTCTGGTCCATAACGAAGCGGGGAGCCTTCACGTAATTCAAGTGAAGAGGCGGCCGAAGAAAGACCCATCGCTGCGACAGCCAAACCACTTTGCTGCATGAATTTACGGCGATTTAAATAAGCCGAATGCGAGGTTATTTCAAAAGATTTAATGTCCGCAGCAGGTTTTATTATCATATTTGGCTCTAGGGTATAAATGTATTATTTCAAAAAATCATTTTCTTAATCATAGCTGTAGACAGATTAATTTACGAAAGATTCCATATCAGCACCCAATTACCCATTTTTAGCCACATAAGCAAAAGCTTAGACATAAAAAAGGCCTCAACATTAGAGGCCTTAATTAACGAATCGTAGTAAATTTTACTTTCGACTTTTCCAGTACTTCATTCCACTTACAACAGGTCCCGAAAAGGCATAAGCCATAAAGACACCCAGTAGCACTTTTGCTGGATCAATCGATACCACTACAAAGACCATAACGACGGCCAACATCGCAACAAAAGGAACCTTACCCTTAAGATCCAATCCCTTAAAACTATGATACTGAAAGTTACTTACCATCAATATTCCCGCTAACGGCACCAAGATAGCCATAACCCAAGCAACATCTTGACCAGTCGCGCCAGTCTCGCTAAATGCCCAAACTGTTCCTGCAACAATTGCTGCCGCTGCAGGACTAGCAAGCCCAGTGAAGTAATTTTTATCAGCAGTATCAATTTGAGTATTGAAACGCGCTAAGCGTAAAGCAGCGCCCGCAACATAAACAAACGCAGCAGCCCAGCCAACCTTACCTAAATCTTGTAATGCCCAACTAAAAGTCACCAATGCAGGTGCAACACCAAACGATACCATATCGGCCAAACTATCGTACTCAGCACCAAAATCACTTTGCGTATTGGTCATGCGAGCAACGCGCCCATCTAACCCATCTAAGATCATGGAGATGAATATCGCTATGGCTGCATTTTCAAAATTGCCGTTCATGCCAGCAACAATCGCATAAAAGCCAGAGAACAAGCACCAGTCGTAAATAAGTTAGGTAATAAATAGATACCTTTATTTCGAGGTTTTGGATTAGTTCCAGCTTCAGAGCTATTGGATTCTGCTGTCTTGTCTTGAATATCGTCGTTCAACTTAACTACCTTATTATCTTGGTCGATCATATCTTAAGTCATACCTACTAAATAATAGATGCTATTTACCACCATTCGCTAACTTGCGGGCTAAGCGCTGCTGCATCTTTAGAGCTCTGATACATCGCTAGATTGTCACAGATATATCGTATAGACCTTCCATCTTACTGAGATGGACGAATAATCGCCAGCTATTCCCACATTACCGTTTGCCAGAGCGCCGAGATTAGTGGTTCATGTAAGCGCCTACTCTGCGCACAAAGCCCTACAGCAAAGGGTTCCAGCTCAGGTTGCACGTCTAAAATACGTACTTTATTCATTAAAGGACTATTTTTCAAAACCAGATCCGGGACCACTCCCACGCCACAGCCGAGACTCACCATACTAACGATTGCCTCATGACCAGAGACTTGAGCATAGATATTTTGCTTTAGTCGTTTCTGTTTAAACCACCTATCGACTCGAGTTCTGGCTAATCCGGTTTCTGAAAGCACCAGAGGAACCTTATCCCAACAAATATCTCCCTCTAATAATTCAGGCACTGCTTGGCTTGATACCGGTGCTATAAATAGAAGCGGAGCTGGCGTAATCGTTTTAAAGGTCAAGTTAGCCGCTAACTGATCTGGGCGAGCGGCAATTACCATATCCACATCACCCGATTGCACATGAGGAATGGACTCAGCGGCATCCCCTGTTTTTAATCGTATATCCACCAGCGGATGCTGCGCGCGAAATCGACTTAAAAGCTCCGACAAGAAACTATAACTCGCCGTTACAGAGCAATAGATACTCAACTGACCTTGCAACTCACTTCCTTGACGCTGCATCGAGAGCTTCAGTTGATGCCAAAGCTCTAAAACCTGCTCAGCATGCTGACGGAATTGCTCACCCTCTTCGGTTAAACGCAAACGAGTTCCTTCGCGATCAAACAAATTAGAACCCACTCCCTCCTCCATGCGCTTTAATCGACGGCTTAGAGTAGACGGACTGCAATGCACTAACTGACTGACAATACCTAAATTTTGATGCTCAGCTAACTGTACAAATACCTCTAAATCCTTGTATTCCATATAAAAAACTCAGCTTGTGTAGATAGTCTATAACGTGCCCGATTCATTGAAGCTCTTCATCACGCCACTCAGCATCTTGGTCGTTGCAATAAATGCAACATGAAAAAGCAATTATAGCATTTTACGCAACGACAAACTTCCCTTAGAATGCACGCCATCGAATTTATAGATTCGCCCAAATTCAAATTAATTAGATTGGAGAGACTCATGTCTAACAACTATTTCAACACGCTTAATTTGCGTGAACAGCTTGATCAACTTGGCCGTTGTCGTTTCATGAACCGCAGTGAATTCGCTGACGGTTGTGAAGCGCTTAAAGGCAAAAAAATCGTAATCGTTGGTTGTGGTGCTCAAGGCCTTAACCAAGGTTTGAACATGCGCGATTCTGGCTTAGATATTTCTTATACTCTTCGCGCAGCAGCAATCACTGAAAAACGTGCTTCTTTCGTAAACGCGACTGAAAACGGTTTTACTGTTGGTACTTACGAAGACTTGATTCCTCAAGCTGACCTAGTACTTAACCTGACTCCTGATAAGCAACATACTGCCGTTGTTACCGCAATTATGCCTTTAATGAAGCAAAACTCTGCACTTGCTTACTCTCACGGTTTTAACGTTGTAGAAGAAGGTATGCAAATCCGTGAAGACATCACAGTAATAATGGTTGCTCCAAAGTGCCCAGGTTCTGAAGTACGTGAAGAATACAAGCGTGGCTTTGGTGTTCCAACACTTCTTGCTGTTCACCCAGAAAATGATCCACGCGGCGAAGGCTGGGATCTTGCTAAAGCTTACGCTTCAGCGACTGGTGGTGACCGTGCTGGTTGTCTTGAATCTTCTTTCGTTGCTGAAGTTAAGTCTGACCTTATGGGTGAGCAAACTATCCTTTGCGGTATGTTGCAGACTGGCGCAATCTTGGGCTTTGAGAAAATGGTTGCTGACGGCATCGACGGCCCATACGCCGCTAAATTGATTCAATTCGGTTGGGAAACTGTTACTGAAGCATTAAAGATTGGCGGCATCACTAACATGATGGATCGTCTAGCTAATCCAGCTAAAATCGTTGCTTTTGATATGGCTGAAGAACTTAAAGACCTTATGCGTCCTTTGTTCCGCAAGCACCAAGACGACATCATCACCGGTCACTTCTCTAAGACTATGATGGAAGATTGGGCTAACGACGACGTTAACCTTCTTAAGTGGCGTGAAGAAACAGCTGAAACTGGCTTCGAAAAAGCAGCTCCAACTGATGCAGAAATCACTGAACAAGAATTCTTCGACAAAGGCATCATGCTTGTTGCTATGGTTAAAGCCGGCGTTGAGCTTGCTTTCGAAGCAATGGTTGAGTCTGGTATCGTTGAAGAGTCTGCATACTACGAGTCGTTGCATGAAACTCCATTAATCGCTAACACCATCGCTCGTAAGAAGCTTTACGAAATGAACGTTGTGATTTCTGATACTGCAGAATACGGTTGCTACTTGTTTGCTCACGCAGCAGTGCCATTATTGGCTGAAAAGTTCATGCCAAACATCACGACTGAAGTGATTGGTAAAGGCTTGAACCTGACTTCTAACTCTGTTGATAACGCTCGTCTAGTTGAAGTTAACGACGAAATCCGTAATCACCCAGTTGAATATGTTGGTGAAGAGCTACGTGGCTACATGACTGATATGAAGCGCATTGTAGAAGCTAGCTAATAGCGTTATGAATTGAATGAATTCAATTCATAAAAATGCCCCGTTTGAGCGATCAAACGGGGCATTTTTGTTTCTGTCTGTTTGAATTGAAACCTTAGAAATTACTCTACGGCTTCAACTTCAAAGCTATGAGAAATCTCTACTCCGCCTTTTTCCAACATAATCGATGCTGAACAGTACTTCTCAGCAGATAAAGCCACCGCCTTCTCAACCGCTACTTCGCGTAGTTTGCGACCCTGGACTTTAAAATGGATATGTATCTTAGTGAAAACTGAAGGTACGGCATCAGCACGCTCGGCTTCAATTTCCGCTACACAATCCACAACGTCTTGGCGCTGCTTCTTTAAAATGCTCATCACATCAAAACTAGTACATCCACCCAGACCTAAAAGTAGAAGTTCCATTGGGCGTACACCCTGATTTTTACCACCATGGTCTTCTGGTCCATCCATAATCACAGTATGACCTGTGCCAGATTCACCGATAAATTTGACGTCACCGCCCCATTTGATTGTCGCTTTCATTAAATTTCTCCCTAGAATGGCGCAAGGTTACCATAGCAAAGGCAGATAGAATAATATCACCTATAATACTGAGACCTATTTACTCGTAGTATTGGATTAGTTTGTTAGAATGGAGTGGCATATCACAACATGCTAATGCAACATGAAGAATTTATTTAAATTTAAGATCTACCAACAAAGTACACTTTATTATTTTCACTGAGCATCTTCGCTCTTCTTACCGCGGATGGGTAACTGATTTATGAGCCTTTATGGAACGAGTACAAAAGCTGATTATATTAATGTTTTTTTAGAGCATGCCCACCGCCGTCGCTACCCTGCTCGTAGCACCCTAATTTATGCTGGCGATCAAAGCGATTCTCTGTTTCTGCTCGTCAAGGGCTCTGTATCCGTAATCATTGAAGATGAAGATGGCCGTGAAATGATCATGGCTTATTTAAATGAAGGTGATTTCTTTGGTGAAATGGGATTATTTGATGTTGAAGCTAAATCCCGTACAGCTTGGGTTAAAGCCAAAGCAGATTGCGAAGTTGCAGAAATCAGTTATACAAAATTTCTAGAGTTAGTGAAAGACGACCCTCGCTTGCTCTATACAATCTTCGAACAAATGTCGCTGCGTTTACGTAACACAACTCAGAAAGCTGGGGATTTGGCCTTTTTGGATGTAACGGGCCGCGTTGCACGTACCTTGCTAGACCTTTCACAGCAACCTGATGCGATGACTCATCCAGACGGCATGCAAATTAAAATTACTCGTCAAGAAATTGGTCGAATCGTAGGTTGCTCCCGTGAAATGGTAGGTCGTGTATTAAAAGCCCTAGAGGAACAAGGCTTAGTCGATGTAGCCGGTAAAACTATGGTGGTACACGGCACCCGCCGCGCTGCGACTCTACCGAGAAGAGACAGCTAATATTTATAAAACCTCAGCAAATTTCCCAACCTTGTTCTAGACTTGAGTTAGTATTATCGGAGCAAGACTATATGAGCGACCAAGCTTTATTCAGCGACGACGAACCTATGTTCGGTGGCGATGATGAACAACCGCAACAAATCGCGGATCAAACATGGAAGATTTTGATTGCAGATGATGAGCCAGACGTCCATAAAGTGACACGTATGGTACTGCACAACTTCACTTTTGATGGTTTAAAGCTTGAGTTAATTAGCGCCTATAGTGGTCAAGAAGCAAAAGACATCATGGCCTCGAGAGATGACATTGCTCTCGCGATGCTAGACGTTGTTATGGAAGATGAACACGCAGGCCTGGAAGTCGCTCGCTATATTCGTGAAGATTTACATAATCGATATACCCGCTTGGTCCTCAGAACAGGCCAGCCTGGCCAAGCTCCTGAAAATGAAGTCATTCGTAACTACGACATCAATGACTATAAAGACAAGACCGAACTTACTACCACGAAACTTAATACCCTGCTGTATGCAACCTTGCGTAGCTACCGCGATATTTGTACCTTAAACCTAAATCGTAAAGGGCTTGAGGGAGTAATCAAAGCATCCACAGAAGTATTTAGCTCAGGCACGCTTAACAAGTTTGCTAGCGCTGTATTATCTCAAATCACTAATTTATTAGGCCTTGAGCAAAGTGCCTTATATTGCTCATCAATTACTCACGATACCCAGCTAAATATAGAGACACGCTCCTTTAGAATTTTGGCCGCGACAGGCGACATGGAAAGTAGCCATACCGCTACAAGTCTTGAAGAATTACCCCTGCAAGTTCAAGAAGGCTTTAAAGAAGTTCTAGAAGACCACAAGTCTCATTATCATAAAGATTATTACATTGGATATTTCTCTACTCAAAAAGGTAGCGAAAGTCTTTTATATGTCACATACCATCACGAGTTAACTGAGCTCGATAAACAGCTGTTAGAAATTTACGCAGCCAATGTTGCCGTGACCTATGAAAACCTATTAATGCGTGATGATATCCAGGAAACACAAAAAGAACTGGTATACATGCTGGGCGAAGCAGTTGAGCAACGCTCCAAAGAAACAGGCGCCCATGTAAAGCGAGTCGCACAAATATCACAACTACTAGCAGAAGCTTATGGGCTACCAGAGCAAGAGTCTGAACTGATCAAGCTTGCCTCTCCTCTTCACGATGTTGGTAAGGTAGGGATCCCTGATAGCATTTTAAATAAACCAGGCAAGCATACCCCTGAAGAATGGGAGATCATGCAAACTCATGCAATTATGGGGGAAGAGATCCTGGCTAAATCCGACAAACGTATCCTACAACTAGGATCGATTATTGCGGGCCAGCATCACGAAAAATGGGATGGTAATGGCTACCCTAGAGGCTTAAAGGGTGAAGAAATTCATATTGCAGGAAGAATCACGGCACTTGCTGATGTTTTCGATGCTTTAGGAAGTAAGCGCTGCTATAAAGAAGCTTGGCCTATAGAAAAAATTATAGCCATTATTAAAGAAGAAAAAGGCAAGCAGTTTGAGCCTAGGCTGGTTGAGCTATTCGAAGAGAATATTGATGCCTTAGTCGCGATTCGAGAGGCGTTTCCTGATAACTACTAATGTTATTCATCCTCGGTAAAAAGACAAAAAGCAGGCTTCAGAATTGAAGGCTGCTTTTTTATTTCAGAGCTTTAAATTAGATCTAGGGAATGGAGCTTAAGCCTAGCATTGAAATTTAGCTCCTAATATTCAACGCCTAAGATTTAGACACTAGAAAAATAACTCAGACAGCTTATCCCCAGGATATTCAGCGCGCATGAATGCTTCACCTACTAAGAAGGCATTAACCTGCTTAGCACGCATCGCCGCGACATCATCACGACCTAAAATCCCACTTTCTGTCACTACCATACGATCTGCAGGAATTTGATCCAATAACGCATACGTATTCTCAAGAGTAACCTCGAAAGTATGAAGATTGCGGTTATTGATTCCTACTAAAGGTGTATCGAGTTTAAGTGCGGAATGAAGCTCTTGCTCATCATGCACTTCAACGAGAACGTCCATACCCAGCTCTGTCGCCAAGCCTGAAAGATCTTGCAACTGCATATCGCTCAAAGCAGAAACGATTAATAAAATACAATCGGCATTAATTACTTTCGCTTCGAACACCTGATAAGGGTCGATTAAAAAATCCTTACGTATCACAGGAATCGAACAAGCATTACGACCTTGCTGTAAAAAGTCTTCGCTGCCTTGAAAGTAGTCTTTATCCGTTAGAATAGATAAACACGCCGCACCCGCTTTTTCATAAGATTCAGCAATACGTGCAGGATCAAAATCTTCGCGAAAAACCCCTTTACTCGGTGAAGCTTTTTTAATCTCAGCGATTACTGCTGGCAAACCCGCTGCAACCTTCGCTTGCATGGCTTTATAAAATCCACGAGCCTCAGGCTGATCAAAAGCACGAGCCTTCATGTTCGCTAAAGAAATCTCAGCACTGCGCTGCTGCACTTCGATTACTTTTGTATCAAGGATCTTTTTTAAAATCGTTGGGGTATTCATCAATCTTTCCTATGCCTAGCTCTAAGCTTGGTCTTCCGCTAAGCAACGAGTAAAAGTTACTAATTCATTTAATTTTCCAAGCGCCAAGCCGGAGTAAATAGCATCTTGCGCCATTTCAACTCCCTGCTCCAAACTACTTGCGATATTTGCGGCATAGATAGCAGCGCCAGAATTTAAGGCGATAATATCTGCAGCTTTATTACCCGCTTCAGTTTCTCGCTTACCTAGGGCATCTTTAATCAAGCCATAGCTTTGTTCTGCGCTATCCACTGTTAAACCGATTAAGCTTTGTCTATCGACGCCAACATCTTCAGGTTTCAGCTTGTACTCAATTATCTTGTCATCTTTTAATTCGGCAACGGTTGTTTCTGTCGCTAAACTAATTTCATCCAAACCATCATCAGAATGAACAATTAATACATGCTCACTGCCCAAGCGTTGCAGTACTTCTGCTAAAGGACGGCACAAAGCGGCATTAAAAACTCCAATAACTTGGTTTTTAACTCCAGCCGGATTAGTCAGAGGGCCCAACATATTAAAAATAGTACGCTGAGCAAGCTCTTTACGCGGGCCAATCGCATGCTTCATCGCACTGTGATGAGCAGGCGCAAACATAAAGCCAACACCAATTTCATTCACACAACGTGCTACTTGCTCAGCAGTCAGTGTTAAAGAAACACCGGCAAACTCTAATACATCAGCGCTACCCGTACTTGAAGAAATACTGCGATTACCATGCTTGGCAACCTTGCCACCCGCCGCTGCAACTACAAAAGAAGAGGCCGTAGAAACGTTAAACAAGTTCGAGCCATCACCGCCGGTACCACAAGTATCAACCGCGTTAGCATCATCAACTTTCACACCAGAAGCCAGCTGACGCATAACCGTCGCAGCTCCTGTGATCTCATCAATGGTCTCGCCTTTCATACGTAAAGCGACCAGGAATCCGCCAATTTGAGCAGGAGTCGCCTCGCCACCCATAATCTGGTTCATTACCGCAACCATCTCTTCAGTAGTAAGGTCCTGACGCTCAATGACTTTAGCTAAGCCTTGCTGAATATTCATACTGAATTTCCTTCATTCTTTATTATTCGCTGTGCAATTTTCCAATTGCTATCGCGGCGAACTACTTGCTGCGTTTTAAAAAATTATTTAATAGTTCATGGCCTTGCTCAGTCAATATCGATTCTGGGTGAAACTGCACCCCTTCGATATCCAACTCTTTATGGCGCACACCCATAATTTCTTCCATGCTGCCATCTTGATTTTCAGTCCAAGACGTTATTTCTAAGCATTCAGGTAAGGTCTTTTTATCAATCACTAAAGAATGATAACGAGTTGCGATCATTGGATTATTTATATCTTTAAATACGCCCTGATCGGCATGCACCATTGGCGATGTTTTTCCGTGCATAACTCGACCAGCACGCACAATATCACCACCAAAAACTTGGCCGATACTCTGGTGCCCTAGACAAATACCCAATATCGGTAACTTACCCGCGAAGTGACGAATGGCCTCAACCGAAATACCCGCTTCATTTGGTGTGCAAGGCCCTGGAGAGATTACTAAGTGATCGGGATTGAGTGCTTCAATCTGCTCTATAGTAATCTCATCATTGCGATAGACCTGAACATCTGCACCTAGCTCGGCAAAATATTGCACCACGTTGTAGGTGAAGGAATCATAATTATCAATCATCAGTAACATAACAAACCCCTCCTATTGGTCCAAGCCAGATTCAGCCATCGCCACTGCGCGAAATAGCGCGCGACCTTTATTTAATGTTTCTTTCCACTCTAGACGAGGCACAGAATCCGCAACGACTCCGGCCCCCGCTTGAATGTTTAAAATGCCGTCTTTAATGACTGCAGTACGAATTGCAATCGCGGTATCCATATTACCATTCCAGCTGAGATACCCGACAGCACCGCCATAAACCCCACGCTTTACTGGCTCCATCTGATCGATGATTTCCATAGCACGAATCTTTGGTGCTCCGCTTAATGTTCCCGCCGGATGAACCGCACGTAAAACATCCATCGCCGTAATGTCTTCTTTCACTTTACCTGTAACATTCGAGACGATATGCATCACATGACTATATCGCTCAACGATCATCTGATCACTGACCTCAACCGTTCCAACTTGTGAAACACGACCGGCATCATTACGGCCCAGATCAATCAACATTAAGTGCTCAGCAATTTCTTTCGGATCTGAAAGTAATTCTTTTTCTAACGCCAAATCTTCTTCCGGCGTTTTACCACGATAGCGAGTGCCGGCAATCGGGCGAACGGTAACTTCACCATTTTCTAAGCGAGCTAGAATTTCTGGCGAGGAACCAACAATATGAAAATCACCCAAGTCCATAAAATACATATAAGGCGAAGGGTTCAAGGTGCGTAATGCACGATAAATTTGCAAAGGATCGCCAGCAAACGGCACCTGCATGCGCTGAGAAATTACGCACTGCATCACGTCGCCAGAAAGGATATATTCTTTAATATCCTCTACCGACTGCTTGAATTTCTCTTCACCAAAACCCGACTTAAAATCATCTTCATCGATATTTTTTGGCTGCGCTAACGCTTGACCCACACTGCCTTGATACGGCTGACGCAATTGCTGTCGTAACTCATCCAAACGTGCTTCGGCTTTCTCTAATGCATTCTCTTGCTCTGGATTGGCCAAAACGATTAAATAAATTTTGCCACTCAGGTTATCAAATACAACAACCTCTTCCGATACCATCAGTAGAATATCAAGCGTGCCTAATTCATCAGGAGGACAACTATCTTGCAGGCGTTTTTCAATATAGCGCACCGTATCGTAGCCAAAATATCCGACTAAGCCGCCATCAAAAATAGGCATATTCTCAAGTGTCGGAACCTTATATTTGGCTTGCAGCTGTTCGATATAATCTAACGGATCCTCAACTTCTTGCTGAGAGGTCATTTCGCCATCAACAAAATGGCTAATGCTTAACCCTTCAACCTTGATCACTTCCGAGCAAGGTAGACCAATCATGGAGTATCGACCCCATTTTTCGCCACCCTGAACGGATTCAAGCAAATAAGAATAAGGCCCAGAAGCGAGCTTAAGATAGGTAGAAAGTGGCGTATCAAGATCCGCCATAACTTCGCGCGCCACAGGAATACGATTGTAGCCTTGCTGCGTTAATGTTTTAAATTGTTCAGGAGTCATGACCTAGTCCGTCAAGCAATCAAATGCGATGGTTTAAATGTATTAATAAAAGACAAAAGTGAGCCTGGCGGCCCTTAGACTAATACCATCGTTTGGAGAAGATTTGTCCTTGCTGGCATGGACGAGTGTACTGAAAGGACACGAAAGTGCTCCTAGCAATCAAATTAAAAGTTAACCCAACTATACCGAGTTGGCCGGATTGAGTCTAGAAAATACGCGACTTCTAGCACCATAGTAATTATAACGTTACGAATTAGCTCGCCAATCGACTCGAGGCCAACCCCTCTGCTTCGCCAATTCAGTGAGTTGCTGGTTTGGGTTCAAGACAACCGGCTGCTTAACCGCTTCTAACAAAGGTAAATCTGCATGGCTATCACTGTAAAAAACAGCATCTGACAGCTCAAAGCCCTGTTCTTTAGCGAATGCTTTTGCCATTTCCACCTTGCCCTCTCCATAACAAAGAGGTTTCGTTAACCCCATGATTTTTCCATTTTTCAACTCAAAGCGATTGCCAATCACAAAATCAAGCCCCAGCGCATCAGCATAGGCCTTCGCCATGACCTCATCTTGCCCCGTAATTAAGACCAGCTTGGTACCTTGTCGATGATAAGCAAAAATAAGAGAAGCCGCCTGAGGATAAATATAAAGATGGCCTCTTTGATTGAAGAAGTCTCTAACGTACTGACGATACTCACTCAAACTCATGCCCTGAGTTCGAGTGCGATAATAATTAGATAGTCGCCAATGGCTAACTTTTCCCTTTTTGTACGCCCGATACAAGGAAGCGAGAGCCTGAATGGCTTCCACTACCGCCCAGCGTTCAAATTTCACCCGCCACTTAATCCACAGACTGCTTGCATCCTTGTTAATCAGAGAATCATCCAAATCAAAGAACACATAAGGGGCCTTATAGACCTGCAACGTTCTATCTTCGGTCATTACTTCGGGCATAAATCACGACTCATTAAGGATTAAATGCCGAAATTAGCATCAGGAATTGTCAAATTTGATCATGAACTAATCCTACCATGACCCGCTTTAAATCAATATTTTCATGTTTTTTAACATTTGTACTTGAAAAGCCAAGCCAATTGCCACATGTTTTATTATAGCGCAGGTAAGATAACCTGATGAATGAGAGACAATAGGCATGTCCTAAAAAACAAATAGGATAATAAATTTGCCTCACTTCATAGCGCTTTTGTAATCCATGGACCATTATTAATACTCGTACACATATAAGGATTCGCCATGAAAGGTTTGGAAATTAGCTTCCGTGATATTGAACACTCTGATGGTATCGAACAATTGATACGTGAAAAAGCCGGTAAAATCTCCAGCATATATGATT
>Ga0105348_1001695_pt1 | contig 14296 bp, 13 predicted proteins | sample EN8Hudsemesocosm_2_FD_83504 | JGI IMG/M metagenome (GOLD analysis project Ga0105348, IMG submission 83504) | Methane-oxidizing microbial communities from mesocosms in the Hudson Canyon - EN8C Hudson Canyon | ecosystem: Environmental > Aquatic > Marine > Cold seeps | place: Hudson Canyon... | reverse complement strand
TAAAAAAGAGATTGTTGAGCAAGAACAGAACGGTGTAATTGCCCCTAGTAGCGCAGCTACGAGATAACCCTTACCATTTTTACTGCTCAAAATACTTTGAATTTTTGACGGTGGAATGTATTCCTGTAATACACCAACGAGGTAACTAATCAGCAAGAACAGCAGGGTTAGCTCAACAGCCAAGAAAACAAACATGTTTAATGTATCCACCATCATGTTTTGAGTAATATTCATAATTCACACCTTAATATCTATATTTCTAGAATGTTCGAATTATCTGTTTGTTTGGTAGCGATGTCAATATATTTCTGGTAATATCGAAATATAAATAAAGGAGAGTATCAGATGACGACAGAAGAAATAGCAAAAGCGTTTAAAGAGTTAGGCCATGCAACGAGATTGTCAATATTTAAGCGACTAGTAAAATCCGGGGAAAGTGGCATTAGTGTTGGTGTCATTCAAGAAGATTTAGATATACCAAATTCTACCTTGTCCCACCATATATCAAGTTTAATGTCTGCGGGTCTTATTAAACAAAGAAGAGAGGGAAGGACACTTTATTGTGTTGTTGAATACGAAAAACTACTCGGGGTTATTTCTTTTTTACAGGACGAATGTTGTAGTGACGACATGCAGGGGTAATGGGGGTACTAAATTAATTTATCAAAATATTATGGTTAGTGAAAGTGTTAAGGAAACATGACGCCTTGCTCGCTTGATGTTTCCTAGCTTGATGATTTCTTAACGATAAGATCAAGCGGCTTGGCTTGACGATAAATTTTTCATGGTAGTTAATGATGGCTAGACGATTCTTACGATGTTGTATTTAATAAGTTGTATTTATTAGGTTGAGCTGACTAGGTTGGCTTGATACTAGTGACATTTATCGGTTTTACTGTACTTCAATACGATTTCTCTTACTTAGCAAGGCATAAATACGTTAAAATAAAAGCTACTCCCTTTATTCAAGCGTCTTACTTTAATGACCTCAGCCACAACATCCACTAACCAAGCCGTAACTTTTACTGAGCTGGGGCTAATTCCTCCTTTATTAGCGCGCTTAATTGAGCTGGAATATCATCAGCCTACGCCTATTCAAGCACAGGCTTTGCCAAGTATATTAAAAGGACGGGATTTAATTGCTGGGGCAAATACAGGCTCGGGTAAAACCGCAACCTTTGCTTTACCACTTTTACAGGAAGTATTTAGCCAACAAAACGGTAAAAAACCAGCTCGTGCTGATAAAGGTAATTTTGTCTCAAAATTAATCTTAGTGCCTACTCGGGAGCTGGCGAAGCAAGTTGCTGATAGCATTAAATCATATGCGGTGCATTTTAACGGCGCGATTAAAACCGTGGCTGTTTTTGGTGGTGTGTCAGTCAATACCCAGATGCAAGCACTACGAGGTGGTACGGATATTTTAGTGGCAACCCCTGGTCGATTACTTGACTTAATTTCATCGAATGCCATCAAGCTTGATAAAGTACAAAGCTTAGTACTCGATGAAGCAGACCGAATGTTAAGTCTAGGTTTTACTGAAGAAATTTCTCAATTATTGGCATTATTGCCAAAACAAAAACAAACTTTGTTATTTTCTGCAACTTTCCCTGAGCAAGTGCAAACCTTAACTCAAAGTCTACTCAATGAACCCGTTGAAATACAATTACAAAGTAGTGATGCCAGTACCTTAGTTCAACGTGTTTTTACCGTTAATCAAGGCGAAAAAACAGCTGTTGTCGCCCATTTAATTATGAAAAATCAGTGGCGACAAGCGCTTATTTTTGTAAATGCTAAGCACCATTGTGAGCATTTAGCTGAAAAACTTGCTAAACGTGGTATTAGCGCTGCAGTATTTCATGGTGATAAAGGTCAGAGCGAGCGAACTCGTGTGCTTGATGGCTTTAAATCAGGTGATATTGACGTGTTAATTGCCACAGATATTGCAGCTCGTGGTTTAGATATTGAAAAACTACCTGTGGTTATTAATTTTAACCTACCAAGAAGCCCATCAGATTATATGCATCGTATTGGTCGAAGTGGCCGCGCAGGTGAAGTTGGTTTAGCAATATCACTTATCGATCATGAAGATTATCATCACTTCAAAATAATTGAAAAAAAGAACAAAATTCGACTTGAACGTGAGCAACTAGAAGGTTTTGAAGTGGATGAAGCTGCTATCGAAGAGCTTGTTAAAGCGAGTAAACCTATGGCGGCGCCTGAAGGCACAGGTAAGAAAAAGCGCAAAAAGAAAGGCGCAAAAGTACATGATGATGTAAATGCTGACATCTGGTTAGGTTGCTCTAAACCCAAGTCATAAGTTATGACATTATTTCTGTGGTAGATTTTTTTACTTCATTTAGTGTTGATAATAGTTTTACATAACTTTACCTGCACTGACATTTCACCGTTTTGGCAATTAAGATACACTCATTTTGATTGTCAATTCAGGTGCATGACCAATGAATAAAATATCTTTTAATGTTAGTTGTTCACTGTTAATTGCTTCATTGCTTTTTGGCTGTGGCGACTCTGAAGAACAAAGCGTTGCTATTCCAGAGGCTGAGCAACCTGATCTCACATTACCAAACCCAGACGATGGCATCCCTGAAAATAACACCCATAAAAATGCCCAAGGTGATATTTCTTACCTGAAACTAACCAATAGAAATCCCGATTGTGCTGAATATGTTGGTAACTATCTTGCCAATATTGTTGATGTGCAGCAGGGAGTATTACTCACCAGTCAGCTGACAATTACAGCCAATGAAAGCCACTGCATTTTTGTTAGTAATAATATTCCTAACCATGATGTTGGTGCTAACACCACAACAGGTAAAAACTTTGCCTCGCAAGTTAAAGAGAATAGCCAAGCATATACCCTAACTGTACCGAGAAACCCAACACACCAAGCGAGGGCAAGTTATGTTGACAAAGTGGCAGCAAAGCTAACCCTTAACGGGATTTTACTTAATGGTGTTGATTTAGATATGGATTCAGCTTTTTGCTATCACCCTGATATCAATGCCCCGTTGAATATTGGTTTAGGTACTCGGACTCAATGTGGTTTAAATGCTGATTGGTATGCTGTGCCGGCAAATAACCCAGAAATAGTCACCTTAGATGAATTTTCAGGTCATGCCTTCGATGGTAGATATCATTATCATGGTGATAATGATGGGCTATCAAATGTCTCCAGCGATGATAGTTTATCTTTTGATGTAAGTGAATATTCGTCAAGCGGTTCGCCTGTTGTTGGTTTTGCGCCAGATGGTTACCCCATTTATGGACATTATTTTTATGATGTCGAAATTGGCGCTTTAAGAAAAGCCAAGTCAAGTTGGAAAACATACTCAACAGAGCGATTAACGCCTTCGGGTTCAATTGTAGATGCCCCGTCTATTGATAGCCATATGAGAGGCTTATTTGTTGAAGATTGGTATTTTGAAAGTGGGAGCGGCGATCTTGATGAATGTAATGGTATGACGGATATCTACGGGAATTACGGCTATTACTACACAGAAACATACCCATACGGACCAATATGTGTAAAAGGTACACCTGAACCGTCATTTGTTCTTGATGCCTCGGCGTTTAGTGGACAATAAAAGCAAAGTTCATCTAATGATTGATAGGCAGTTTTAGCGATATTTTTTATATTCTTTGCTAAGCCCTAAAAATAGCCCTAAACACATAATAACGAGAAGTAAGGTGAAGGGAAGGCCAACAGTTATAGCCGCTGCTTGTAGTGCGCCTAAGGCATCTTTACCGCCACCAAATAGCAATACTGCGGCAATAACCCCTTCAAGTGTTGCCCAAAAAATTCGCTGCTGTACCGGCGAGTCAACTTTACCGCCAGCAGTGATGCTATCGATAACTAGCGACCCAGAATCAGAGGAAGTAATAAAAAATACCAATACTAGTACTATGGCTAGAAATGAACTGATACTGCTAAAGGGTAAGTTTTCTAACATTTGAAAAAGTGCTAATGAGCTATCACTAATGCCTTGTGCTAATTGACCGACACCACCTTTTACTTGCTCAAGTCCCATACTGCCAAATGTTGCCATCCATACAGAAGTTAATAGTGTTGGCACTAACAGAACTGCCAGTATAAATTCACGTACGGTTCGGCCACGAGAAATCCTTGCGATGAACATACCTACAAACGGTGACCAAGATACCCACCAAGCCCAATAAAATACAGTCCAACCGTGATAGAAAGTATCATCTTCTCTAGCAATCCAGTTACTTAACGGGACGATGTTTTCTGCATAGGAGAGCAGTGTAATACCAACGCTATTAATAATCGCTAACGTAGAGCCAGTGATAATAACGAATAACATGAGTATCAGCGCTAACGACATGTTGATATTGCTGAGGATTTTTACCCCACCATTAAGACCTCGAGCCACAGAAAATACGGCAATCATAGTGACAGCAAAAATTATCGCGATTTGAGTATTAATGGTGTTGGGAATATCAAATAAAAAGTTTAATCCGCCAGCTGCTTGTTGAGCGCCAAAGCCAAGGGATGTCGCTAGGCCAAAAATGGTCGCTAACACAGCGACAGTATCAATGATATTACCTGGCCAGCCCCAAACTCGTTCGCCTAAAAGTGGAAAAAATGCCGAACGAATGGTTAATGGCAAGTTACAATTGAAGCTGAAAAAAGCGAGTGATAAAGCGACAACCCCGTAGATGGCCCAAGGGTGTAAGCCCCAGTGAAACATGGTGGCTCCCATAGAAATACTTGCTGATTCATTAGTGCCGGCTTCGACATTTAACGGTGTTCCATACCAATTAGTGAAGTAACCAACGGGCTCTGCGACACTCCAAAACATCAAGCCAATGCCCATCCCAGCAGCAAAAAGCATAGAAAACCAAGATAAAGTACTAAATTGTGTGATTGCATCACGCCCACCTAGACGAATTTTACCTAATGGCATAACCACTAACGCCAGACAAAAAACAACAAAGAGATTACCAGAGACGATAAATAACCAGTCAAAGTTATTGATAGACCAAGCCTTAGAGGTATCGAAAGCTTGCTTCGCTGAATCAGGAAAGATAAGTGTCAAAATGACAAAGATAACGATAAAAGACGAGGCTGAAAAAAACACTGGATTGTGGAAATCCATGCCCATTATATTGATATTATTTTCGCCAATTTTATGCTTGGTGTGATAGACAGGATTAGTAATAGCGCTAACTTCTTCGTGCTTATTCTCGATAGTTTTGGCCATGTCTTCTGTCCTAAGTTAAAGGTGTAATATTGACAATGAATACTTAAAGCCTAGATTATTAACAAAGGTCAAGTGATTGATTCAGGGTATATAATTTCATAAAGTATAACAGTTAAACGCGAGTATAGCTGTTATATAGCCGAGGGGCTTTAATGAGGTTAGTTTTTTGTCATTAAAAAAGACCTATAAATAGGCCTTTCTTTAAATTGCTCTGCAAGAACAAATTATAAATTCAGCGCAATATTTGAGCGCTTAATCTGCCAATGGTGATACATAGCCTTGAGGCTTTAAAGCAAGTACATCACAATTTAACTGGTCAATCACGTGCTCTGCAGTGTTGCCAATTAATGCCGCAGAGATCCCCGTTCTACCAACAGTACCTAAAATTACCAGTTCAGCATCTATTTTAAGTGCGACTTGCTCAATGATGCTTTCAGGTAAGCCTTCTTCAACGTAGGTATTTTCTACGGGGACACCAAATTTACTGGCGTGCTGATTCATTGCTTCCTTATGATGTTTTTGCATCGCGCTGTTATATTCGCTGGCATCAAATTCAGGAATTTCTATGGCGATATTAACTGGCGTACCAGGGAAAGAGTTTACTAAATGGACATTCGCATCAATTAACTGTGCCACATTTTTCGCTTGTTTGGTTATCGCATCATTTAATGATAAATGCTCCGCTTCATCGCTACCGACGTTAAGTGCTGCTAGCACATTACCTTGTTGTGGCCACTCATGATCTTTTACCAATAGTACTGGGCATGGACATTTTCTTAGAATATGCCAGTCAGTTGGGGTGAATACTACAGATTTGAACTTATCATGTTGATGAGTTCCCTTGATCACTAAATCGAAATTATGCTCAATGACTTGATTGATAATGGCTTCAAAAGGGCGGTTGTGCCAAATGACTTTACTTTCAATGCTGACACCGGGTTTGAGTTCGGCAATAACATCATCTAACCATTGTTGCTTTTCTTTTATCACCATTTGGCGCATAGCATCACGTTCACCACTAGATAAAATAGTGGTCATCTCGTAAGAAAAATCAAAAATACTAAAAAAAGCCGTTAAGTTTATTGGTTGCTCTGGATTGCTAGACTTTATTTTGGAAGCGAGTTCAATCGCTCTTTTAAGTGCTTTTTGTTCATCTGTTGTTGGATCAATAACAACAAGGATATTTTGATACATGTCCATGGCAACCTCTTAAAACTAAAAAATAACGTTAGGTTATTTATAGCAAAGTTGCCAAATTAATGCTTGTTTTAAATCAAGTTTTTTTTGCTATTGGTTTATTTTTTATTAATAGAACCAATAGCAAGTAGGGGAGGGGGGAGTAATTATAAAGCGGCGGTATCTATAAGATTGTCGATATCAATAATTGAAATTAATTTACCGTCAACTTTAATTAAACCACTTTTGTGAAAGCGGTTAAGTAAGCGGCTGATAGTTTCAACCGTTAAGCCAATATAGTTACCAATGTCACTACGTGTCATGGTTAGGCGAAATTCTGAGGCTGATAAACCACGCGCATGATAGCGTTCACTTAAGCTGACTAAGAAAGTGGCTACACGTTGCTCAGCATTTTTTCTGTTAAGTAGTGTCAGCATTTCTTGATCGGTTTTAATTTCGCTACTCATCAAGCGTAAAACTTGTTTTTTAAGCTTCGGCATAGTGTTAGAAAGTTCATCTAAGTTTGTGTAAGGGATTTCACAAACCATTGATGTTTCAAGTGCTTGAGCAAAACTTGGATGAGCACTCTCGGCAATAGCATCAAAACCTAGAAGATCACCCGCTAAATGAAAACCGGTTATTTGCTCTTCACCTTGTTCATTCACGGTAAAGGTTTTAAAAGTACCAGAGCGGATAGCAAACAAAGAGTGTAATTCTTGACCATCATGAAATAACTTATCACCTTTGTGAATTGGACGTTTACGGTCAATAATTTCATCAAGGCTAGTTAGCTCTTTATCATTTAACGAGAAAGGTAAGCATAACTCACTAATACTACAGTTTTGACAATTGATATGTTGAGTCGACGGGCAACTTTTATTTGGCATATTTCTACTCTGTGTTTTAGCTATTTACGCTAACGTTAAGACAGGTGTATGGTATTAGAACATTAGTTGATATGCAACAATAAAACTGTGGATACCATAGCAAATTAATGAAATTGCCATGGTCTTTCTAAAGGCAGCCTTGACTAGCAGTTTTTTTATGCTACTGATACCAAAGGATATTGTAATTAGTGCCGGCAGTGTGCCTAAGCCAAAGCAAAGCATGATTATTGCACCGGTAATACTACTGCCGCTGGCCAAAGACCAAGTTAATGTTGAATAGACTAACCCGCAGGGCAACCAGCCCCATAATGCACCTAGACCAATTGCCTTAGTTGGGCTGTTAACCGGGATGACATACTTAGCAAGAGGGGAGAGCTGAGCCCATAAGCCTTTTCCAAGAGACTCTATTCGGTTGAGCCATAAAAGCCACTGACCAATATATAAGCCAAGTAACACTAGAAATACCGCAGCAAAAAGACGTAATCCAGCAATAGGTAAGCCAATGTTTTTAGCCGCAAGTGAGCCGGTAAAACCAACGATAGCCCCAATGAGACAATAACTGCCAATTCGTCCCACATGGTAAAAAAGCACTAAAGTAAAACGATTTACAGTCTTAGCAGCCAAAGAGTTTGCTGGTTTGTCAGTGACGACCTGAACATCGATATTGCCCGGTTTAGATGTCGCTTGAGCTTTTTTGGGTTGTTCAATAGCACTGGTTAACATGGTGGTAATTCCGCCACACATGGCTAAGCAGTGACCTGAGCCGAGTAAACCGATAACAAAAGCAGAGAAGTAATCTAAGGTCATTATTTATCGTGTTGCTTTAAAGTATCTTCGGTTGAGTTTTCAGTGGTGACAAAGTTTTCAAGAGGTTGCTGCTTATCAGCTTGCCCTTTATCTGTATGAGCTTCATCATCAAAAAGAATACTCATACCTTGCTTTTCTAGGTCTTCAAATTGCTCTGTTTTAACTGCCCAGAAAAAAAGGTAAACACCCAAAGCGGTTAATAATATAGCAATAGGAATTAATATATAAATAATACTCATACTGTCCTCTTGATTATGGTGATTAAACTAAGCGCGTTGTTAATGGCTTACTCTTTAAGTAAACGCAATGAGTTTGTTATGACTAAAATAGAGCTCGCGGACATACCAATGACAGCCATGTAAGGCGTAATATAACCCGCTACAGCAAGGGGTAATACGATAGCATTATAGCCAAAGGCCCATAAATAGTTCTGAAAAACAATACGGCGAGTACGATGTGAAACCTTAAGTAAAGTATTAATACTGCTCAGTTTATTATTCAGTAAAATTACATCAGCACCACTTTTGGTGATATCTGCACCACAACCCATAGCGATAGAGACATGAGCAGCACCAAATACTGGAGAGTCATTAACGCCGTCTCCTGTCATTGCCACTTTATCACCGTTATGTTGCGCGGATTGTATTTGTTGCATTTTATCTTGTGCAGTTAAACCGCCATACGCTTTATCAATTGGCAACTGTTGAGTAATTTTATCACATGCCACTTGACTGTCACCCGAGAGTATCATGGTTTTGTGTTGCTGGTTAAGGCAAGATAAGACGGTTGCCGCTTCTTCTCTTACTTTATCAACCAAGTAAAATGCAGCAATAACGTTATCATTAGCCATTAATACGCAACTAGCGTGGCTAAGGCTAGCTTTAATTTGATTGTGCTTAGGGTCTGCTAATAACCAACTCACTTTACCAATTGAATAATCCATACCTGAAATAGTGCCTTTAACACCCTGACCAGAGGCTACCTTTACTTTAGTGGCTAAAATACGAAAATCTCGATGGGCTGAAAAAGGTTTAGCTATTGGGTGCTCAGAATGCGACTCAAGGGCAGCAGCTATGGCTAATACCGCTTGTTCATTACTGTCATTGCCAGTTTCAATGAGCTGAACTCGCTCGATGGCAAACTCACCTGTGGTTAAGGTGCCGGTTTTATCAAAGGCAAAACAGTTGAGCTGTGGGATGGCTTCCATAACATGCGCGCTCTTCACCATGATACCGTCTCGATTTAAACGCGTCGTTGCCGCAGTCAAGCCGGTGGGTGTCGCTAATGAAAGGGCGCAAGGGCAGGTAGCAACCAATACTGACAAGGTTATCCAAAAAGCTTCTTCGGGCATATGTTGATGCCAATAAAGTGCCGTGGCAATTGAAGTCAGTAAAATTACCGCGACAAAATATTGTGCTATTTTATCTGATAGTTGTGCAAGCTTTGGCTTATGTGCTTGAGATTGCTCGCTAAGTCGAATTAATTGACTTAAAAATGATTGATTTGAAGCTTGTTTAACTTCAACCGTAATATTGCCGTCACCATTAAGCGTGCCGGCAAAGACATTGTCATTTACTGTTTTGTTGATTGGTAATTGCTCACCTGAGAGCATGGCTTCGTTTAATTGACTGTGCCCTGAAACGATAACACCATCAGCTGGGACTACTTCACCGGGCTTAATAATGACGGTATCGCCTTTAATTAACTGTTTTGCGGCAACTAGTTTTTCACTTGTTTCATTATCATTAGCGGCGTTGATGACTTTGGTTGCCGTCATCGGCATTAATTTTAATAAGTTTGCTGAAACTTGCGCAGCACGAGAGCGTGCACGAAACTCTAGAAACTTACCGATAAGCAGTAAAAAGGTAAACATTGAAATTGACTCAAAGTACACCTCTCCTTGCTCTGTAATGGTTGCCCAAGCACTGGCGCTAAATGCCAGTAAAATGGCGATAGAAACAGGTACGTCCATGGACAAACGCTTTGCTTTAATGGCTCTAAAGGCACCGGTATAAAATGGTAATGCCCCATAAAAAATAATAGGTATAGCAAGAACAAAACTGACCCAACGTAAATACACCTTGTTATGCTCTGCCATATCCGCAAAAGCGCCAAAGTATAGTCCAACAGCTATCATCATGATTTGCATCATTAAAATACCGCTGATACCGAGACGTTTTATAAAGGCTTTACTCTGCTTCTTATTTTGTATTTCAGCATCATTAGCCTTAAAAGGCATTGCTTGGTAACCAATGTTTTCAATGGCGAGTAAAATATCACTGAGTTTTAACTGACTATCTTGCCATTTTACCGTGGCTCTTTGAGTGGTTGCGTTCACAGTAATACTGATTAAGCCAGCTAGTTTATCCAGTTGCATCTCTATTAACCAAGCACAAGCGGCACAGCTAATACCATCAACGGTTAAAATGGCTTCTTTACTGTCTTTGTCTTGATGGTCACCTTGGAAGATAAACTCGTTTTGCAGCACTTCTTCATCGAGTAGTTTATTTTTTTGTAACTGCTCAGGTACTAATGACTGACCTTTATTCGCTGGCTCGGTACGTACGGCATAATATTGGGTTAATCCGTTATCAACAATGGTTTGAGCAACAGCTTGGCAACCTATACAACACATCGCCTGATCTGCGTTATTAATAGAGACACTTAAGTTAATACCAGCAGGTATTAGTTCGTTACAGTGAAAGCAATGACTAGTCATATTTGAGATCTGATTGAGTTAACAGGTGATTTGGCTGGTAAAGCAAGTTATTGCTCATCTGATAAAAGTGAGCAATGACTTCAGTTTAAATTACAAAGCTATAACAGAGATTTTGCTGAGCTTTTACTGGGCTTTAGTCGGATCAGGAATTAAATCGATAAAATCTTGCTGCGGTAAGCTGATGGTATCTTGAATTTTCCAGTGCCCCTCGAACGAGCTCAAGGTGATTTTCCATTTCCCAGAAACATCTTTATCAAACTGGTGTCTGAAATAGCCGTTACCATCTGGCGTTAAGGCTAAATAGAAATCTCTTGCTTCAAGGGTAGGGTGAATAAAATTAATGTTAAGTAATGGAAAGACTTTTTCAATGCCTGTTGGCTTAATCACTAGCTCGTTATCAACTAATTGCAGCGCGAAGCGCATCCCTAATTTTTGTGCAGCTTTTACTTTGCCTACCTCTAAATTGATTGATTTACCTTTTTTATAGTAATCACCTACGACGAGTGTATCAGCGTCTGTGTTAGCAATAATGTAAGTAGCAATACCTGCAACAACTGCGGTAAACGGAAGGATAAAAACTAACCAAGCCCAAGGCTCGCGGTACCAAGAGGTTTTCATAAAAAAAGCTTAATATAGACAATAAAATATGGCGCCGATTATACCTTTTTTATTCACTATCAGCTAGTTTTGTCGCCAGTTAAAAGACATAAAAAAACCCTTGGTTACAAAGTGTAACAAGGGTTTTTATCTTTAGGATGAACGCTAGCAGAAGCTGAACGTTCAATATCAGTGTTGTCTGTTATTAGTCTTGAGAAAGACTGTAAACGTAGGCACTAATTAAGTGAACTTTCTCTTCACCTAAGATATCTTTCCATGGTGGCATAACACCTGCGCGACCATTACGGATAGACTCTTCAATTGCGCGTTTAGAGCCGCCATATAACCAAACATTATCAGTTAAGTTAGGTGCACCAAGCATTTGATTGCCTTTACCTTCTGGGCCGTGACAACCAGCACAGATAGCAAATTGAGCTTTACCTGCTTTAGCTAGTTCAGGGTCAACAGAGCGACCACTTAAGCTGATCACGTAAGCTGCAACTTCTTTAACACCTTGGTCGCCGCCTAAAGCGCCTTCCCAAGCCATCATACCCGTAGCAATACGACCATCCATGATAGTCTTTTTAATTGCTTCAGGGCTGCCGCCATATAACCAGTCTTTATCAGCAAGGTTAGGGAAACCAGTAGTACCGTGAGCATCAGAGCCGTGACATTGTGCACAGTTTTGAATGAACAAACGTTGACCCACTTTTAACGCTTCTCCGTCGGTTGCTAAATCTTCAATGCTACGCGCAGCGTATGCTTCAAAAATAGGACCGAATTTAGCATCAGCTGCTGCTACTTCACGGTCATACTGAACTATTACGCCAGAGCCGTCAGCTAATGAAGCCGCCGTTTTAGCTTTTGATTCAGCAACATTTAAAATACCTTGGTTAGAACTTTTCCAGCCTAAAAAGCCAGTCCAGTTACCTAAACCATAAAGTGCGATATAACCAAATGCCCAAACAATAGTTAGTAAGAAAAACGTGCTCCACCATTTAGGTAAAGGGTTGTTTAACTCTTCAATACCGTCAAATTCATGACCCATTGATTCGCCTTCTTTAACGCCTGCAAAGTTCTTTAAGCACCAACGTAGTAGTAAAAAACACCCTACTAGTGAGCCTAGGGTAAGAACCCAAACCCATATATTCCAGAAGCTAGACATTATTATTCGTCTCCTGTTTGCTATCTTTATCAAGATGGCTTTCTTTATTCGCTTTTGCAGCGTCGTCTTCTTCAAAAATTGAGTTAGCTACTTCATCAAATGAAGACTTACGTTTTTTTGAATATGACCAAACCACAATGATAATAAATAAAGCCAATATAAGGAGGGCAAAAAACCCTCTAAGTGTTCCGTAATCCATAATTCAGGCTACTTCAAGGCGTGGCCAAGTGATTGCAAGTATGCAACCAAGGCTTCCATTTCAGTTTTACCTGCTACAGCATCTTTAGCACCGTCAATCTCTGCTTGGGTGTAAAGAGGGATAGCATTGCCATTTTCATCTTTATGACTACGGTTACGCGTCAACCAGTTAAACGTTTCAAGCTTCTTACCAGTTAGCTCACCATCAAGGGTATTTTCAGCTAACCACTTATAAGATGGCATGTTTGACTCTGGTACTACTGAACGCGGGTCCATTAAATGTGCAATATGCCAATCATCACTGTAACGACCACCAACACGAGCTAGATCAGGACCAGTACGTTTAGAACCCCATAAAAATGGATGTTCCCAAACATGCTCACCGGCAACTGAATAATGACCGTAACGCTCTGTTTCTGCACGGAACGGACGAATCATTTGACTGTGACAATTTGAACAACCTTCACGGATGTAAATATCACGACCTTCCATTTGAAGGGCCGTGTATGGCTTTAAGTTATCAACTGGCGTTGTTGTTTCTTTTTGAAAGAATAACGGCGTGATTTCAACTAGACCACCGATGCTGATAGCAAAGATAGTAAATAAGAAGAACAAGCCAACATTCTTTTCAACTTTTTCATGTGAATTTTTCATGTGTGTTCTCCTTAAGCTTGTTCAACAGGCTTAAGACTTCCGTCTTCAGCACCGATTGTTTTAAACATGTTGTAAGCCATTAATATAAAACCAGCTACAACCAGAACACCACCTAAGAAGCGGATGAAGTAGAACGGGTAAGACGCCGTTAAACTTTCAACGAAGCTATACGTTAAAGTACCGTCGCTGTTTACAGCACGCCACATTAAACCTTGCATAACACCTGAAATCCACATTGCTACGATATAAAGAACGATACCGGCTGTGTGCATCCAGAAGTGAACGTTGATTAATTTGATGCTGTACATGCGGCCTTGGTTAAACAAAATAGGGATTAAGTGGTACATAGCACCAATTGAAACCATAGCAACCCAACCTAGCGCACCAGAGTGTACGTGACCAACAGTCCAGTCAGTGTAATGAGATAAAGCATTAACTGATTTAATTGCCATCATTGGGCCTTCAAACGTAGACATACCGTAGAAAGATAATGAAACAATTAGGAAACGAAGAATTGGATCATGGCGAAGTTTATGCCATGCGCCTGAAAGTGTCATGATACCGTTGATCATACCACCCCAAGAAGGAAGGAATAATACAACTGACATCACCATACCGACAGATTGAGCCCAATCTGGCAGTGCAGTGTAATGTAAATGATGAGGACCAGCCCAAATGTATAAAGAAACTAATGCCCAAAAGTGAACAATAGATAAACGGTAAGAGTATACAGGACGTTCAGCTTGCTTTGGTACGAAGTAGTACATCATACCTAAGAAACCAGCTGTTAATAGGAAACCAACGGCGTTATGTCCATACCACCACTGCATCATGGCATCAATTGCACCAG
>Ga0105348_1001694_pt1 | contig 14296 bp, 13 predicted proteins | sample EN8Hudsemesocosm_2_FD_83504 | JGI IMG/M metagenome (GOLD analysis project Ga0105348, IMG submission 83504) | Methane-oxidizing microbial communities from mesocosms in the Hudson Canyon - EN8C Hudson Canyon | ecosystem: Environmental > Aquatic > Marine > Cold seeps | place: Hudson Canyon... | reverse complement strand
TAAAATTGAGCCAAATAAAAAGGTGAGTAAAAGCGGGATTTAAATTGTTTAATCCAGTTTGAAAATGCCCAATAACGTTGTTTAAATGTCATTGAATTTGTATTGCAAGCAAAAGTAATAATAGGTATAAATTCAAATATTGTTTTTTTTATGACCGCACGATATTCGTTATGTGGCAAATGCCTTTTAGCCCATAAAAGTAAATTACGAGTCATATAATATTTCCATAACGGAGATTCGCCATTAAAAGAGGCAGACACTTTGTGCCATATTTTTGCATCAGGAATGGTGTAATTAGTTAACCCTAATTTTATAGAGCGTTGGCACCAATCATTTTCTTCAAAATTCAAAAAAAATAAAGGATCCATCATGCCAATTTTTTTAATGACTGATTTATGGATAAACAGTGCACAGCCCACAGCATAATTGACAGAAAAGGGTTCAGAGCTGGGTAAATTATGTTCATTTTGATCTAAACAAAGATGTTTCAATTCAAGTATAGAAGAATCCCATTCACCACCAGCGGCCCAGATAACATCGGGTTGATTGTAATAAAAACTCACAGTACCCAAAATCCCTGCATCAGGTAAGCCATGATAAGCCTCATTAAAAGCTTGTAGCAGAGATGCATCAACAATCGTATCATTATTTAAAATAACCACGGCATCAGCGCCATGATCTAAGGCATAAGTTATTGCTCGGTTATTACCTTCAGCAAAACCAAGATTATCACCATTTTCTAAAATAAAAATATCAGGATAAGCATTTCGTATTACTGCAACAGAATCATCAGTTGAGCCATTATCAGCAACAATAATTGAAAAGTTGGGGTAATTAATTTTCTGAACAGAATCTAGGCACTCAAGTGTGTCTTCTTTGCCATTCCAGTTGAGTATGATAAGAGAAATATTTAGTAATTGACTCATTTAAAGCACCATAAATGATATTTGGTAAGTTACATAATATAGACTATTTAAATCAACTTTTCTATTACAGTTGAAATAAGAAAAGTGATGCTTATATTAGTGTAGTATTTCGTGTAGTTTCTTAAGGAAAAGATATGAAGGACGGTTAGTTACCCATTCTAATTTTGACTTTAACAATCCAACTTCTTTATTTGATTTTATTATTTTATCTTCGTAGTAAAAAATTATTTCTTCAGTTTTTATGTCATGAGTTTTTTTTATGTTGTAAATTTCAAAAATAAATTCTTCATTTTTTGTAAAATAGTTTCTAGCTTCAGATATTATTGTTTTACACCTATAAACTTGATCATTATCTAATATTAAATTATTTGGTAATGATGATAATTGGCTTAAGTTCTCATATATAGTGTTACATAATAACTCTAACCCTAGAAGAGATGGAGATTCCGTGTTGTTTTTATTGTGATTTAAACTTTTATTGACAAACTGACTAGCAAAGTCGTTTATTTCATTTTTATGAAAATTCGTATCAATATTTAAGAATTTTGCTAGGCGTTCAATTTCATATTTAGGGTTGGATAGCATGGCGTCATAATTCACCACAAGCCCCCCGCGATTTAATAATAGCTCTAAGGAATCTACTTGGTGCTGAACCCATAATAATAAGGATATACTAATGGGGATTTTATTTCTTACATATAAAGAGTTTGCAACTTCGAATGGATTTCTATTAGCTAATAGGTAATAGGGCATTATATTTAAGTTTTTAAATACAGACTGCCAAATATTATTGAGGCGAATAAGTCGAGGGTCTTTTATACCCCAAAAATCTATGTTTTTATATTCGCTAAGCAGCAGATCAGTGAGTGATACGGAGTATTCAGCTATCTGGTCATTAGTCAAGTTAGGAATGGATAATGAATCCCAATTGCAGTCTAGGCTTTTTAATATTTTATCATTTTGACGAACTATACTTATATTTTCAAAGTAGCCTTTTTCATTGCCTTCATTTGCTGCTATGAGTTGTGAGCCTAAATGTGCCCCTAATGTTTCAATAGCATGGGTCAATACCGATGTGCCAGATCTGTGCATTCCAAGTACGATGACGCACTTGGAGTTGTGAAATAAGTTTTTATTTATGTTAGAGTTCATGTTTTTGTATATTTAACTTTGTATTGTTTAATAATCGAAACTTATTACCTAGATAGGCTGGCTATCAGCCCATATGAGGACTGACAGTCAAGTTGGTTTCTGTACATTGATGGCTTGTTTGCATCTGAAGTACAAGGCTTATTAAGTGAAAAGTCAGAAAAACCTAAACTCTTCTATGGTTTACTTTTTGCAGATAGCAATTTTTCTACCACCGCCCATAGGTGAATCAATAAAGTCAATCGTTGAGAATAAACGGTCGTGATCTAATAGGATATTAGTAATAGCGGCGGGGCTAAATACATATGTTTGGTCAACATCGTTGTCACTCAATGAGCTGACGCCGATTAATGGACGTTTATTATAAAAAAAAGGAAATTTAATTCTAGAGTATTTTTTGAATTTTGGATCACTAAATGTTGGAAACTCTATGATAAGTTTGTCCTTTGTTATTGCTGCGAGGTTACGTAGTCCAAGGATGGGGTCTTTTAGATGATGAATTACATTGAGAAATAATACATAGTCAAATGTTTCAGTCGGGGTCTCATCAAGAATATTCGTCTGCATGAATTCAACACTACTATTCAAAATCTGTTTTAATAAAACAGCATGCTTAAAGCGCTTATCAGTCAGCTCTATACCAACTACACGCTCCGCTCCCAATGATTCTGCTTCGAAACAAAAAAAACCATTGGCACAGCCCACATCTAGCACAGATTTAGAATCTAGTGATTTCGGAAAAATTTTTTTAAGTGTAGAGTGTCTGTCAGCGCCAGGGGTACTCAAATCATATGGTAGTTTGACTTTATGATATTCAAAGTCATTTTCTTCCAAGATTTTTTCTATCTCATTTTTAGAATAAGATGATTTCATTTTATCTCCATACTATAGTTTTATGAATTTATGATTGAAGACAAATATTGTTTGTCTATTAAATTATAAGTGCCACTAGAAGTATCTATGCATATGTAATCGATACCATGTTGATCTAGTTCATTGCACCAGATTCGATATATATCATTTAAATCAATTTTGTTATATAGATTAATCCAGAAGGACGATGGGTATTTTCCTTGATTAGTGTTGGTTAGGTGAAGATTTTCTATAATTAACCTTTGTTTTGTTCTTTCTATAATAATATTTTTTGTACTAACAAGAATAATAGCTTTTTTAGCGTATTTTGTATTTAGGATATTACGCCAAGATGTATCTTTTTGATATACCCAAGAACTCCTAATATACTTCCACTCTGTACTGCTGTGATGTTCTAGAAACAAAAATCTTTTTAGGCGATTAACAAAGTCACTATATTTGGTTGAATTGTCTATAAAATGATAAGGCCTTAGTATATTGTAATGTAAAAAAAAATCTGAATTAGGTATAAATAAATCGGATTCAAATTCTACTGGGAATTTGGTTGGTGTGTTATTAGGTAGGTTTGCAAAATGAGCGGCTTTACCGCTTTCAATGAATGTACTTTTTCCGACACTACTTGGCCCGCAAATTAACCACATCATTATATATTTTCCATTTTTTGTTTAAATTCATTTTCAGTCTGATATAATGTTCCATTCAAAAACCATGTCGATGGTAAGTTTGTCATTCTGAGTCCTGCTTGTTCGCTTTCATTTTTAAGAGTAGAAACATTAAACGTCTTTAGCGTTTCTCCATAAAATATTAAGTTGCGATACTGATCTAATATGCCGAATCGTATGCAATATATGCCTGCAGTAAATGGAAATGATTTCAAGTTATATTCTATTTCATGTTGACCTGCTAAGAAGTCAGGCCGCTCACCAAAAACAGCTGTTGAGTTAGCTGTAAGGTAGATAAAATCAGTCGTGTGTGTACCAATAACGATTTCTGGTTTTTTCAAATTACATTTTAGTTTAAAGCGTACCTTTATTCTTAGTTCATCACCAGACTGAATTTCATTAATTATATTGTTATTTTCCCCAATTAGCTCTATGTCTAATAGTTCGACTTCATCAGATGATTGAATATTACTAATATTGTTTATTTGTTTTTTGCTATTGTTTTGAATTGTCTTGTTACTGCGATTATAAAAAATGGTTGTTATTTTTTCCGGCTTACCGTCAGCTAAAATAGCCCCATGATCTAAAAGAATTACACGAGAGCATAGCCTTGAAACCTGTCTAATATTGTGACTTACCAATAAAACTGTTTTTCCTTGTTTATTAATTAAGTCTTCCATCCGATCAAAACATTTACGCTGGAACGCTAAATCCCCCACAGCCAAGACTTCATCAATAATTAATATATCTGCATCCATACTCGTAGCAATGGAAAATCCCAGTTTTACCGTCATACCCGAACTATAACGCTTCACAGGCGTGTCGATAAACTGCTCTAGCTCTGAAAATTCGATAATCTCGTCTAGTTTTCTTCTGATTATTTTTTTAGGAATGCCGAGAATCGCACCATTTAAAAAGATATTTTCTCGTCCTGTTAATTCAGGGTTAACGCCAGCGCCGACTTCAATAAGAGGGGCAACACTGCCACGTACTATCACTTTACCTTTGGTGGGTTTACTAATATTAGCTAGGTGTTTGAGTAAAGTACTTTTACCTGCACCGTTATGGCCAATAATACCAACGACTTCCCCTTCATTAATATGAAAATTAACATCATCTAGCGCTTTAAATCGTTCTCTTTCTTGGGTTTTTTGAAAAGTAAGTCGTCTTAATGTATTTAAAGCGGTTTCTTTTAGGCTAGTGATATGGCCGAGCTGATATTCTTTGGTGAGATAATTAACTTCTATAATGGGCATAGTTTTAGTGGTTTAGGTCTTTAATCTATTAAATTGTTTGTTATGTGATGTTAAATAACATCAGCAAACCAGTTTTCAGCCCGTTTAAAAAAGAGGTAGCTGAAGGGAAGTATGACTAAAGTGAGGGCAAGCCCTGGGTATATTGCAGCAAAGTCGGGTTCTAGGCCTTTTAATACGACACGTTGGAAGCTGTCAATAATACCTGCTAGTGGGTTTAGTGTGTATAACATGTATAGGTCATTGGACCATGCGCCAGCGGCTTGTTCGACGATGAGTTTTGTATGTACTAAACTAAGTGGGTAGATGACGGGTGAGCCATACATCATTAACGATAGGGCGACGGGTAATGCCTGTGCAACATCGCGATAGTAGACATTAAGTGCAGCACCAAAAAAACTAATGGTAAGAGCAACAATCATAGTGTAAAAAATAATGAAGGGCACCCAAAATGCGTGTACCGTTGGCATCATTTTGTAATAAGCCATAAGCCCTGCGAGAATTAAAAAACTGATAAAAAGTTCGACTAATTTAGTCACCATTGCAGTTAATGGAAAGACTTCACGCGGAAAGTAGATTTTTTTTATGAGAGCCGCATTTGAGGTTACGCTGTTAACGCCTTCGGATGCTGATTCCTGAAAAAATATCCAGGGTAACAGGGCAGCAAAAGTAAGAATAGGGTAGGGAATATCACCGGTTTCTATGCCTACGAAGCTCCTGACTAAGGTAAAAATAAGCATAAGCATCACTGGCTTTAATACGGCCCATAAAATACCAAGATAGGCTTGTTTATAGCGAACTACAATATTTTTCCAGGCGAGTGCTGCGATCAGCTCTCGATAGGCGTATATATTTTTAACGATAGATAGCATGTTTTTGTGATAGGTAAGTTATAAATTAAAATTATAATGGTTTGTGGTGTTTAGTTAATTCCTGGTTGGTTTATTCGGGATGAGCAGGTTGTTTACACCTGTATATGCTGCATGTAGTAAAAATTTAATTTGTATTAGGCTAAAGCCATAATGAAAGGTGTCAAGCATGGAATGAACAGCTTTTAGTCCTTTTTTTTGTATGATATATTCCCAACTAAGATCTTTTCCTGCTTGTATTATAGCTTGAGATAATAACTTTTTATGAGGTAGTGCTCGTTTATTTGTATAAAGATCTCTTTTCATTTGTAAGTTAGAGAGCATGTGGTCTAGCCGACGGTTGGGGGTAGATGAGTAGCCTTGACCTGCTGTGCGTTGTTGATAAAGCCCATCTGTTAGTAGACCACATGTTCCGTTGAGAGAAGCACGCAAAGCCCATTCACAGTCCCATAGGAGTGTATTTTGATAGTTACCTATTTTCTCTAGGGTTTGTTTGTGAGTAACAGGGCGTTGAAATGCCATTGGGATTCGTTTTAGTAATGCATTAAAGAGGGAGCCATTAAATTGCAGGAGGTTTTCTGCAGTTTCTGTGCTTTCAGTGTCGGATAAGGTTTTTTGCATTGTACTGTTGTAATCATTTTGTGCCCATTCAGCATTTTCTCCAAACCAACTGACGCCCATAAAGAGTGTATCAAGTTGCGGGTTTTCTTTCAGCGTTTTAATCGCTTTTTCTAGGTAGGTAGGTGCGTATAGGTCATCGTCATCAAGAAAGGCAATATAATCCCCTTTTGCAGTTTCTATCCCTGTGTTTTTTGCCAAGGCGCCTCCTTTTGATGATTGATGGTGTATAACCTTAAATTTATCACCAAATTTCTTCTGAATTGAGCTTTGGTCAACGGCTGGTGTTGAGTTGTCATCAACAATAATAGCCTCCCAATCCGTAATGCTTTGTAGTGCGATACTTTTAATTGCTTCTTCTAGAAGATCTGGGCGGTTATGGGTAGGGATGATGATTGAGACTAAAGGTATGTGTTGCATAACTATTTCTTTGAGATTAAGGTTTTTCTACTGAGAGATGTCTGTGCTGTGTGAAAGACTGTCGTTAAAGGTAGGGTTCTCCCATAGTAAAATTTTAGGAGAAACTCCCTGTTTGATAGTTTTGTTCGTCACAATGGTTGTTATTTCCATAATTTACCAATTATTTTGTCATATTTTACGGGGTTAAATAGGGTATAGCCAGACCCAGGGTAAAAAGTTAATTCTCCAAACAAGGGTTTTTCAGCAATTTCATAAAAATCAACCCGTACAAATGACATGTTTTCAGATAATAATTCTGCTGCATTGATCATTAATTTAAGTGATTTAGGGGCGGGTATTTCTTTTACATCAGGTGGGAAAAGCTGAGAGAAAGGAATTTCTTTCCAATTTCTATCGTAAAAGTTTCTTTTTTGTGCAGCTCCTCTATTAGACATAACTTCGATTATTTCTACACTGCCGTGAAAGGTCCATAATTTATAATCGGTTGGTAGGCTGCTTATCTCAGTTATAAATGGTTCAATTAATAGTTGAGGTTTTATTTTGGAATATAGCCACTCACCAAAGTAATACCCATGAATGTTATTCATCCAATGTTGTATTTTAAATTCTATTGCAGGCCAATCACATTCAGTTTTAGTGCGTATAAATATATTTGCGCCACTACCGTGATTGGCTTTAATAACAAAAGGAAGTGACCAGTTGCGTTCATTTGGAGGTGGTAAGGTGGCGCCATGCCATAAGGTAGGTGTAACCCATTCTTTACCTAGTTTTTGCCGAACAAACTCTTTTACTAAAACTTTATCTGCACGTATTGAAAGGAGGGGGTCCCTATCAAATATTTTTCTTTTTTGAATTTTTTCTGTAAATGTCTTAGGTGTGAATATATTGGGATAGCAGCCATGAGCTGCTTTGTAAGATGTGCAAGTATAATAGGCGACTATTAACCTACTTGGCACTAGTTTTTTGAGTGCTTTATGAATCATGAATCATGCTCCTGACTTAGAAGTTTGTATATCACTTTCTTATAGCTATTGTGCTCAAATAATTTGTAAGAGTATTTTGGTTTTAATGTTTTTTTTGTTGATAATAAGTCAAAAAGTTCTTGTTCGTTGGAATATATGTTAATACCTTTTTGTTTATACACATAATCTAAAAATCCTGTCTTTCTAGAAATAATAGGAATTCCACAGAAAAAAGCTTCAGCTAGAACCCAGCCAAAGCTCTCATAATTAGAAAATGATACTAAGGCTTGAGCATTTTTGTAAACATAATAAAGCTCTTCTTGGCTCAAGTTAGGCATTCTAACGATATTTGGGTGGTCTGGTAATATATCGTGTTTTACACTGGTTTTGTCATTAAAACACCAGACTATAGGGATTTGTGAGTGATCCGCAGCCTTTAAAAAAATGTCATAGCCTTTTTGTTTGCCATCAAATGGATTAAAAACAGTAATTAAATAATTTTCTGGCAGGTCTACCTTTTTTTCTTGTTTTGGTAGGGTTAATGGAACGGGCGGAAAAGCCAGAAGTCTTTTTTTATGTTGGTTAAAGAAGTCTGGGTAATTTTCACTTTGAATAAGAATATGTTCAAAATTATTTTCCAAAGGTCTAATATCATTTGCATTGGTGATAATCATGTTTGTTTTAAAACTATAGCGGTCTCCTAGGTATTTTGCATACCCCCCACCCGCATAGTAAAAATAAAGATCAAAGTTTATATTGCTTGGTATACCCATGTTAACAAAGTAATTGTTGGTGGATGGTACGAAACCTTCGGCATTTATATTATCTGCATGAATATAAAATAGGCAGTCGTTCATCGATGAAACAAGTGACATTAGATTCTTTTCTGTTCCACCTATGCCACCAAAATAAATTGAGGAAACTACAATTCGATATTTTGGTTTTTTTATAAAAAATCTAATGCTTGTAATAATACTACGTAGACCATTAATTTTAACTAAGGTAATAACACGTTGTAGTTTCCATGGCATTCTTTTTTCAATAAATAAAGATTTACATACTGAAGAGAAAAATTGAAAGAGTTTGACCTGGCTTCGAGATTTTTTTGCAGAGTTAGTCATCGTATAGTTGTTTAAATTAGTTATGGATGCAGTGGTTAGTGCTTCATATTGCTATAAACTTGCTGTACTTGTTTGACGTGTTCAGCAACGGAAAATGTTTTTAAAGCTTGAATACGGGCATTGTCACCAATAGTTTCTCTTAATGATGGATTGGAATGGAATTGCATAATTACTGATGCTAATGAATTAGCTTCGCCATGAGTAAATAATAAGCCTGTTTTATTATGTTCCATCATTTCAGCTGCACCTCCATGATTAGGCCCAATTAAGGGTCTTGCCATTGCCATGGATTCAATAACTACTGTGCCAAGAGGTTCTGGGCTAGTGGAGGCGGAGACCACTATATCTAAACCATTATAAACTTCTGACATACTGGTTGAATGCCCTGTAAAGCAGATAATGTCTGTTAAACCTTCATTTTTTACTCGATCCCTAAGCATTGCTTCAAAAGATTGGCAGTCGTCGGGTGTACCACCAACCACTAGCATTTTTAAATTAGGAATTTTATCTTTTAATTGTGTTGCTGCATCAAGAAAAATCTCTTGTCCTTTCCAAGGGATAAGAAGGCCTACTAAACCAACAGTAAAACAATCTTCAGTTAAATTATGTTGTTTTCTAAAATGAGCCCCATCAGCATTTAGATCAAGTTTATCCAATTCTAGACCATCATAAATAACGCTTATTTTTTCTTCGGGAATATTGAGTTTATCCTGAATGTTTTTTGAGACCCAATGTGAAACAGGAATAAACTGATCAACTAAGCTGTATGACCATGCCATTGCTTGTGAGCCATTTTGATCACCACGAACATGACAAACCGTGGGTATTTTTAGTATTTTTCCTACCATTAATGCCGCTCGATTACATAGAGGTTCATTATTAGCATGGATTAGGTCTGCTTTAAAGCGTCTTGCGGTCCAAAGTAGGCTTATGAAAAAAGGTAGGAAATTAAACAGGTCATCTGTTCTGGCTAGAAGTTGGTTGATGATAAATCGTAGCCCTGGAACCTTATCTGGCCAACTTAATGGGTCAAGTTTTGCATGAGCGCCAACGATATCAATATGCCTGTCTGGTATATGCTTCCAGAGGGCTTCGTTGGCAATTTCTTGATATTGTGGTGATGTTCGACCTGTCACTACCATTGGAGTATATTTAGATCTATCTAGATTTCTGACTAAGTGGCGTAGACAAATAATAGCGCCTCCATAGCCAATTCCATTTTCTACATAAAGTATTTTTTTTGTTGTGGGAGTATTGGTCATCTGTATGGGCTCTATTGTGAACGGAAACTGCGTATAGCCGAGAGGAGAATTGAAATAGCAGTAGATTTTTCAACGGGTGTCTTTGTATGGCTTACTAATTGAGATACATAAAATAGGGTCATTGGCTTTCTAGGATTAAACAGTAATCTTATTGAGTCACCAAGCTGGTGCATTATAGGGTCTCTTATTAGTTCGTCATCATATAACAGAGTATATGCGATAAGTTTTGATTTATCTTTATTTGTTAATATCTGAATAGGTATTTTAGGGTATTCAAGGGTATATATAATATTATTGTTCGTTAAGTCCTCCCCATAAGACAAGGCAAGCTCAGGATGATGATAAAGACGTTTATGATTATAAGAACGTGCGACAAAAAGTCGGATTTTAGTTCTTTGAGTATCAAAATAATCACGTTCAAACCAGTCTTCACTGTCAAAAATATCTTTGCCCCATTGGGCGTTACGTTTTGAAGGTGTAGACATAAAATTGTTAAATATACTCGGGATTGATTGTACTGATTTTCCATCTATGGCTGTAGCGCCTATATAACTATGGATAACTGTTGGGATAAGTGCAATTATTAATAGAATGATAACGAGCATTGCATAACGGGAGGAAATCATCTTATTTACCTCCTTCAATGGGTGCTTGGCCTATCCAGAAAATTATAGGTAGAGCAATGGCAAATGTTAATAGACCTGAAATTTCATGAGCAGCAGTCGCTAGAACATCAAGTCCCGCCCAATGAACTAAAAGCGTTAAAACAAATACTCTAACTATGTTTACACCGATCGCGAGAGGGATTGCAATACATAAAACAATTATTCTACGTAACAAATGGGGGCATAAGTAGGCTGTAAGTATTGCAATGGTAATAGTTGCGTAAAGTGTTGAAAAACCACTACATGCATCAGCAACTTGAAGTGAACCATTTGGTATTTCGATTAATGTACCTGATGTAAAGTTGGGGATTCCAGCCTTATTTAATAACCAGCCTGTACTATCGGTCGCTATATGACGAAGAGCGAGGTGCAGAGATTCGGTAAACGTGAGTGGAATGGGGAGGGTAAACATAAGCATACTGAGAGGAAACAGAATAACTTTAGTACGATTAGTTCCTAAAAATAAAAAAGAAAGACCAGGAAGAGATAAAAATAATGCAATTGCTGAGAGCAATTGAGTATGAATTCCTGTATCTAACATGTGTAACAGCAGAGCCGGGATGAGTAACGGTAATCCCCAGATGGAAGCGTTTTTTGGTAATGATTTCGTTTTTTGTAGCTCTTTCCAAACTAGATAGATTACTGCCGCTGTAATGAGGATACTGTGGCCGTTATGCCAAACGCCCATGGTCCAGCGCTCAAAAAGCCAAGTGATTGTTGGGAAAAATAGTAGGACTAATAAAAAGCCTGTTAGCCAAATAAGCTTTTGGTTACATGGGTTTAGGGGATGATTATTGCTCGTGTTTTCCATAAATCAAAATTGGTATGAGTCTTTGTAAAAAGTTTAGTATTAAATGAGCCTATGTCTGCTACTATTATTCGGTAGCGTTATAGATTTTATATTTTTCCAAATTTATTTTTAGTTATGGATATTGAGCCCTGTGTTTAATGTTAGATGCTTGATAGAAGGCTGTCAATGAGTTGTTTGTTACAGAAAGTGATATGTATTAATTATGGTAATAGGTTATAAGGATTTACAGTGAATTTTATTAAATTAGAAGCGCTTCTTTGGCGATATCGTCGGTTGCTGTCATTGCTTATAGTTGTTTTTATCGTTCAGTTTTTTGAATTAATTCTGTTACATTTTAAATATACAATTTTTACTGGGGGTTTTTTACAACAATTTTCATATCAGACAAGCTTTGATCGCCTTGTTTTTATTTTATTATCATTTTGGTTTGACGCTATTCTGTTCGGTTTTCTTGCGTTAATCTGGTTTCATTTTTCTGACAGGCTCCATAAAAATGGATTGGCAAGTTATTACAACTACATCGTATTTAGTGTGTTAATTATGGGATGTTGGTTAGGGTTGAAATTTGAAGTCTTATCTTATTTTAATGATACGATAAATTTCCAGATTATTAAAAACATAGGGGGAGGGAGTTTAAGAAGCGCCTTACTTTATGTCAGTAATGAAATTACCTTGGTTTTTAGTATTATCTTGGCTATTTTTTTTATGGTTGTTATCGGGAGCAGGGTGGTTGCCCAGTTTCAATATGCGCATACTGTTGATATAGATAAAATAAAGTCGGCTCGGTTTTATCCTGTTTTTTTTATTGCTTTATTGTTAACGCCTATTGTCACTTTTGTTATTTCTGAAAATGAATTTTTAAGATATGGCATGCAGAAAAAAACCTCTTATCAGTTAATTAATCATGTACTAGATAATATTTCCGATTTTGATTCGGACGGATTTGGTGTTTTTTCAAACCCTAGAGATAAGGATAATTTTAATTCATCTCTTTATCCAGGGGCATTGGATATTCCTGGAAATGGTATAGATGAAGATGGTTTTTTAGGGGATGCTTTAATGCCTGCTCCGAGTGAGGATAGATTAAAGGCTATTAATCCAGAGAAAGGTAAGCATATTATTCTTATCGTTTTGGAAAGTGCCCGTGCAGATTTATTGGAGAAAAAGGTAAAAGGTCAATATGTTGCACCGGTTTTAAGAGGGATTGCTGAAAAGGGAACTTCAATAAACAATGCCTATAGCCATACGGGATATACAGTAACTTCATTAAATGTAATTTTCAATAGGAGTTTAACAGGAAAGAATGATAATAATTTGTTAGCATTCTTACGAAAAGCAAAGTATCAAATATCTATCATTTCTGGTCAGGATGAATCGTTTGGAGGCGTTGCTTATTCAACGGGTATGAAGGAAAAAGGTGTCAGTTATTTTGATGCAAGAACGGCGATTGATGATCGTGTTTATGTGAGTAAAGAGTCAGGCAGTTTAAGGCTTAGTGAAGAACGTGTTGTTAAGCAATTTGAAGTAAGGGCTGCTGAATTAGACTATACCGAACCTCAATTTATCTATTTAAATTTCCAGGCTGCTCATTTTCCTTATTCTCACCCTAAAATGTTGAAGCGTATTACTCAGCACTTGATACCTCGTTCGGAAATAAATATTTCTAATAAGGCAAGGGTGGAAGATGCTTATTGGAATGCAATAGCTAATGCTGATTGGGCTGTTGGTGAAATTTTTAAAATGCTTGAGCAATATGACATCCTTGATAATACTACGGTAGTTCTTCTGGGCGATCATGGGGAATCTTTATTTGATAATGGTTTTTTGGGGCATGGCTATGCTATTAATGAAATACAAACTAGAATTCCCTTGATTATAAATGATCCTAATATCGTTGTGACTGAGGCTATAGGGCAGATTGACGTTGCTGAAATAGCCATTAGGTCAGCTTTGGGCTTGAAGAATAGATGGGATAATAAAGGTAAAGTAGTATTTCAGTTGGTTGGAAGTTTAAATAGGCCTGTATTGATTGCGCATGTGGGAAATGGTGGGCAACGAACACTTTTTGATTTTCGCACAGAACGCGTGTTTTTTAGTGAATTGAAATTATGGAAATCTTATGAAGAAGCGATTGATGATTCTAAATTCAAACACAGGCTGGAGACTCTGATTAGACACTGGGAAAGTTTAAGGTGGAAGGCTCATTTGCTTCGTAGAAAATAAGTAAATGCAAGAACTTTTGGGACGATTAATATAAACTCAATAAGTATTCCTGATTACGTATGAGTCTCAGCCATTTTAAAACAACAGTAAGACATAAATAGCTTCTCCGTGTACTTCGTGGTTGATATGTCATTAATAAGCTAGAATTGATTATTCAACTGAGGTTTTCTAGATACGTAGAGACGTAGCATGCTACGTCTCTACAAAATGTCTGACTCTACGTTTTAAACAAAAAGATATAAGGTTAGGTACGAGTCTCAGATATTTTAGAGCACCAGTAATACAAGCTTCACACTCCATCTCGGTAAAGAATGTCTTGATCCAGACATTGAAGGGTTGTATAAAAGGCTGAAGCTTGTGGGTAATCAGGTAAGTATTTGAGATAGTCGGTTCATGAAATATACCTTACTGGAGGGGATAATGGCTTTAAAACATGCTCTAACGACTCTTACTGAAGAAGAGTATCTGGCAGGCGAAGAAAT
>Ga0105348_1001685_pt1 | contig 14348 bp, 15 predicted proteins | sample EN8Hudsemesocosm_2_FD_83504 | JGI IMG/M metagenome (GOLD analysis project Ga0105348, IMG submission 83504) | Methane-oxidizing microbial communities from mesocosms in the Hudson Canyon - EN8C Hudson Canyon | ecosystem: Environmental > Aquatic > Marine > Cold seeps | place: Hudson Canyon... | reverse complement strand
CTTACTGTGCATTGCGTCTAGATATTTCCTCTTATAATTAATAGTTTAGAGTTAATCATTTTATATGTGTAGACGGACTTCATTATGCCGACCCTAGCCCTAGAATCTCTGAGCTTTCAAGGCTCAAGTGGCTTTTCTAATCGCTTACAGTACCTGCACCGTTTATTGACCGATGAGCACGGTAGCTATGACCAGCACATCCAGACTTACCTGCGAGCTGGTTGTGCTATGTTAGGGGCAGATGGCGCCGCTTTGTTGAAAGTACGGTTGCTGCGTAATCAAGCCCAGGTAAGCCATGCTGAAGGGGATTTAATCGCTTCTGGTGCAGCCGTTGATATACGCGAACCTTGGGTGGCAGGGGTCGTTGCCGAAAAAAACGGCAAGAGTACGGCCGATAGCCATGTAAATACTCAAGGTGTGCCCTATAATAGTTTGAGTTTGGGAGCGTACATCAGTGCTCCATTGAGTGTCGGTGGTCATGCTCGTGGTGTGTTGAGCTTTTTCTTTGTGCAAAAGCGTAGTGAAGAGTTCAGCCAATCCGACCATGATACCGTTGAAATGATGGCAAAAGGAGTAGCCAAAATGATGGAAGCGCATAAATTGCAACAGCAGGTAGATTCTCTGGGCGGATCTCTGGTCGAATCTTTCGCAACCCCGGGGGTTAAGACATTTCAAGAGTACGTAGAGATGGCGCGTATTCCTGAGAGCTATGGAGTACCAGGTCGCGTCATTGGTGCACTAGAACAGCGTATCGGTCGAGAATCCTTATCGATTGATAAAGTGGCCGATGACTTGAACTTAAGTAAGCGCACGCTGCAGCGACGGCTTCAGCAACATGAGATCAGCTTTGCGCAGCTGCGCGACAATGTTCGCTTTCATCACTCTATTGGGCACCTCATTGAACAGCACGACAGCATCGACAGTATCTCATCGGCTTTAGATTTCTCTGATCGCACCAGCTTCACCAACGCCTTTAAGCGTTGGACAAACCTTTCCCCAAGTGCATTTCGTAAGTTATTTCGCGATTACGCTTAGGTATAGATCCCGGTTCTTGCACCCCCTAATCAATGAAAAGGCCGCCCTAGACAGGCGGCCTTTTCATTGATCGAATATATCAAAAAGGGTAGAGTAGCCCTTCTTTATAGAACATTAATTAATGAGGTTTATGATGGGATTTTTTATTCCTGCGGCTATGGCGCAAACAGGGGCGGCAGCTCCACAGGGCAATCCAATGGTTACCTTGGTCATGTTTGGTGGCCTGTTTCTGTTTATGTACCTGTTTATGATTCGCCCGCAACGTAAGCGTCAAAAAGAGCACCAAGACTTGGTGAGCGCCATCAGTAAGGGCGATGAAGTTGTACTTAATAGCGGCTTACTGGGCAAGATTGTCAAAGTTGATGACAGCTATGTTGTGTTAGAGACCGGCAATAATGTAGAACTCAAATTTCAAAAGGTAGCGGTTCACGCGGTGCTGCCAAAAGGTACAATCAAATCCATCTAAATGGGTTTGAATAAAAGGGCAGCTTCGGCTGCCTTTTTTTATGGCTACAATAGCCCCTTCTAGGAGGTTTCACTGTCTTATGCCTGACCTTCGGTACCCACCAAAGTTGTCACTTGCCAATATACCAACGCCCCTACAGAAACTCGAGCGTGTAAGCCAGAAGCTTGGGGTTAATGTATGGATGAAACGTGATGATTTGACCGGCTCAGTACTCAGCGGAAACAAGATAAGGAAGCTCGAGTTCACTTTGGCGCAAGCTCAACATGAAAGCTGCGATACATTAATTACGTGTGGTGGCCTGCAATCAAATCATTGCCGGGCAACGGCTTTGTTAGGGGCTCAACTGGACTTTGATGTTCACCTTGTTTTGCGGGGCGACCCTCCTTTAGAGTTGGATGGTAATCTTCTCCTAGACACAATCGCAGGTGCACATATTGAGACCTTTCCCAGTCGAGGTTTTGCCGGCCAGTTATCTGCGAGACTTGAAGCCAAAGCGTCAGAATTAAAAAAAGCTGGTCGAAAGCCTTACATTATTCCAACCGGAGCCAGTGATGAAGTAGGTTGTTGGGGTTATTTGCATGCCTGTGCTGAGCTGCGCAAGGATATTGAGCGCCATGGATTTAAGCCCGATGGTATATACCTAGCCACAGGCTCGGGGGGCACCCAAGCCGGTTTGACATTGGGCGCTGAGCTCTTTGGCCTTGGGTGCTCTGTTGTTGGGTTAGCGGTCTGTGATGATACGGCTTATTTTCAGCGTAAGGTTCGCCAGGACATGCTGTCGTGGTGCAAGCGTTACGGCTCGGATTGCAAGGTCAGTGAAGATCTGGTTAAGGCCTTGGATATCTGTGTTATCGATGACTACATCGGGCCTGGTTATGCGCAAGCTGACGATGATGTATATAAGACAATTACTTGGCTTGCTCGCCAAGAAGGTGTTGTTCTTGACCCTGTTTATACGGGTAAGGCCTTCCATGGTTTGGTGAGTGAAATACAGCTTGGAAACATTCGCTCTGGCTCTGATGTGGTGTTTGTTCACACGGGTGGCGTATTCGGGATTTTTCCCGAGAGAGCACGCTTTGGCGGGCTTTGAGTGAGGCATTGTATTCAGGACGCGTTTAGATTGATTGCTTAAAAACAAAAATAAGGGCATTTCATGCAGGAATTATTAGGAACGGTGAGCAGCTATGTGTGGGGTCCCGTGTCCCTTGCATTGATCATGGGCACAGGCCTGCTTTTGATGATTCGCTTAGGCGGCATACCCATTCTGAAGATAGGTTATGGCTTTAAACAGCTATGGGCTGGGCAGAAAGGCCGGGGTGAGGGCGAAATATCGCCATTCGCGGCGTTGATGACCTCTCTGTCGGCAACCGTTGGAACCGGAAATATTGTTGGCGTTGCAACCGCTATCGGTATCGGTGGTCCTGGTGCGCTATTTTGGATGTGGTGCAGTGCAATGGTGGGTATGGCTACCAAATATGCTGAAGCTGTGTTGGCTGTCCACTACCGTGAGCAAGATGAAGCGGGCCACTATGTGGGCGGTCCGATGTATTACATTCGCAATGGCTTGGGCAAGCGTTGGGCTTGGTTAGGCGGTGTATTTGCCTTCTTTGGTGCGCTAGCCGGCTTTGGTATTGGCAGCAGTGTGCAATCAAACTCGATAGCTTCATCACTGGCTTCTTTTGGGGTTGATGAAAAACTAACCGCCGTCGTGTTGATGGTTGTTGTGGGTGTTGTGCTTGTTGGGGGCGTGCGTCGCATTGCTGATGTGGCAACTAGGTTGGTGCCATTGATGGCGGTGTTATACCTAGCGGCAGGATTGCTTGTGTTGGTGCTCCACTTTGACTCGATTCCGGCGGCGATTGTATTGATTGTGCACAGTGCGTTTGAACCTGTGGCTGTCGGCGGGGGCATGGCCGGCGCGGGTATTTTGATGGCAATTCAATTTGGTGTGGCCCGAGGCGTATTCTCAAACGAGGCTGGTCTTGGTAGTGCGCCTATTGCACACGCTGCAGCGCAAACCGATAGCGCGGCTCGACAGGGCACGATTGCGATGCTGGGCACATTTATAGATACGGTGCTTATTTGTTCGATTACCGGCTTGGCCATTGTGGTTTCTGGCGCTTGGTCTGGAGAGGCAAAGGGCGTTGCCATGTCTCAAGCGGCTTTTGCTTCAGTGCTGCCCTATGGGCATGTGATCATATCTATGGCGTTGTGTGTATTTGCGTTCACGACAATTCTTGGTTGGAGCTACTACGGTGAGCGCTGCGCACAGTTTCTTGTGGGCCCTAAGGTGATCATGCCTTTCCGCATACTGTGGACATTAGTGGTTGGCGTTGGTGCGATCAGTCAACTAGACGCTGTATGGCTGATGGCCGACATATTGAATGGCTTGATGGCGATTCCGAACTTGATCGCATTGCTGTTGCTTAGTGGTGTCGTAGTCCGAATCTCGCGAGAGTATTTTGATGAAAGTCGGTGAAAGATTATTTGGCTTTAGTCCCATTCTTTTGCTCTTTTAATAGCGTGTAGTGGGCCATAAACGCTTTGGGGTGGGTGGCAAGGTAACTTATTCCCCACCGCGCGCCGCTCAGGCAGGTGAGGGTGGTTAATGCGCAGGCATAAATGAGTGTTTCAGGCGCGATTAAGTACAATTTGTAAATGAGCAGACCCAGTAAGGGAATTGCGATAAGACGGGCTGTAAACAGTGTGGTCAAATCGTTTAATGTATTCCAAAACTCGTGCGACGACATGTTGTTAGCTCCTTAATGAGGGCTAGGTAGTTACCTCGCATTGAGTGTATATCATTCTATTCAAAAGGCTCGGTCTCAGCCTGAGCAAATAATAAAGGGCGTTTCATGCAGGTAAATACTTTCCGCTTATCAGAGCACGGTGCGAGTGACGTTCTTGTATGGCAAACTGTTGATCTCTCTGAGCTGAAAAGCCATGAGGTGTTGGTGCGTCATCACGCGGTAGGGGTTAACTTTATTGATATCTACCACCGCCAAGGACTTTACCCCGTAGAGCTTCCAAGTGGTTTGGGGCTTGAGGCCGCCGGCGTAGTTGAGGCAATAGGGGCTGATGTTAAAGGTTTTAAGGTGGGTGACCGAGTAACCTACTGTAAGGCGCCACTCGGGGCATACAGTGAAGCGCACATTGTGCCTGAGGATGGCTTAATTGCTTTGCCTGACGATATCGACTTTGATGTGGCGGCGGCCATGACTCTGCAGGGACTTACAGCGGCTTATCTACTGCATGCCACCACAACCATAAAACCCGGAATGGATATCTTGCTGCATGCGGCAGCAGGGGGCGTTGGATTAATCCTAGCTCAATGGGCCTCGGCTTTGGGCGCGCGCGTTATTGGCACTGTTGGCAGTCAAGCGAAGGCTGAGTTGGCACTAGCAAATGGCTGTCAGGAAGTTATTTTATATCAGCAAGAAGATGTGGCTAAAAGGGTGGGCGAATTGACGAAAGGCAAAGGCGTCGAGGTTGTCTATGACTCTGTTGGCCAAGCAACCTGTGAAGCGTCACTGAATTCATTGGCGCGTCGCGGACTGTTTGTTAGTTTTGGTAATGCTTCGGGTCCGGCGCCCGCGATTGCACCGCTCACCTTGTTTCAAAAAGGTTCGGTCTATATGACTCGACCAGGGTTGGCTGACTACACCGCCGACAGGGCTGAAATGTTGATGTTGGCAGATAAACTATTTGCTGTTGTAAAAAGTGGTGACGTGAAAATATTAATTGGACAAACCTACGATATTGCCGAGGCTGCAAGGGCTCAGGATGATTTGGCAGAACGAAAGACGGTTGGTTCCAGTGTGCTGTTAGTGCTCTAAGTTGTGATGTTTATGGTGTTGGTTGTAAATAGTGAGGCGATGAAATGACTAAAGGCTTGGGTGACAAACTGGTGGTGTCTATCTCGTCACGAGCACTCTTCGATTTGAGTGACAGCCATGAGATATACGAAAATGAAGGTCTTGAGGCTTTCAGTCAGTATCAAGTTGATCATGAGAATGAGGTGTTGCGACCGGGTGATGCCTTTGCCTTTGTGCAAAAATTATTAGGCCTTAATGACTTGCTGGGCGGGGAGCCTAGAGTGGAAGTTATACTGCTTTCACGAAACAGTGCCGATACTGGCCTGCGTGTTTTTAATTCGATTGAGCATTACGGTTTGAATATATCCCGTGCGGCTTTTTGCAGTGGTGATAGTCCTTATCGATATGTGGCCCCCTTTGGTTGCCACCTTTTTTTATCAACCAACGCTTCTGATGTCCGCAATGCGCTCGACCATGGTGTGGCGGCGGCGACGTTGATGTCATCTAATTCTCAAGCCAGCTCTCACGATGAGGTTCGTTTTGCCTTCGATGGTGATGCAGTACTCTTCTCCGATGAGGCCGAGCGCATATACAAAACAAAGGGGTTAGAGGCGTTCACTGAACACGAGAAAGCAGCGGCCAAGAAGCCGCTACCTGGTGGCCCTTTTAAAGCTTTTTTGCGTGCCTTACAGGGACTGCAAAAGGATTTTTCAGAGTTATGTCCGATCAGGACTGCATTGGTTACCGCCCGCTCGGCCCCAGCTCATGAACGCGTTATACGTACCCTCAGGGCTTGGGATGTGCGAATCGATGAATCACTCTTTTTGGGCGGCATGGATAAAGGAGGATTCCTCAAAGCCTACGGAGCCGATGTGTTTTTCGATGATCAATCCAGCCATTGCGATTCGGCAAGGCATCATGTGGCAACCGGCCATGTCCCCCATGGTATCGCTAATGACCCCTAAGGGTGGGTCTATAGTTGGTCCCTACCATCTAGATCAGCATTAGTGAGTGGGAGGCTAGTAGTCCTGTTCGGCTACTAAGACGCTGTCCGAGTTATATTTTTGGGCTTTGCGTGCGGTGCGGCGTTACAGCTTTAAAGCTTCCCGTGGGCGTGTGATTTACCTTATTACTACTTCCCTCACAGTTGCTTGGTTAGAAGAGGGCGAACTTGATCCCAATTACCATAAGAATGCTGGCGAGTACTGGTTGAAGAATGTTGTTGGGCAGTTTTGCGCCAATGCGGCTGCCCAGCTGAACGGCAGGCAGGGAGCCAATCAGCAAACAACCTAATAGTACGAAATCAACATTTCCCAAAAAGATGAGGTGCCCTAAACCCGCAATTAATGTGAGTGGCACGGCGTGCGCTATATCCGTACCGACGACATGCAGTGCAGGTAGGCGTGGGTAGAGCAGAAGCAGAATGGCTGTACCTATCGCGCCAGCACCCACAGAACTGAGTGTCACAAAGGTTCCCAGTAGTAAGCCCATAAAGAGGGTAAGGGGAGCACTGTGCTTCTGTCCAAAGCTGAGTGTTGTATTGGGCTCCGACTCTACTTTGTGACGCCCTTTTAAAAACAGAACGGCTGAGGTCAGTATGAGCATGATGCCTAGGCTGCTGGTCAAGAGACCTTCGTAATTACTGGCATCACCGAACACGTTTGCGAGCAGGTAGGTGGTGGCCAGTGCTGCAGGAATACTCCCCCCCGCGAGTAGAAACACAATTCGCCAATTGATGCTGCCACGCTTTTGGTGTGCAACTACGCCACCGGCTTTGGTTACGGCTGCATAGAGCAGGTCTGTGCCGATGGCAATATGGTACGGAAAGCCAAACAGAATCAGAATGGGGGTCATGAGCGAACCGCCGCCGACGCCGGTGATCCCAACGGCCAGACCGACGCCCGCACCTGCGAGGATATAAAGTAATACTTCCATCAAATATAGGCTAATGTTATGAATATGACGTCTTTCAGACGATTCTGTCTAAATGAGGTTGGCAAATATACTGATTTCTTACTATTCTGGAAAAGAATATTTTATTCTATTTTTATAATCTTTTTAAAGGTTTAGCCATTTGGAGGGCTTATGAAGCTGCAGCAACTGCGATACATTTGGGAAGTCGCACATCATGACCTGAATGTTTCAGCAACAGCGCAAAGTCTATATACCTCTCAGCCAGGGATAAGTAAGCAAATTCGCTTGCTTGAGGATGAATTAGGCGTCGAGGTTTTTTCTCGAAGTGGTAAGCACCTTACTCGTATTACCCCTGCTGGTGAGGCTATTCTCAAAACAGCGGGCGAGATACTGCGCAAGGTTGAGGGCATTAAATCTGTCGCCCAAGAGTTCAGTAATGAAAAGAAAGGCAGTCTTTCGCTGGCCACGACTCACACGCAGGCTCGCTACGCTTTGCCGAAGGTTATTGAAAGCTTCATTGATCAATACCCCGATGTCTCACTGCATATGCATCAAGGGACACCGATGCAAATCTCGGAAATGGCGGCAGATGGCACGGTGGATTTTGCTGTGGCAACCGAAGCGCTCGAGTTGTTCAGTGATTTAATCATGATGCCTTGCTATCGCTGGAATCGATGCATTGTTGTTCCTAAGAACCACCCTTTGTGCCAGCTTTCGGAGTTGACGCTTGAAGAGGTGGCCAAGCATCCGATAGTTACCTATGTCTTTGGCTTCACGGGCCGCTCCAAGTTAGACGAGGCATTTATTGAACGTGGGCTGGCGCCCAAAGTGGTGTTTACCGCAGCGGATGCTGACGTCATCAAGACTTATGTTCGCCTAGGGTTAGGGATCGGAATCATTGCTCAGATGGCGTATGACGAGAAACTGGATGAAGACTTGGTTGCGCTTGATGCAAGCCATCTGTTCCAGTCGAGCATTACGAAAATTGGCTTTAGGCGTGGTACTTTCTTACGCGGCTACATGTATGACTTCATCAAACAGTTTGCGCCACACTTAACCAAAGAGGTGGTTAGTGAGGCTTATTCGCGTCACTCCAAGGCGGAGATTGAAGAGTTATTCTCTCATATTGAGTTGCCGACCTATTAAATGCTTTTTTAATCTAGCGTTTCGCTAGGTACTGCTGTTTTCTTGAGCCAGTTATCAATACCCTCGCTGGAGTATACCTATACTGAACAATAGGTTTACTTTACGGGGGTTTTTTATGTTGAGTGTCACTGAAGCTGTAACAGCACTTGCCGCAGCTGGGACAGTTGTAGCGGCAGGCGTTACGGCGACCCTCTATTTTGCCGGTGCAGGGGGGCAGGGGCTCTTAAATGGTGCCGATCTCCCTCCAGACCAAGGGCGGTATATGTACGAGATATCGGATACGGTCTTCAGTTGCCGGGATCAGGTCTCAAAGTCAATCCCCTATAAAGTTAGAAATATGAACGTGGACTCCCACTCTAGTCGCTACGATGACAGGCAAAATAGCCACGTGGTGTTTATTGATCTAGAAGTGGTGGAGCGTCCCGGAAGTTTTTATTCAAAGTACAGTTACAGCGCCAAGGTCATGTGCAATGTGTCGGCTGCTAGCAACGAGGTGACAAGTTTTAAGTTGAGGCGCAGCGGAGCTGATGATTAGGTGAGCACCGGTTAAAGCCCAGACATTAAAAAGGCGAGCTTATAAGCTCGCCTTTTTAATGTCTTTATGAACCGGTTATATGAAATCGAGATCTGGGTTGTCGTTCATAATCTCTTTGATCTCTTCCTGTTCGCTTGTTTTACCTGCAAGGACTTGTTTTACAAATTTAAAGTACACGGTGTAGACCGCTGCATCCTTGCCTTCTTCTTCAACGATGAAAAAGGGGGCGCGATTGACGTCGTACTTCTCTGCCAGCTTAATGCCTGCACTCTCGGGGTCCCTTTCATCGGCAATCACGATCTCATCGATGTGCTGAAGCTGTCCGGCTTCTTCCATTTTGGCAGTGACTTCACCGCACTTTTTGCAGGCAGAGCCGTCGGCGAGAATCTTCTTAACAAATGTGATCTTCACAATATGTTCCTTGCATTGAGTTCGTGGGCGCTTGAAGCAATGACTCTGATTATACCCGACGAGATTACTTCTTCACATTGCTGCCGTGAAGACCGCACTCTTTCTTGGTGGCTTCTTCCCACCACCAGCGGCCTTCACGTTCGTGTTGGTTCGGACCAACAGGTCGGGTGCAAGGCTCGCAGCCTATGGAAACAAAACCTTTGTCGTGCAGGCTGTTGTAAGGCACCTTGTTCTCTCTGATGTATTCCCACACCTGCGCAGACGTCCAGTTGGCAAGCGGGTTAAACTTGGTGAGTGTGTCATCTGGGCGTGCAAATGCCTTATCGTCCTGTATGACGGGGATTTGAGCGCGTGTGCCAGGGCTCTGGTCTTTACGTTGACCGGTGACCCATGCGTCTACTTCAAGCAGCTTGCGGCGCAGTGGGCTGATTTTTCGCACACCACAGCATTCTTGATGGTTGTCATCGTAAAAGCTGAATAGTCCTTTGTCCTTCACAAACTTACGAACGGCCTCACCATCAGGACTGACGACATCAATCTCAAGTTCGTAATGCTCGCGAACCTGCTCAATCAGTTGGTAGGTTTCTGCGTGAAGGCGACCGGTGTCTAGACAGAATACTTCGACATCAGGTCGTATTTTGGTCGCCATATCAATCAATACAACATCTTCAGCGCCACTAAAAGAGATGGTCAGGTTGTCGAATTGCTCCAGTGCAAATTCAAGTATTTCCTGAGGGCTCGACTGCTGAAGTGTTTGGTCAAGGTCGACGGTATTGAGGAGTTCTGCTGACATAACGGTTCCGGCTAAGGTTTGTGTTTTTTAGGGCGCGAAGAATACCAGAGCGACACCTAAGATTAAAATAATACGACGCTCTACCTTTATAACTGATTGTTTTAACGAGCGTGTTGTTTTCGTGAGGATATGAACGTTTGTGTTAATTTCGGCTGTGAAACAGTGATCTAAATTTAATCCAAGTGGTTGATTGGTCAACTTTATGTCTGTTTGATGATTGATATTCTCATTTTATTAATTAGTTATAGTACTTTGTTAATGTCATTCGTGAGGAGTTCCACGTGAAAAGTGGGTGGGGTAATACATGCCAGTGTGCTGAGTAATTGCTCAAAGCCGTAGAAAAAGGTAAATTCCGCGGCAACCTAGTATTTGTTCATTCTAATTATTAAATTAAGGAGTTAGCCGTGGAGCTTGCTTGTCTAGACCTTGAAGGTGTTCTGATCCCAGAGATTTGGATTGAATTTGCAGAGAAGACCGGTATTGAAGCGCTTAAAGCGACTACACGTGATATCTCTGATTATGATGAGCTGATGACCATGCGTCTTGGTGAGCTCAAGAAGCACAACCTAGGATTGAATGAGATTCAGGAAGTGATATCCACTTTGAACCCAATACCTGGTGCCCGTGAATTCATTGACTGGCTGCGTGAGCGTTTTCAGGTCATCATTTTATCAGATACATTCTATGAGTTTGCTGGTCCGCTGATGAAGCAGTTGGGTTACCCAACATTGCTCTGCCATAACCTGGATGTAGATTCGGCGGGCATGGTGACAGGTTACAATATTCGCCAAGCCAACCCTAAGCGTCAGTCGATCGTTGCACTAAAGTCGATCTATTACCGCACCATTGCAGCGGGTGACTCTTATAATGATACGACCATGCTGACAGAGGCCGATGCTGGGATCCTGTTTAAGTCGCCTCAGAATGTGATCGATGAGTTCCCGCAATTCCCAGCGGTACACGAATACGATGATCTTAAGCGTGAATTCCTTAAGGCCAGTATTCGTGATTTGACGCTTTAATCTTTTAATTGATTCAGTGTTGAAAAAGGCGCCGTTGGCGCCTTTTTATTATGTCGTGTGCGAATTGCAGGGTGAGAGGGTTTCGAGCAGCAGCTCTACCTTGTCTAGGCTCTCTTGATATTCCTGATCGGGCTCTGAGTCATCGACGATGCCACCGCCAGCCCAGCAGTGTATGGCGTCAGCGCTGTAGACCAGTGTTCTAATGGTAATGCTGCTGTCCATTTTTCCGTTTAGGCTCAAGTAAGCGATGCTGCCGCAATATTGGTTGCGCCTCGCCGTCTCTAGCTCCTCAATGATTTCCATTGAGCGCCTTTTCGGTGCCCCTGTAATGGAGCCGCCTGGGAAGCAGGCCTTAAGTAGCTGTGTGCAATTACTGTCGGTACTCAGGGTGCTGGTGATGTTGCTGACCAAGTGATGGACGTTACGATAACTTTCTAGACTGAATAATTGCGGCACCTTTACGCTTTTGGGCTCGCTGACCTTACTGAGATCGTTGCGCAACAAGTCGACTATCATCAGGTTCTCGGCGCGATCTTTGATGCTATTGCTCAGTGCGGTCGCAGCTTGTGCGTCTAGCTCAGGGTCTATGTGTCTTGCAGCTGTGCCTTTGATGGGCTGGGTCAGAACTTTGCCATTCTCGACCGACAAGAAACGTTCCGGTGAGTGGCTTAGAATACTGCCTGCAGGTGTTTCAAAATAGCATGAGTAGTGGGCTGGCATGGCATTACGCAAGGCTAGGTAACCACTGAACGGGTCTCCGCAGGCGTCTGCGCTAAATTTCTGGGCAAAGTTAACCTGGTAGCAATCACCAGCTTTTATGTACTCTTTGATACGCTCAACTTGGTTGATGTATGCAGCCTTGCAGGTGTTACTTTTGAAGCTGCCGACCTGAAAGATGGGTTTTGAGTTGTGTTGCGTGTGGTCGTTAGTGGTGTGATTGTACGCTGTAAACTCTTCTTTCAGCTCTTCTAGATCAGAGGAGTTGAGGGCGGTTATCCAAGAGCGTTGTTCTTGATGGTCTTGAATCAACGCCCACTCGTAAAATCCCAATTGTATGAGTGGTGTTCCTTGGTCTTCGCTGATGCTGTTGCTGAGCTTTTCAAGCTGGCGGCCCAGGTCATAGCCAAAGCTGCCGAGCCAGCCACCGCTGAACGGCAATTCGCTGTGTCTTGCCGGGTGGGTATCATCAATGGCCAGTTGCAGGTGTGTCTCTATGAAAGACCAAGGGTCATTGTTTTTAATGGGGGTTCGAGTGCTTTGCTGCTCTGAGTAAAACCCTTCGCAGTCATGGCCGATGGTTAGGGTGGGGGAGGCGGCTATGATATCGAAACGCCCGCGCTCCTGCTGTGGTTTACCGCTGTCGAGCCAAATGGGCCAGTCGCGGTGGCGAATGACCTCAAAGTATCGTTGTGAGTGCTGCTGATAGGGGATCTCAGCTGTATGTGTTTGCGGCATGTCAGTGTTTCGGTCGGGGTGATGAATCTGCGCGGCATTGTAGTGCTTGGCGCGTTAATTCGCTATGCAAGATGCCGATTGAAGCCGGCATCCTTTAGGATTTTGGCTGATATCTCTTCAATTGATAGGTGAGTAGAGTTGAGGATAGGAACACGAGATTTTTTGAGGATCGATTCCACAAAGCGAACTTCGTAATCACACTGTTCAAATGAAGCGTAATGACTGTTGGCGCGACGTTCGTGACGAATTGAGGCCAGCCGCTCACTGTCTATGGTGAGGCCAAAGAGCTTGTGACGGTGAGCTTGTAAGGCTGCAGGCAGTGAGTTCTTATGCATGTCCTCTTCGGTGATTGGGTAGTTAGCGGCTCGAATACCAAAGTGCAGCGCCAAATAGAGGCAAGTGGGTGTCTTGCCGCAGCGCGAGACACCAACCAGAATGAGGTCGGCATTTTCGTAATCTTTCAGCTGTTGGCCGTCATCATTATCAAGTGCGTAGTGCACGGCCTCAATACGCTGAGTGTAAGACGGATTGTTGTCGATAGAATGTGATTGGCCGACCAAATGATTTGGTTGTTGCTCGAGTGTCGAGGTTAATGCTGGAAGAAAACGCTCGAACAGGTCGAGTGTTTGAGCGGTTGCTGTGGCTAGATTATCTCGAATAACTGGATTAACAATAGAGCTGAATACAATAGGTAAGCACTGGCTCGCGGCGCCTTGAATATTAATTTCGTCAACCGCCTCCTGAGCCTTCTCTAAAGAATCGACGTAGGGCAGCGTATTGAGCTCAAACGTCACGCCGGTAAACTGGGATAGAAGGCTGTGACCCAGTGTCTCTGCTGTAATCCCTGTTCCATCTGAGATGAAGTAAACTAATCGTTTCATAGCGCTGAGCTTATCCCGTGCCGTTGCATTTGAGGGCTTGGAGTTTATCAATGATTGCGGGTAGATAGATATTTAATATTCTTTGCACGATATAGCCAAAATCGAACGGAAAACGAACAGCGACTTGGGGTCAGATCACGTATAATTTTGCCTTTAATTGGCGGCCGGTCAGGCTGTGCGGCTGGCCATAAACGAGTGTTAAAGGTGTTCGAGAATGAGTGACAATGCTTACGTGGTGCCATTTGAGCAGCTTGGTATTAACGATATTGAGGCAGTCGGCGGTAAAAATGCATCCCTAGGGGAGATGATCAGTCACTTATCGTCACTGGGTGTTTCTGTACCTAGTGGTTTTGCTACGACGGCACATGCTTACCGTGAGTTTTTTGCGGATAACAACCTCTCCGAGCCTATATTTGAGCTACTCGATCACCTTGATGTGAATGATGTCGTTGCGCTTGCCGAGGCGGGAGGCAACATTCGCGGACTGATTCTTGCTGCGCCTTTTTCGTCCCAGTTTGATGAGCAGCTAACCGCACACTATCTAGAGTTTAGTGCAGAAAACCCAGAGCACACATTTGCTGTTCGCTCGTCGGCAACAGCTGAAGATTTACCCGACGCTTCGTTTGCAGGCCAGCAAGAAACCTTTTTAAACATTCAGGGGCTGAATGAAATCAAGCAGGCGATCAAAGAGGTATTTGCATCGCTGTTTAATGATCGCGCAATTGCTTACCGCGTACATCAAGGCTTCGATCATCGCGGTGTTGCACTTTCTGCGGGTATCCAAAGCATGGTTCGCAGTGACCTTGCAGCCAGCGGCGTGATCTTCACGCTGGATACTGAGTCGGGGTTTGCGGATAGTGTATTAATCACTTCTT
>Ga0105348_1001680_pt1 | contig 14395 bp, 10 predicted proteins | sample EN8Hudsemesocosm_2_FD_83504 | JGI IMG/M metagenome (GOLD analysis project Ga0105348, IMG submission 83504) | Methane-oxidizing microbial communities from mesocosms in the Hudson Canyon - EN8C Hudson Canyon | ecosystem: Environmental > Aquatic > Marine > Cold seeps | place: Hudson Canyon... | reverse complement strand
TGCGCGGGCACAGACAATTAACTTGGAGAACAGTTGATGATTTACGCAGGTAAAGCCATCACGGTTAAAGAAATCGAAGGTGGTATTGCACAACTTAACTTCGATTTGGAAGGCGAGTCAGTTAATAAATTTAACCGACTAACTCTTGAAGAGCTGGCAGCAGCGACAGAAAGCCTGAAAAATACCGATAGTATTAAAGGTTTAGTCGTAACCAGTACAAAAGATTGCTTCATTGTTGGAGCGGACATTACAGAATTTACTGACTTGTTTGCAGGATCTGAAGAAGACCTAGTCGCAAATAATATTCAAGCAAATACAATCTTTAGTGCGATTGAAGATTTGCCATACCCAACGGTCACTGCCATCAATGGCATCGCTTTAGGCGGTGGTTTTGAGATGTGTTTGTCGACTGACTACCGTGTTATGGCTGAAAAAGCGAAGGTAGGTCTACCTGAAGTTAAGCTAGGTATCTTCCCTGGTTTTGGTGGTACTGTACGTTTACCTCGTTTAATCGGTGCGGATAACGCAATCGAATGGATATGTGGCAGCAAAGAATACCGTTCAGCAGATGCCCTTAAATTTGGTGCTGTAGACGCTGTTGTTCCAGCAGATAAAGTTGTTGAAGCTGCTATTGCACTTGTTAATGAAGCAATTTCAGGCAAGGTTGATTGGGAAGGTCGTCGTGAAGAGAAAACGACTAAGCTGAAGCTAAACCCCATGGAAAGCATGATGACATTCGAAACTGCAAAAGGTTTCGTTGCCGGTCAAGCGGGCCCGAACTACCCAGCGCCTGTTGAAGCGATCAAGGTAATGCAAAAGCATTCCGGTATGACGCGTGACAAGGCGATTCAGGTTGAAGCGAAGAGCTTTGCGAAAATGGCAAAGACTTCAGTATCTGCTTCTTTAATAGGTTTATTCCTGAATGATCAGGCGCTTAAAGCAAAAGCTAAAGAGCTTGAGCCAAAGGCATCTGAAGTTAAATTAGCTGCTGTATTAGGTGCGGGCATCATGGGCGGCGGTATCGCTTACCAATCAGCACTTAAAGGTACGCCAATCATCATGAAAGATATCGCGCAAGCGGGTATCGACCTTGGTTTGAATGAAGCAACTAAGCTTCTCACCAAGCGTGTTGATAAGGGACGTATGACGGCTGCTAAAATGGCCGGTGTTCTAAACGCAATCACACCAGCACTTAGCTATGGTGATTTCGGTAATGTTGACCTTGTTGTTGAAGCAGTTGTTGAAAACCCTAAAGTTAAAGACATCGTGCTTTGTGAAGTTGAAGGTAAGGTTTCGGAAGATACCGTATTGACTTCAAACACGTCTACGATTTCAATCGACTTGTTAGCGACAAACCTTAAGCGCCCAGAAAATTTCTGTGGTATGCATTTCTTCAACCCAGTGCACATGATGCCATTGGTTGAAATTATTCGAGGTGCAAAAACTAGCGAAGAAACGATTGCAACGACTGTTGCATACGCAAAAGCAATGGGCAAAACACCTGTTGTTGTTAATGATTGCCCAGGTTTCTTGGTTAACCGTATCTTATTTCCTTACTTTGGTGGTTTCTGTGCCTTGGTTCGTGACGGTGCTGACTTCCAGCGCGTTGATAAGATTATGGAGAAATTCGGTTGGCCAATGGGTCCTGCATACTTACTTGACGTAGTAGGCATGGATACAGGGAAGCATGCGGGTGAAGTGATGGCTGATGGCTATCCTGATCGCATGAAGCACGAATTCAAAACTGCAATTGATGTTATGTTTGATGATGGTCGTTATGGCCAGAAGACAGACAAAGGTTTCTACACTTATGAGTTAGACCGTAAGGGTAAGCAGAAGAAAGTTAAAGATGAATCTGTTTATGAAATGCTTAAGCCTGTTGTTCAAAACTCTAACGAGTTTACTGATGAAGAAATCATCGAGCGTATGATGGTTCCTCTATGTATCGAAACGGTTCGTTGTTTAGAAGACGGCATTGTTGATACGGCAGCAGAAGCTGATATGGGTCTTATCTTCGGTATTGGTTTTCCTCCATTCCGTGGCGGCGCTCTTCGTTATATCGATTCTATCGGTGTTGAAGCGTTCTGTGCAATTGCAGATAAGTACAAAGATTTAGGTGCTCTTTACCACCCAACTGCGGGTATGAGAGAGATGGCTAAAGCTGGTAAAAAGTATTTCGGCTAATTGCTGAAACAGATAATCGAACGGAGAATATCTATGAGTCTTAATCCTAAAGATGTCGTCGTCATCGATGCGGTACGTACTCCAATGGGACGTGCTAAAAACGGCTGTTTCCGCAATGTACGTGCAGAAACGCTTTCGGCGACTTTGATTGATGCGATTTTTGATCGCAACCCAAAACTTAACCCAAATGACGTTGAAGACGTGATCTGGGGTTGTGTAAACCAGACAATGGAGCAGGGCTTTAATGTTGCTCGTCAGATTTCATTGTTGACTAAAGTTCCTCATGGTGCTGGCGCACAAACGGTTAACCGTTTATGTGGTTCTGCAATGAGTGCGATTCATACTGCGGCGCAAGCAATCATGACGGGTAACGGTGATGTGTTTGTTGTTGGTGGTGTTGAGCACATGGGTCATGTTTCTATGACTAAAGGCTTTGATCATAACCCTGCAGCAAGTAAGTACTCTGCAAAAGCGTCTAACATGATGGGTCTTACGGCTGAAATGCTAGCGAAAATGCACGGTATTTCTCGTGAAATGCAAGATGAGTTTGGTGCGCGTTCTCATCGCCTTGCGCATGAGGCTACATTAGCGGGTACATTTAAGAATGAAATCATTCCTGTAGAAGGCCATGATGAAAACGGTTTCAAAGTCTTAATTGAAAATGATGAAACTATTCGTCCTCAAACTACAGTGGAATCTTTAGGTAAGCTGAAACCAGCTTTCAACCCTAAAGGTGGTACTGTGACAGCGGGAACGTCATCACAGCTTACGGATGGTGCTGCTGCTATGGTATTGATGTCAGCTGAAAAAGCTGAAGAGCTAGGTTTAACGCCTCGTGCTCGTATCGTGTCAATGGCTGTAGCAGGTTGTGACCCTGCTATTATGGGGTACGGTCCTGTTCCTGCGACTAAGAAGGCGCTAAAGCGTGCAGGTCTTAAGGTTGAAGATATCGATTTTTGGGAGCTTAATGAAGCTTTCGCTGGTCAGTCTTTACCTGTTATGAAAGACCTTAAGTTGCTAGACGTTGCTGATGAGAAAGTTAACCTTAAAGGTGGTGCGATTGCATTAGGTCACCCGCTAGGTTGTTCTGGTGCTCGTATCTCTACAACTTTGTTGAATGTCTTGGAAGAGAATAACGGTAAATATGGTGTTTCAACTATGTGTATCGGTCTTGGTCAAGGTATCAGTACAGTTTGGGAACGCTTATAACAGTTCTTTGATAAGTGCGTTTTAGTTAGAGTTGATCTAGATAGGGCGCGCTTTGAAATAGACTGATTAATAAAAAAAACCGCAGCTTAGTTTGCGGTTTTTTTATGGCCGCTAACATTAATACTGGCTTAATAATTGATTTTTTTGCCTTCCTCATTATTGGGTTTCTCCTCTGTTTTTTTGATCTCTTCGATTGCGACTTTATTGGTCTTTTTAACTATATTTAAAAGGTCGGTTAAATTTTTTATTCTTTTATTTTTTTCATCTTGTTCCAGAGAAGCGCTTTTTATGACTTCCCTAGCTTGCTTGATGTGCATTTGAGCCATTGAAATATCATTTTTGTCACCACAGCATTGTGCCTGATGAAGATGGCTATTGACTGTGAGATCTAGTCTCAGTTTTTTTAGGTGAGTGCTGAAGGTCTGGCTTTTTTCTATCGAAAGTTCGCCTCGGTTTCGGTATATGTCTATTAGTTTTGTGATTTGGCTTAATTGGAGTTGCGATTGGCTGAGTTCACTTTCTGTTGCTAAAAAATCTTGCACTTCATTTTCGCGTTGTTCGTCTTTAAATTCTTGCAGGCGCAGCTTTTGGATATGTAAGTTGTCAATAATTGTCTGGTCCTGTAAGGAAAGGTTGTGGGCTGATTGCAAGGCACTGACAATTAGGCTTTGTAATTGCGTTATTAATGTAAACTCGGGGTCTACTTTTAAAAGCAGAGAGGTATGGCTAATTACTTCATCTGCTTGTTGGCGGTATTTACTGATTTGTTTTTGTCGCTTGGCCATAGCTTGTTGACGGCTATAGCTGATGCCACTGACGAGAATAGAAGCCACAATAAGTGCTGAGATAATTGAAATGATCACGGATGCTGACATAATTTTATTATTTGACCTTATTATAAAATAACGACTACTTTAATAAGTGTAGCAAAGGTGATGAAAGCGTCTCTTATTTAGTGAAAATAAATAAAAAACACATAATTTGTGGAAAGTTATTATCATTTTTTTTAAAAAAAATATTGCAATCACTTGACCCATTGGCTACAAATCAATATATATGTCGCCTAAGTTAATTCACCAATACGATTAGAAAACCTCCGTATTGGTTTGAAACTACGCAAAATTTTTAGCTGTTATTTTAAATTTGGAGTCTTATGGGTAAGTCCCTTGTTATTGTCGAGTCACCTGCAAAAGCCAAGACAATCAATAAATATTTAGGTTCTGGCTATATCGTTAAGTCGAGTGTTGGTCATATTCGTGATTTACCAACGTCTGGTGGCGGGTCAACGTCAAGCCCTCAGGAGCGTGCAAAACAAGCTGCAATAACACGTAAGCTTAATCCTGAAGATAAGGTGAAGCATAAAGCGAAGAAAGCGAAAGAGCAGTTGATTGCCAGAATGGGCATTAATCCCGAAAAAGACTGGGCTGCGCGCTATGAAATTCTTCCCGGTAAAGAAAAAGTAGTGTCTGAGTTAAAAAAACTAGCCAAAGATGCTGACACTATTTATCTCGCAACGGATTTGGATAGAGAGGGAGAGGCTATCGCCTGGCACCTGAGAGAAGCGATTGGCGGTGACGATAGCCGTTATCGCCGTGTCGTCTTTAACGAAATCACCAAAAAAGCTATTCAGCAGGCTTTTGAGGCTCCTTCAGAACTAGATCAGGCGCGCGTTGATGCACAGCAAGCAAGGCGCTTTCTAGATCGTGTCGTTGGTTTTATGGTTTCGCCACTGCTTTGGGCTAAAGTTGCTCGAGGTTTGTCAGCAGGGCGCGTACAGTCGGTAGCTGTACGCTTGATTGTTGAGCGTGAGCGTGAAATTCGCAGTTTTATTCCTGAAGAATATTGGGAAATGTTTGCTGATTTAAAAAATACAAATAAAGAACAAGTTCGTTTTCAGGTTAATCGTCTTCAGGGTAAGAGTTATCGACCTGAAAGTGAAGTTGATATAAAAGGGCATTTATCTACCCTAGAGAAAGAAGCGTACAAAGTAACCAAGCGAGAAGACAAGCCTACAAAATCAAAGCCTAATGCGCCGTTAATTACTTCTACCTTGCAGCAGGCGGCCAGTACACGTTTGGGTTTTAGCGTAAAGAAAACTATGATGCTTGCCCAACGTTTATATGAAGCGGGTTACATTACTTATATGCGAACAGATTCAACCAATTTAAGTGTTGATGCGGTTAGTGCTTGTCGTGAATATATTGAGGAACACTACGGTACGAAGTATGTGCCGGAAGAGCCACGACGATATTCAAGTAAAGAGGGTGCTCAGGAGGCTCACGAAGCTATCAGACCGTCAAGCGTGACTGTGCTGGTATCTGATATTAAAAATCTTGAAAAAGATGCAGAGCGGCTTTATAACTTGATTTGGCGAAACTTTGTTGCCTGTCAGATGGTGAATTCTGAATTTTTAAGTTCATCAATTGAAGTTACTGCCGGTGATTTTCAGTTGCGAACGCGTGGTCGTGTAATGAAATTTGACGGTTTCCTCAAAGTGATGCCGGTAAACAGCAAAAAAGATGAAGATGTTATCTTACCTGATATGAAAGTGGGTGATGTGCTCTCTTTAAGTTTATTAGACCCAAAACAGCATTTCACAAAACCCTCTCCTCGCTTTTCTGAAGCAGCCTTGGTTAAAGAGCTTGAAAAGCGTGGTATTGGTCGACCTTCTACTTATGCAGCAATTATCTCGACCATACAGGATCGTGGTTATGCTCGAGTAGAGAATAAGCGTTTTTATGCTGAAAAAATGGGCGATATCGTTACAGGGCGTTTGGTGGAGTCTTTTGAAGATTTGCTCGATTTTAACTTTACGGCTCAGATGGAAGAACAATTGGACGACGTTGCTACCAATAAGAAAAATTGGAAAACTGTTCTGAATGATTTCTACAAGGGCTTTACCAAGCAGCTTGAAACAGCACAGGCTGCAAATGATGGTATGCGCGAAAATTTGCCCACTGAAACTGATATTGCTTGCCCTGACTGTGGCAGAAATATGCAAATCAGAACTGCAAGCACCGGGGTGTTTTTGGGGTGCTCTGGTTATTCCTTGCCACCGAAAGAGCGTTGTAAGTCAACCATCAACTTGGTTTCTGGTGATGAAATTGCCAGTGTTGACGATGATGAAGGAGAGTCGCGCTTATTACGCCAAAAACACCGTTGCCCAGCCTGTTCAACCGCAATGGATAGTTACCTGATAGATGAGCAGCGAAAGCTTCATGTGTGTGGTAATAATCCGGATTGTTCAGGGTTTTCTGTTGAGAAAGGTGAATACAAGATTAAAGGCTATGATGGGCCTGTTTTGGAGTGCGATAAATGCGAATCTGAGATGCAGCTTAAAACAGGACGTTTTGGCAAATATTTTGGTTGTACTAATGAAGACTGTAAGAATACCCGCAAACTGCTTCGAAGTGGGGATCCTGCGCCACCTAAAATGGATCCTGTTCCAATGCCAGAGCTGGTCTGCGAGAAAGTAGAGGATACTTACATCTTGCGTGATGGTGCTGCTGGTTTATTTTTAGCTGCCAGCAAATTTCCAAAGAACAGGGAAACACGTGCGCCACTTATTACTGAGCTTTTGCCTCATAAAGATGAGATTGATCCAAAATATGCATTCTTGTTTTCGGCTCCAACTGAAGACTCAAAAGGTAGCCCAGCTATTGTCCGTTTTAGTCGAAAGACCAAAGAGCAATATGTGATGTCTGAAGAGAAATCAAAAGCAACTGGCTGGACAGCGCATTATGTTGATGGGAAATGGACTGAAACTCAGCCTAAGCCTAAAAAAGCTAAAGCTAAGCCAAAGGCAAAAAAAGAAAAGAGTTAGGTAAATAGAGAGCTTTGCGCGACAATAGGTTGTTTAGTTAAACTGTTGTCATGCAAAGCTCTCAAATATTCACAGGTAATTCTTTTTGATTTGTTTGGTGTTAGGGTTGTGATGCTATGAATGCCCAAAACAGGGTGTGTTTGGGAGAGTTGGAAGCTTCTAGCAGGCACAGAGCGCTCTAATTAAAGACAACTTAGATCCTACAGCAAGTTATTATAATAAGTTATTTGTTATTAGATACTTGCTGGTGAGTAATGGCGATCGAATAACGAAATCCTTTTTGCATATCCTCTGCGGGTGGTCTTGGGTAAGGGCTCGCGTTATACGCATTTTGCTTCGCCAAAATATCAATCTCTTTTATGCCGCTAGATCGTGAGATTTTTGCATTTTTTATCGCTCCATTAGGCAGAAGTATTAGTGTGATCTCGAAATTTACTTCCCGGTTATCCTTGCCTTTAGCTTTGATAAATTTATGAAACTGGTCATAAAAAACAGCTCTGGAGAGGATGCTTCTAAGCGAAATTTCGTAGTCAGTTAATTCTTTGTGTTGCTTTGTTGAAATCTGTTGTACTTGTGCTGGTGTATTTTGTTTTTTGAAGATATTCATTATGCCTTGGTTTGCTCTCTTGGCACGACTGGTTTGGGATTGTTTGTTGGTATTCATGCTCAGAAATTCAGGCGACAGGAGTTTGCTTTGAAGTGGGTTGTCGGTATTACTTGTTTTAGAAGTGTGTTTCTTTTGTTTGTTCTGTTCTTGAACCGTAAATGTAGAAGCTTCCAAGCTTGCTAGGTAGGCATTTGCAGCTGCTGCGTTGGATGTATTGGATTGCGCTTGCTGCATTGCTATGCTAGCTCTAGAGCCTGTTGAGATGGTAACGGTTGGGACGGTGCGATATTTTTTGTCAGTTGGCTGAGATAGAATTTGCGTGATAGCTAATACGGTAAGTATGTGCAGGCATATCGCAGCACAAATGGCGATGCTAATGCTAATAAGTTGCTCAGAGGGTTCTGGCTTCATTCTAGGTGGGTCATCTGAAGTAAATTGATGTATCTGAAGTCTGTTGTTTAGTTAGGGCTTTTTAATGGTTAAGTTTTCTAAGTTAGGCTTTGGCTTTTTGTCTGAGGTTTGATGTTAGAGCGTTCATGGCGCGATCAATCATTAAGCCTTGCTCTAAAATAATTACCTGTTTCTTGCTTAGGTCTATTGCAAGCTCTACCTTGGTTTTTTCAATGGTTTTTAATCCCATTCGATTCACGAAAATATAACAGTCAGCTTCGGGTAGTTTGCTGGAAAGCTTGCAGCGATAGTTGTTGCCGTTCAATAATTTGAATTCGAGCCATGTTCCGATTTCAATGTTATCAACATCGTTAAGGTGTTCTTCTAATTGGCTGTCTTTAGATTCCATTTGTTTTTGAACAGCGCTTTTCTCAATTTGAGAAGTCTTTTTTTGCAGGTTAATAGGGCTTCGAACTTTTCTGGCTGGCTCATCAGAGCCTTCAAATGAACTGTTTTTGAAGGCATTTGTTAAAACTGTTCGAATTGTGACGAGTGTTGTATCGAGTTCGGAAGTTTTGTACGAAACATCTTCAAGGCCTGATCTAAGATCCTTAAGTAGCTTAGGTGCGACGGTGATCCAGTGTTGTCTATCTTTTTGTGCTTTAAGTGGTTGTAAGCACCAGATCAGGTCTTCAGCAACTTTGTTTGTGTTTAGCCATTGATGTTCTTGTTCATCTTTCAAAAAGGCCAAGAACATGACGCGACTCCAGCCTTTGTTAAGGGTCTCTAAAACGAGGTCTGGAATTGGGTGGTGCGCGTTAATGATAAGTTGATGTAAGCTTTCTTCGACCGACTTTTGGGCTTGTCGAGACTTAATTAAGCCTTCTTCTGCTTCTTTGGTTCGCTGCTCGACAAGTTTTGACCTTCGGTCTTCCTTATTGATAAATTGCTTGAACTCTTTATTTAATTGATCAAATAAAGAGACGTCGCCTGTGAATTCATTGAGAATTTTATGAACGATCTCGTGAATTTTATCGTAGAGAGTATCGTGGTTATTGTTTTTCGCTTCACTCCAGCCAATGCCTGCTTTTGCTAAAGAATTTAATAACTGGCGGGCAGGGTGGCGATTTGAGCTAAAGAAGGAGTTATCCTTGATAACAACCTTTAATATTGGGATTTGCAGCCTGCTAATGAGAACTTGTATTTGTGGTGCAATGTTGTAATCCTCTAAAATAAACTCGAATAGCATTGCTACTAAATTGATCAGGTCTTCGTCTGTCTGATTAAATGCAGGTGTTTTAGTTTCTTGGTGAGTATTTTGTTGAAGAGAATTTTGTAGTGCGGTATGTATATCTATGACGCTGGTATGATTGCTGTCTTGTGGTGACGATGGTGTTGGTGCACTTCTCTGTATGTCTGTAAGCATGGAGAGCAAGTCTCGTGTGCCAATTAGTTGTATTTGAGCGCTATTAAGTTGTTGTGCATTGTGGTTCGTTGAACTTGTACGAATATTTGCAAGTAGTGACTGGAGATGGGGTAGGATATTGGGTGTTTCTGTTTCACTATCCTGAAATGTTGCTTGGTTGCTCTTTAAAATTGGCGCTGAAGCTGTCTCGCTTCTAGGGATGTACTTTTGTTTGATGCCAGGTGTTTTAAGGCTGGGCATGATGCCAAGGCGGATTAGTGTTTTATTGGCATGTTCAAGCACAATGCCTAAATTAGAAAGCACGTAACGGTCAAATTGCTTATAAATGATCAGTCTTTCTTTGATGTGAACTTCAATGCTGTTGCATGCATCAGAAAATGCTTTGCTGATGTCTTTGGGGTCTAACGGTGGTGATATGTTACTTAATTCTGAAGCGCCGTAAAGTTTACCTATGCGGGCGTGGAATTGAAGTAAAGGTCCTTGGAAGTTGGCTTTGGCCTTCGTTGACATGGATGAAATTGCCACATTTTCTTCTAGATCTTCATTTTGGACAAGAGCTAAACCGTCAATACCGGGATGCTTAATCTGGTTATCGCTAGAGGAGGAATGCCTTAATACGCGAACAGGAGAAAATAAGGTGTTAATGACGCTGTCAAAGTCAGATTCAATGCCTTTACGTTTAATGCGGATTTCACGCATTGCTTCAAAGAAACGGTTTTGTTCATTGTTTGTGCGCGCATTATTTGCCAATTCAAAAAAGGAGTCGTCAATACCATCAAACATGCTTTGTAGCATTTCATTCAGATCACGCGAAGCTTCCTGGCAGATCTTACTGATAGCCTTTTGGTTTGGGTTGTCTTGTTTTACAGCTTGGCTATTGCTTGTGTTTAAATAGCTCACGCCAGAAGACTTACTCATTTATTGCTCCAATGGACATTTAAAACGCATTGTGCACCTACATATTTGCTAAAATGCGTAGCTTTATGTAAAAAACACTATGCATACCTGCGTGCCGAATATACCTTGTATATCAATCGTGTAAGTATAAAGCAATTAAAGTAAAAAAAAATAACAATTTTTTACAAATGACGGGTGTGTCTATTTTCTAATTTGTGGTGTCATTTGAACAGTTTTAACGATGTTATCTTTAATCTGTCTTATTTCTGTCTGGTGCCCATTTAGGTATAAACAGATGGGATTTTCTGGGATGGTTTCAAGGGCTTCCATGATTAAACCGCTTAGTGTTTTAGGGCCGTTTGTGGGGAGTTGCCAGTTTAGTGTTTTGTTGATTGATCTGATGGTCGTGGTGCCGTTTATAAGGTAGCTGCCATCTTTTTGAGGTGTTATATCCTGGCTGGATGCTGAAAAATCGGTGGTAAATTCTCCGACAATTTCTTCGAGGATATCTTCCATTGTGGCGATGCCTTGTACGTCACCGTATTCATCAACAACAATGCCTATACGGCGTTTTTCTTTTTGAAAATGAAGCAGTTGTGTGTTGAGTGGTGTGCTCTCTGGGATAAAGTAAGGTTCGCTGCAAGCTTGTAGAAGGTGAGCTTTGTTAGGTTCTTTGTTTGTAAGAACTGTTGTCATGTTTCGTAAATGTAAAATGCCAATTATATTATTGATGTCACTTTTATAAATAGGGAGTCGAGTGTGTTGAGAGGTTTTAAGTTGTTGGAGTATTGCGTCTAGGTTTGTGTCGATGTCTATGCCTATAATTTCATTTCTAGGCACCATAATGTCATTAACGGTTACTTTTTCAAGATCAAGGATGCTGACAAGCATTTCCTGGTGATTTTGAGGAATTAGTGCGCCAGAATCGTTAACTAGGCTTTTAAGTTCTTCGCGGCTAAGCTTGCTTAAAGTGTTATTTTTTGTATCGAATCCAAGTGCTTTTAGTAAATTGTTTGTGATTAGATTGATTGCCCAAACAAGAGGGTAAAAAAACTTTAATAGTGGTTTTAGAATATGTGCAGCTGGAAGTGCAATCTTCTCTGGGTAGTAGGCTGCAATTGTTTTGGGGGTGATTTCTGCAAAAATTAAAATAACCAGCGTTAATAGTGCTGTGGCAATTGCAATGCCAGCGTCACCCCATAAGCGGATGGCTATGACTGTTGCGATAGAAGAAGCTAGAATATTAACAAAGTTATTGCCGATTAATATGACGCTGATTAGTTGGTCGGTTCGATCAAGTAATTGGCTAGCCTTGGTAGCACCTTTGTGTCCGTTTCTTTTGAGGTGTTTGAGTCTGTACCTGTTTAGCGACAGCATGCTGGTCTCTGCGCTGGAGAAAAAAGCTGAGAGCAGTATGAGTAGCGCTAGTATTGATAATAGAAGGGTGACTGAGGGATCGTTCAAGTTATTAGTACTCGGCAAGATTAGAAGTGCTTTGTTTTAAAAGGATTAGTTAACAAGCCACTCGAAGGCAAGTTTACTTCCCAGGAAGGCTATCATTAATACCGAGCTTCCCCAGAGTGTCCATTTGCTTGCAGTTAAGCCTCTCCAGCCATAGAAGCGGCGACCAATAAGAAGGGTTGAAAAAATGGCGAGCGCTAGTAATGATAGGATGGATTTGTGTGCTAGGTGTTGGGCAAATAGGTCGTCAACAAAAATAAAGCCAAAGGTAATAGCTAGGGCTAGCAAGATAGTGCCGCTCCAGATCATTTCAAATAACAGTGTCTCCATTGTTAGTAATGGTGGGAGATTGCGCATCAAAATGGTATTGTTTCTTTTTTTGAGGTTGTTGTTTTGTAAATAAACCAAGATTGCTTGAATGGCTGCGATGGAAAAAACACTATATGCAATAATGGATAAAATTATATGTATAAAAATACCGCTGCCTGAAGGTGAGAAGGTTTGTTGTGTGTCGTGAAAGAAAAAGGCGCCAAATATACAGATAGCTGAAATTGGATAAATAGCCAGAAAAATAGTTTGTAAAGGTTTTTTGGCAGAAAATATTAATAAGCAAATAACAATAAAGCACAAGATCAATGATGCGGTATTGAAAAATCCCAGCAGGATTTGGTCTTCAACAATAATATAGTCAAGCGTAATAATGAGTTGAAGGGCTACGGCAGAGGTTCCAAAAAGTAAGGATATAAATTGTTTTGCTTGAATCTTTCGTAAATAAATCAGAAGCTGGTACAGCGTTCCGAGAGAATAAAGTCCAATAGATAAGATGCTGAGAGCTAAAATATTCATTTTTCGGCTTGTTAAGTCGGCTTAGAGTTCAAATTAGGGTGCGGTAATGGTTATAATGCACCTTTTTTATCATATTTACATCACGACACTGAAATAAAATAACGTTAATCGTGACTAGTTAACGTTTAAATAACGACTAGCGACCTACAAAATATAGAGATTAAACATGTTTGAGAATCTTACCGACCGCTTATCCGACAGTCTTAAAAAGGTAACCGGACAAGCAAAGCTTAGTGAAGATAATATTAAAGGGACTTTGCGGGAAGTTCGAAAGGCTTTGTTAGAGGCTGATGTTGCTTTGCCTGTGGTGAAGGACTTTATTGCTCAGGTTCGAAAAAGAGCAGTTGGTCATGAGGTGAAGCGAAGTCTTTCGCCTGGCCAGGAATTTATTAAAATCGTTAATGATGAACTGGTTGTGATGATGGGTGAGTCCTCTAAAGGGCTTTCTTTGAATGCGCAGCCTCCTGCCGTGATATTGATGGCTGGTCTGCAAGGGGCGGGTAAAACAACTTCTGTTGCTAAGCTAGCACTTTACCTTTCTGAACGAGAAAAGAAGAAGGTTACTGTCGTGAGTGTGGATGTTTATCGTCCAGCTGCGATTAAACAGCTTGAGACGCTTGCAGGTGAAGTCGGAGCAAGCTTCTTTCCAAGTACTGCTGATCAAAAACCGATTGATATTGCCTTGGCGGCTATTGATGAGGCTAAAAAGACTTTTGCAGATGTTCTGATTGTCGATACAGCGGGGCGATTGGCGATTGATGAAGAGATGATGTCTGAAATAAAAGACCTTCATCAGGCGATTAACCCGATTGAAACCTTGTTTGTTGTTGATTCAATGACCGGGCAAGATGCTGCCAATACTGCGAAAGCCTTTGATGAAGCTTTGGCTTTAACGGGTGTTATTTTAACTAAGGCAGATGGTGACGCACGTGGTGGTGCTGCTTTGTCGGTTAGGTCTATTACGGGTAAACCGATTAAGTTTATGGGCGTGGGTGAGAAAATTGATGCGCTTGAGCCTTTTCATCCTGATCGTGTTGCGTCTCGTATCTTGGGGATGGGGGATGTTCTTAGTCTTATTGAAGATGCTGAACGCAAACTCGATAAGAAAAAAGCAGAAAAACTGACCCGTAAAATCAAGAAAGGCAAGAGTTTCGATCTTGAGGATTTTCGTGACCAGTTGATGCAAATGAAAAATATGGGTGGGGTTGCCGGCCTGATGGATAAGTTGCCAGGCATGGGGCAAATGGCTCAAGCTGCAGAGCAGCAGGTGAATGATAAGTCTCTAGGGCAAATGGAAGCTATTATTTCATCTATGACCGTTAGGGAGCGAAAGTTTCCGGATGTGATTAGTAATTCTAGAAAGCGACGTATTTCTCAAGGTTCTGGTACGCAAATTCAAGATATAAACCGTTTGCTCAAGCAGCATAAACAAATGCAAAAAATGATGAAGAAATTTACTAAAAAAGGCGGAATGGCCAACATGATGCGTGGCATGCAGGGGATGATGCCACCGGGTGGTGGTGGTCCAATGGGTCGTATGTAATGTTTCTGT
>Ga0105348_1001677_pt1 | contig 14429 bp, 10 predicted proteins | sample EN8Hudsemesocosm_2_FD_83504 | JGI IMG/M metagenome (GOLD analysis project Ga0105348, IMG submission 83504) | Methane-oxidizing microbial communities from mesocosms in the Hudson Canyon - EN8C Hudson Canyon | ecosystem: Environmental > Aquatic > Marine > Cold seeps | place: Hudson Canyon... | reverse complement strand
TTGCCCAAGTGGTGGAATTGGTAGACACGCTACCTTGAGGGGGTAGTGGCTGTATGGCTGTGCCGGTTCAAATCCGGCCTTGGGCACCAATAATAAAAGCCTGCTAGTATGTTTATTAAACAAACGGTTTATTATGCATGGTAGCAGGTTTTTTTTTGTTATTTTATAGGGTATAAGTTACAGGGTGGTTGACCCGCAATGGCTGGGTGAATATAATGCGCCCCTTGTAGCAGAGAGCTCTTGGAGAAAATTTAATTCTTTAAGGTCTAAGCTAACGAATTTGGGTAGTTCTCGTTAGTTCCTGTTCGAAGATATCTTGCAAAAAGCCCCTCAGTGAAGGGGCTTTTTCGTATGATGGGCATTAGGCCCATTTTTTGTTTCTGGCGTGTATAAATCGCATCAGAAGAGCAAATAGTTAATGAGGCGCTAAGCTTGTCAGGTAAAAAACGAATACTAGAAGAAATGATTCGCCCTATTGTTGAAGGGTTAGGGTTTGAGTGCTGGGGTATTGAGTTTGTTTCTCAAGGTAAACACTCGGTACTGCGCATTTATATTGAGAGTCTTACGGGTGTAAAGGGCTCTGATAGTGAACAAAGTGAAAGTGGTGTTGAGTTAAAAGATTGTGAGCTGGTCAGTCGCCAAATAAGTGGTGTGCTTGACGTGGAAGACCCTATATCAGGTGATTATACTCTGGAAGTTTCTTCTCCTGGAATGGATCGCCCTTTGTATAACTTATCCCATTATGAACGACTTAAAGGTAGCCATGTCGCTCTAAAATTACGTATGCCTTATGAAGGCCAGCGTAAATTTACAGGCGTGTTAAATGGTGTGGAGGGGAATGATATTGTGCTTCTGGTAGAACAAGAAGAATACTTGTTTCCTGTAGAAGCGATCGAAAAGGCGAATGTAGTGCCTCAATTTTAAGATCATAATTTTAGTACCCTCATTTGATTGAATTTGAATACTGGAGTGAATGGCGCAATGAATAAAGAAATATTGCTGGTGGTTGAAGCAGTCTCGAATGAAAAAGGCGTTGAAAAAGACGTTATTTTCGAAGCTATTGAATTGGCTTTAGCTGCGGCAACCAAAAAGCGTTATGAAGATGACGAAGAAGCAACGATCACTGTAAATATTGATCGTAAAACAGGTGATCATGAAACTTTCCGCCATTGGACAGTGGTTGATAATGATGTGGTTCCAGGTTTGGGTACTGAGCTGAACATGGAAGAAATGGCAGAAATTAATACTGATTTAAAGCCAGGTGACATTCATACAGAAGAAGTTGAATCCATTTCATTTGGACGTATTGGTGCGCAAGCTGCAAAGCAGATTATTGTCCAGAAAGTGCGTGAAGCTGAACGTGAAATGATAGTTGATAGTTATCGTGACCGTGTTGGTGAACTTGTTTCCGGTACGGTAAAGAAAGTCACACGTGATAACGTAATTGTTGATTTGGGGAATAATGCTGAAGCTTTGTTACCGCGTGAAAATTTAATCGCACGTGAAGTATTCCGAATGGGGGATCGTGTTAGAGCCCTGTTAGAAGAAATTAGGGTTGAAGTACGTGGGCCTCAGCTCATTCTTAGCCGAATAGCGTCCAGGATGCTGATTGAGCTTTTTAGAATTGAAGTGCCTGAAATTTCAGAAGAAGTAATTGAAATTCGTGGCGCAGCGCGTGACCCAGGCTCAAGAGCAAAAATTGCAGTTAAATCTAATGATAAACGAATTGACCCTGTAGGTGCATGTGTTGGTATGCGTGGTGCTCGGGTTCAGGCAGTTTCAGGAGAGTTAGGTAACGAGCGAGTTGATATTATTCTTTGGGATGATAACCCAGCTCAATTGGTTGTTAATGCAATGGCCCCTGCTGAAGTAGCCTCTATTGTTGTTGATGAAGATTCTCATTCAATGAATGTTGCGGTAGCTGAAGAAAACCTAGCGATGGCGATTGGTCGCGCAGGGCAAAATGTTCGTTTAGCCTCTGAGTTAACCGGTTGGGAATTGAATGTTATGTCGGAAGACGATGCCGGCAAGCAGCAAGAAGAAGAGGTCGGTAAATTTGTTGACCTGTTTATCGAAAGATTGGATGTTGATGAAGATCTAGCAACTGAACTAGTTAATGAAGGTTTTACCTCTTTGGAAGAAATTGCTTATGTACCATTGGAGGAAATGCTTGAAATTGAAAGTTTTGATGAAGACACGGTGGAAGAATTACGTCGACGTGCAAAGGATGCATTGCTAAATCAGGCGCTTGCTTCGGAAGAGGAGCTTGAAGGCAAGGAGCCTGCTGAAGATTTGTTAAATATGGAAGGCATGGATAAACACTTGGCCTTGGTGCTTGCTAGCAAAGGTATCGTCACTATGGAAGATTTGGCGGAACAGTCTATCGATGAATTGATGGAAATCGATGAGATGGATGAAGAGCGTGCAGGTAAATTAATTATGACCGCACGAGCGCCTTGGTTCGAAGACCAAGAATAGTAACGACGGTAGTCAGGAGAAAAAATCATGTCAGAAGTAACTGTTAAGCAGCTGGCAAACGATATCGATGCACCAGTTGAAAGACTGTTGAAGCAAATGAGTGATGCTGGCCTTAGCCTGCGTAACGAAAATGATGCCGTTTCAGACGAAGAAAAGAAAACATTATTGAGTCATTTAAAGCGTAGCCATGGTGAATCTGAAGGCGATCCTCAAAAGATCACCCTCAAACGTAAAACCACCTCTACTCTAAAAATGTCGGCAGGGCAGGGCAAAACCAAAACGGTTAATGTTGAGGTGCGTAAAAAACGTACTTACGTTAAACGTCCTGATGTGTCGCTTGAAATTGAACAGAGAAAGCAGGAAGAAGCAGAGCAAGCGACATTATTAGCCGCTGAGCAAGCTAAAAAAGCTGAAGCAGATCAAGCTAAGAGTGATGCTGAAGAGAAAGCTAAGCAAGAAGAGGCCGCTAAACAAGCTGAAGCGCCTAAAGCAACTGACTCTAATTCATCGGATAAGACTGAAGTTAAAGCTAAGTTCGACAAAAAAGACGAAAAACCTGCAGAAGATCCGCATAAAGAAAAATGGCAGAAGAAAAAAGATGCCAAAGAATCTCTTGATGATGGCAAGGCTAAAAAGCATACCAAGTCTGCCGGACATCACCGTCCAAATCGTCAGAAAGAAGAAGTCTTCAGTGCGATTAAAGTTGATGATGACAAGCCTAGGCCTCGTCAGCTAAAAGTTAAAAAGAAGAAGTTTAAGCAAAAACGTACGCATACTTTTGAAAAACCTGTCGCACCGGTTGTACGTGAAGTCTCAATTGGCGAAACTATTATTGTTAGCGAATTAGCGGATAAAATGTCACTCAAGAGTGTCGCTGTAATCAAAGCGCTGATGGGTATGGGGGTCATGGCAACGGTCAATCAAGCGATTGATCAAGAAACAGCCGTACTAATTGCCGAAGACTTAGGGCATAAGGTTAAACTGATATCTGAAGATGCGGTTGAAACTGAAATGCTTGAAAGTATTGATTATGAAGGCTTTGAAACGCCAAGAGCGCCTGTTGTTAGTGTGATGGGACATGTTGATCACGGTAAAACCTCATTACTTGATTATATTCGTAAAGCGAAAGTTGCTGATGCTGAATCAGGTGGTATTACCCAGCATATTGGTGCTTACCACGTTGAAACCGGTCATGGTATGATTTCATTCTTGGATACACCGGGGCACGCAGCATTTACCGCGATGCGTGCGCGTGGTGCCAAGAGTACTGATATTGTAATTCTTGTGGTTGCTGCAGATGATGGCATCATGCCACAAACTGAAGAAGCCATTCAGCATGCGCGTTCTGCAGATATGCCGATCATTGTTGCTGTAAACAAAATTGATAAAGAGTCTGCCGACCCTGAGCGTGTTAAAAGTGAAATGGCAGCCAAAGAAGTTATTCCTGAAGACTGGGGTGGTGACGTTCAATTTGTGAATGTATCTGCTCATACAGGTGAAGGTATTGATACTTTGCTGGATGCTGTGCTGCTACAAGCTGAAATGCTTGAGCTTAAAGCTGCTAAAGATGTTCCTGCTAAAGGTGTGGTCATTGAATCACGTTTGGATCGTGGTCGTGGTGCAGTTTCAACGGTTCTTGTTCAGAATGGTACTTTATGTGGTGGTGATATCATTATTGCCGGTACTTTCTATGGCCGTGTTAAAGCCATGCAGGATGAAAATGGTAGGTCTGTTGAAGAGGCAGGGCCTTCAATTCCAGTTGAAATTCTAGGTTTGAGTGGTACGCCAGATGCTGGTGATGAGTTTGTAGTGGTTGAGAACGAGCGTAAAGCGCGTGAAGTCGCAGAATTCCGTGATGTAAAAATTCGTCAAGATCGCATGACTCGCCAGCAAGCTGCCAAGCTTGAAAACATGTTTGAAAACATGGGTAAAGATGAAGTTAACCACCTTAATATTGTTTTGAAAACAGATGTTCGTGGTTCACTGGAAGCGTTAACAGCAGCCTTGAACGATATCGGAAATGATGAAGTTCAGGTTCGAATTGTTGCAAGTGGTGTTGGTGGTATTACTGGTACGGATGCTAACTTGGCATTGGCTTCAAATGCTGTTGTGATTGGTTTTAATGTGCGTGCAGATGCAACAGCTAGGGGAATTATAGAGGCTGAAGGTCTGGATCTACGTTACTACAGCGTTATCTATGAAATTATTGATCATGTCAAGCAGGCCTTAACGGGCATGTTAGCACCTGAGTTCAAGGAAGTGATTGTAGGTATTGCTGAAGTTCGAGAGACCTTTAGATCGCCGAAATTCGGTCAGGTTGCAGGTTGTATCGTCGTTGAAGGCACCATTTATCGGAATAAGAATATCCGCGTATTGCGTGATGATATTGTTATTTTTGAAGGTGAATTAGAATCGCTTCGACGCTTTAAGGATGATGTGAATGAAGTTCGTTCTGGTACCGAGTGTGGTATTGGTGTTAAGAACTACGATGTGAAAGTTGGCGATAAAATTGAAGTATTCGACCAGGTTTCAGTTGAACGTACTTTATAATTAGTCTTTATGGTATATAAAATATATGGCTCAAGAATTTAGTCGAACTGATCGCATTGCAGACCAAATGCAACGCGATCTAGCTGAATTAATCCGCTCTTCACTGAAAGACCCCCGTTTAGGGATGGTTACTGTGAATCAGGTTACGGTTGCCCGTGACCTGGGTTATTCAGATGTCTATGTCACACTGCTAACCGCAGAGGATTTGGATGCAGACTCGGAAGAAGTTAAAACCACTATTAAAATTCTTAATGGTGCAGCAGGCTTTTTGCGTAGTGAATTGAGTCGTATGATTCGATTGCGTACGATCCCTCAGTTACGTTTTCATTTTGATGCGTCTGTTAAACGTGGTCGACAGTTAGATCAATTGATCAAGCGTGCACGCAAGAAAGATGATGATCAAAGTGTTGACGATAACCAAAATGAAGGTTAAGTAAGTTTGGCTCGAAAGCGTAAAGGTCGCCTTTTAGACGGCGTCCTACTTCTAGATAAACCGCAAGGAATGACTTCCAATTTTGCTTTGCAGAAAGTGCGCCGATTATTCGGTGCGCAAAAAGCAGGGCATACAGGTAGTCTTGACCCGCTAGCAACCGGTGTTTTGCCAATTTGTTTTGGTGAAGCGACCAAGTACTCTCGTTACTTGTTGGACGCTGATAAAGGTTATTATACCACTGCAACTCTAGGTGATATCCGTACGACGGGTGACAGCGAAGGCGAACAAGTGACTACGCACCCTGTTCCTGAACTTTCTGATGAATTGATTCTATCGGCACTTGAACCATTCAAGGGTAATATTAATCAAGTGCCTTCCATGTATTCTGCTTTAAAGCACAAAGGTCGACCGCTTTATGAGTATGCGCGCAAGGGCATCACTATAGATCGGCCCGCACGACCGATTACTATCTTTCGTTTAGATCTGGATGGCTATCGTCAGGCAGAGTTGGATTTAACGGTTGAATGCTCCAAGGGTACTTATATTCGTTCTTTGGTGGAAGATGTTGGTAACCACTTAGGCTGCGGTGCACACGTTTCAATGCTGCGGCGCTTCAAAGCTGGGCACTTTACCTTAGAAGACTCGGTCACTATGGATGTGCTGGACGCTTTGGCAGAAAACGTATCAGATGGCGAGATTAACCCCGAATTAGACAAGTTTGTTCATCCGACAGACTGTTTATTGCCTAATACACCGAAAGTTTGTCTAAATAATGAGCTTGCAAGGTCGATATTACTTGGCCAAGCAGTTAGAATACCCGACGCTAAAAACTTAGATTTGGTTTCTGACCTGAAACTAGGTATGGCTTCACTTTATATCTCTAATGATCTAAGTGATGATCACGCTGCACAAGATACCTTTGCAGGCGTGGTTGAAGTACTTGAAGACGGTTTAATACAACCAAAGCGTTTAGTGAACTTCGAAGTACAGTAATAGAAGTACAGTAAGAAATGCTATAAGAAACTCGGTAAGTTGTGAGTATTAATACTGCTGAGCACTTCATATTAAAGAATTTAAGACGCCAGACTGTAAATATGCACGGTCATGGCTGATTTTTTAACTAGCATATTGAGGAAATACCATGGCACTTAATGCCGAAGAAAAAGCAAAAGTAGTAAGCGAATACCAACAGTCTGAAGGTGATACAGGTTCTCCTGAAGTACAAGTTGCATTGTTGACCGTTAACATCAACAAGTTGCAATCACACTTCAAGGGTAACAAGCATGACCATCACTCGCGTCGTGGTTTGATTCGCATGGTAAACCAGCGTCGTAAGTTGTTGGACTACTTGAAGCGTAAGAAAGCTGAACGTTATGTTGATCTAATTGCTCGTTTAGGTCTACGTCGATAAACAGCCTCGTGTTGTTTAATCTACAGTGTAGATAATTAAGTGCCGGCTTATCTTGAAAGATAGATACGCCGGTTCTTTCGTTTTATACATAAGAATAAAATGAGAAAGAAAAAATATTGTTTTGTGAAGGCCATAAAGTTTTATGTCTGAGTGTTTTTAAGCATTTTGTTTTTGTGACAGAAGGGAAGAGCACTGAGACGTAAAGCTTTAGTCGTAGTCATTTGCAAAACGTCATTAAAGAATGAACATTATTACAAAATTAATAAGGAGCCGATGTGAATCCGGTTATTAAAAAATTTAAGTACGGTAAGTCAGAAGTAACTATTGAAACAGGCAGAATTGCGCGTCAAGCAACTGGTTCAGTTTTAGTCACAATGGATGATACCGCTGTATTGGTTGCCGTAACGGCAGCAAAAGAAGCTGTTCCAGGCCAAGGTTTTTTCCCATTGTCTGTTTTTTACAATGAAAAACAGTATGCAATTGGTAAGATTCCTGGTGGTTACATCAAGCGTGAGTCGCGTCCATCTGAAAAAGAAACGTTAACTTCACGCCTAATTGACCGTCCAATTCGTCCATTATTTCCGAATGGTTTCATGAACGAAGTACAGGTTGTTTGTACTGTAATGTCTGCAAACAGAACAGATGATGCCGATATCGCAGCGATGATTGGTACTTCAGCAGCGTTAGCGATTTCAGGTATTCCATTTAATGGGCCTATTGGTGCTGCTCGTGTTGGTTTCTCTGACGAAGAAGGTTACTGCCTTAATCCAAGTCATGAACAACTAAAGGACTCTCTACTAGATATGGTTGTAGCGGGTACGAAAGATGCAGTATTGATGGTTGAGTCTGAAGCTAAAGAATTAACTGAAGATGAAATGCTAGGTGGAGTATTATTTGCTCACCAGGAAATGCAGGTAATCATTGCTGCTGTTACTGAATTTGCTGCTGAAGTTGGCACTGAAAAGTGGGACTGGAAACCCGAAGAAGCAAATGCAGCATTAGTAGATAGCATCACTGCTGAATTCGCAGAAGGCATTAGTTCTGCTTACATGATCAGTGACAAGATGGCACGCTACAGCGCATTAGGTGAATTAAAAGCAGCTGCTGTTGCGAAATTAGTGACAGATGCTGAAGACTCACCATCTTCTGAAGACGTTAAATCTTACTTCTCTAAGTTAGAGAAGCAAGTGGTTCGTGGTCGTATTATCAAGAGCGAGCCGCGTATTGATGGTCGTGATAACAGCACCGTTCGTCCGATTAGTGTTGAAGTGGGTATTTTGCCAAATACTCATGGTTCTGCTCTGTTCACACGCGGTGAAACACAAGCGATTGTAACCACTACACTGGGTACTTCGCGTGATGCACAAATCGTTGATGCATATAAAGGCGAATACAAAGAAGAATTCATGCTTCACTACAACTTCCCTCCTTACTCAGTAGGTGAATGTGGACGTATGGGTCCTCCAGGTCGTCGTGAGATTGGTCATGGTAAGCTAGCTAAGCGTGGTTTACAGGCGCTAATGCCAACAACTGAAGAATTTCCATACACTGTTCGTTGTGTATCTGAAATCACAGAATCTAACGGTTCAAGTTCAATGGCGAGTGTTTGTGGTAGCAGCTTGGCAATGATGGATGCAGGTGTTCCTCTTGCAGCACCTGTTGCCGGTATTGCAATGGGTCTGGTTAAAGAAGGCGAAGAATTTGCAGTACTAACTGATATCTTGGGTGACGAAGATCACTTGGGTGATATGGACTTTAAAGTAGCGGGTACTGATGAAGGTATCACGGCTTTACAGATGGATATCAAGATCGAAGGTATCAATGAACAGATTATGGATATCGCGTTAAAGCAAGCGCATGATGCTCGTATTCATATTCTGGGTGAAATGAACAAGGTTATCGAAACTTCGCGTGAAACTTTGTCTGACAAAGCGCCCGCGATGCGTACCATGAAAGTTCACTCTGACAAGATTCGTGACGTTATCGGTAAAGGTGGTGCGACTATCCGTTCTATCACAGAACAAACTGGTGCTTCAGTAGATATTGATGATGACGGTTCAATCAAGGTTTACGGCGAAGACAATGCTAGTGCTCAAGCAGCAATCGATATGATTATCGGTATTACAGCTGAAGCTGAAATTGGCCAAGTTTACACGGGTAAAGTTGAACGTATTGTTGATTTCGGTGCATTCGTGAATATCTTACCGGGTAAAGACGGTTTGGTGCATATTTCTCAAATCTCTAACGAGCGAATTGAGAAAGTGACGGATGTATTGAAAGAAGGCCAACAGATCAAGGTTAAAGTATTAGACGTTGATAACCGTGGTCGCATCAAGCTAAGCATGAAAGAGATTGCAGAAGACGAATAAGTTTTTTGCTCTGATGAACTAAAAATTCAGCCAGGCATTTGTTGATTTCTACTGAAATAATAAATGACTATTGAATTTGAAATGATCATCAATAGAATAAAAGAGGTTATATCTTTTTGATATAGTCTCTTTTTTTTGGCTCAAATTTAATGAGAAGTGTGATGAATGATGTAAAAAAGCTTGCAGAAAAATTAGAGCAGTTTGTGCTAGAGAACCTACCTTTGGCGCGTGCTGCAGGGATTTGTGTCGACGAGTATTCAGGTGACAGATTGGTCGTCAGTGCGCCTCTGGATAAAAACATTAACGACAAAGGTACAGCCTTTGGTGGAAGCCTGTATAACCTCTGCGTGATTACCGCATGGGGGATGACAGACTTAAAAGCTAAAGAGCTAGGCTTGAAAGGCGATATTGTCGTTGCAAAGGGCGAGATAGATTACCATCGCCCATTAAGGGGGCGATTAATAGCCGCGGTCACCGCACCTAGTAGTGAGGAAATTAAACATATCAAAAAAAGTTATGAGTCTCGTGGTAAAGCGATCTTTAACTTAAAAGCAAGTGTGTTGGATGAACAGGGAAAGCCTTGCGTTACCTTTCATGGAAAATATGCGGTGTTGCGATAAGGTTAAATGACAGTGACATAAATTGGGACTTTTAAGGCAGATGCTTCGCATGGGAACGAGATAATTTTGCATTGTCTTCTTGTAGTCTCTTACTCATTGTCATACCGGTAGCGTCTTAAACAATAACTAAAAGCACTCTAAGGTAGTAATTATTTTGGCTTCACCAAAATAGAAAAAGCATCTTTTTCAACGTAAACCTCTGCTTTGCCAGAAAACGATATTGGATCGCCATCAACTTGTACAAACAATGGCGACTCGCTGGAAATACTGACATATTTTGTTTTTTGGTAGGACATGAGTGAAGTATTGAGTTTTCGTTTTTGAGAGGCGGCTAAAAATGTTCTGAGCACGGCCCATGCATTACTCTGTTTGCTGATGGCAATATCGATTAAGCCATCATTACAGCATGCTTCGGGGGTTAAAGACCAGCCTTTACCGTAAGTCTGCATGTTGGCAATCACGCAGTGTGTTGAAGTGACGGAGTTCGTTTGTGAGTTGCTTTCCTGCTCTATTGTGGCATTAAATGAATGACGATCTAGGTCTCTCAAGGCAAGAGCACCTGCGATGGCATAGACTAAATCTCCCCAAAATTGATACAGGGTTTTGAGCACGCCATTACGTAAGCGGTCCACAAGTTGAACGATCTTTGCACCGAAACCAAACTCCAGCATGGCAAGAAACACCAATTCGTTTTGGTTTTTCTGTTTTAGAATAAAAATATCGACTTTTTTCGGTGTGCCTGCTGTTAATAGTTGAATTGCCATTTCGGTTGCTAAGGGGATATTTAACTCCCTCGCGACCACGTTGGCATTACCCATGGGAATAAAACCAATATTAACGTTTAACTTAGCTGACCAGAGTCCGGCAACTAACTCTCTTAAAGTTCCATCCCCTCCAATGAGTACTATTAGCTGAACTCTTTCGCCCCATTTTTTTGCCAATACTTTCTCGGTGTGGCCTGCATATTCGGTGGCAATTACAGCACTCACTGACCAGTCATGCTGTTCCAAATGCTTTTTTGATTGTTGAGCGACCTTTTCAGCTTTGCCTCTACCTGCGAGAGGGTTAAAAATGATCACAGCATGCGGAGCTATTATTTTAGAATTCAAGACACGTACCCGTAAATTAACATTGCTTGATCCAGATTATAAACGAATCGTGTCATAACTAGGCTTAATTATTATTTTTTCGTAAATCTTTTGTGCTTATAACCTGGTTTTATATAGTATCAGTGATTAGCTTTTATGGAATTAGAAATCCTCCCATTCATCATCCTTTGACATACTTATACCTTTATTGGCTGCTGAGGTGTTTTCTTTCACTTCAGGTGCCTTTATTGGGGAGTTATAAGGTTTTATTGGTTGTGGCGTTGAAGCGCCAGAGTCATTTATTTGAAAGAATCGTACCAGGCTTATCATCTTTTGGGCATTATCATTCATTGACTCACTTGCTGCAGCGGCTTCCTCTACCAAGGCAGCATTTTGTTGCGTTATATCATCCATTTGGGTAACAGCGGTATTCACTTGCTGAATACCGCTGTTTTGTTCTTGTGCGGCATCACGAATACCGCTAACAGATATGTAAACCTTACTAACAGCTTTAACAATGCCACTTAAAATTTCCCCTGTTCGATTGACCAGTTTTGTACCCTCATCAACCTTGTTTCCGCTATCTTGAATAAGACCTTTGATTTCTCTCGCGGCAGCAGCAGAGCGTTGAGCCAGGTTACGTACTTCACCTGCGACGACCGCAAATCCGCGCCCTTGTTCACCCGCTCTTGCTGCCTCTACTGCAGCATTAAGGGCTAATAGGTTAGTTTGAAATGCGATCTCGTCAATAACGCCGATAATATCACCAATCTCTTTGCTGGACTTGTTAATAGTATCCATTGCGATAATGGCTTGATTAACCACTTCGCCACCTTGCTCAGCTACTTGTTCAGCTTCTTGAGCTAAATTAGCAGAACTGGAAGCATTACCAGCGCTCTCACTTACTGATGATGCGATCTCCTCCATGCTAGCAGCGGTTTCTTCCAATGTAGAAGCTTGAGACTCTGTGCGTTGGCTAAGGTCTGAGTTACCTGTAGCTATTTCGCTACTACCGGTACTGACTAAATGCGCAGCTTCGCGAATTTCCCCAATAATTGAAGTGAGTTTTGACTGGGTAGCATTGGCATTTTCTTTCAGTTGACCAAATACACCCTGATAGTCGGCATCAATGGTTGCCGTTAAATCACCACTTGCCATCGCACCTATAACTCTAACCGTGTCATTAATTATCCGTTCATTTACATCAACTAAATCGTTAACGCCTTGACTGAGCGATTGGAAAAAACCACTCTTGTTAGCTAGTTCAATTCGTTGGCTTAGGTCACCTTTTCTGGCTGCATTGACTAGGCTTTGAATGTCACCTTCAATTACTTGGGTTAGCTTTTCAACTGTTTGGTTAGCATCTTGTTTAAGTGTGTTGAAAGCACCTAGGTACTCAGCTTCAATTCTTTGGCTTAGGTCACCTTTTGCCATCGCACCAAACATTCGAACTGTATCATTCACGACCTTTTCATTAACAATAATCAGGTCATTTATTCCACTACTAAGCGTATCAAAGAAGCCTTCTTTGTCATCTAGGTTGATTCGTTGGCTTAAGTCTCCACTACGGGCTGAATTGACCAGATTTTGAATGTCGACTTCGATAACTTGTGTCAGTTTTTCAACGGTTTGATTGGCATCTCGTTTGAGTTCATTAAATGCCCCGTGATATTCGGCTTTAATTCTTTGGCTAAGATCGCCTTTTGCCATCGCGCCAAACATGCGAACGGTATCATTAATCACATTTTCACTGACACCTACCAACTCATTAATACTGCCACTGAGTTTTTGATAAAAGCCGCTTTTATCTGTTAGCTCAATACGCTGGCTTAAATCACCATTTTTGGCAGTATCAACCAGCGATTGAATATCTCTCTCGATAACATTGGTCAGTTTTTCTTGCATATCCTTTATCCCTTGCAGAAGGTCTCCCATTTCATCTTTCGAATCGACAGTTACTTCACCTGATAAATCGCCATCAGCAATACGTTTGGATGCAACAATTGCTTTTGTTAATGAGGATATAATTATGCTGGTAATATATTTTGCGATGAGCACCCCGATAACTAGAGCTATAATCGCGGCAATGAAAGAAATGATTTTCAGATTTGTACTTTCTTCTTGTAAATGTTTGGTATCACTTGCAGCTAATTGGTTCTGGATATCAACCATTGCATTAATGATTTTAAGAGCCTTTCCTGCGCGTGGTGCAGCTTCAGAACCAAGCAGGTAGTTTGCCATATTCCACTTTTTAGAGCCTCTGATCCTAAACATTTGTTCTGGGAATGCTAAGAATTCATTGCGCATATCAGTATAGGTTTTAAAATATTTCCGTTGTGAGCGTGTTAAAAGTCGAGAGTTTTTCTTGATTGTTTCAAATCTCGCGGTATTCACAGTCCATCGCTGGTTAAAATCATCGGCCCATTTTTGATCACCACTGATTAAATAACCACGAATTGATGCTAAACCCATAGCGAAAGAACCGCGAGAATCTGCAAACGTAGCAAGTAAGGCTTTTCGCTCAGGTGTTGCGGCTTGTTTTTTCTCTTCGTTAATCAATCCTGTAATGGCAGTCACAATTTTTGACGCTCTTGGTGCCGCCTCGGTAAGCAGTATTTTCATTGCGGGTTGTTCATCTGAACTATGTGAAATGTCTTCAACCTTTTGTTGCGCAATTCTGAATTCGGCCATGACGGCTTTTAAGTCTTTTAATGTTTCAATGTTTTTTGGAACAGTCCAGTTTTTTGACATTTCAGTCATGATATTAAGGTTCTTATTAATGTCTATCCATGCATCTTGTCGCTGCTGTTTGAAGCTATCTTTACCTAAAATCATGTAGCCGCGTAGTGCCGCTAATGAATAGTTGATGCCGTTGATTAAATCGTGACCTGCTATGTTTGTAGGAATTCGTAATTCAAGTACCTGGCTTTGTAGGTTTTCCTGAGACACTAATTTGTATTCAATAAATGTTACCAGCAAAATTAATATAAGTAACACGCCTCCAAATCCCGATGCTAATTTTTTACCAACAGGTAGGTTGCGAAAAAATGTTGAGAAGTTAGTGGTGTTGGAAATTGATGAACCCATTTAAATCACCTGAATATATTTTTAGTTTAAGCTAGAAAAATTATAGAAGTGGTTTAGAATTATTTCGAATAAGGTTTGTCTTATAGTTGATCTGGGTCAATTAATTGCTGGTTAGAAAGAGGGCCGGTAGTCTCTTTAGCCGGAATCCAGTTTTTTATCGCTACTTTGGTATTAAAGCAATGGATTTAGACTGAAAAGCGCAACGGAATGACAAAGTAGTTTAGAGAATCAGCTATCGTGCAAAGCTTTCAGATAAAGATATTTTTCTTTATTCTCTCAACCAGCAAAAAGGTAAAAAATGATGATTTCCTGAGAGCCCGTATTATTGAAAACATTTACTGCACCCTTGAAACGACATGGTAAATCGCGTTACACAGCGTTTTTAGCTGAGTA
>Ga0105348_1001670_pt1 | contig 14482 bp, 11 predicted proteins | sample EN8Hudsemesocosm_2_FD_83504 | JGI IMG/M metagenome (GOLD analysis project Ga0105348, IMG submission 83504) | Methane-oxidizing microbial communities from mesocosms in the Hudson Canyon - EN8C Hudson Canyon | ecosystem: Environmental > Aquatic > Marine > Cold seeps | place: Hudson Canyon... | reverse complement strand
TTTGCCTTACTAATGAGATTGTTGAGAGAACAGGCGTTAAGCATTTTGATGTGAATGTGCCTTTAGCGGTAAAGCTATGCGAGCGTTTTGTGGAAACCGGGCAGTACAGCGTATTGGCGGGCTTTGATGGTGACTTGGTTGTTGGGTTTGGTGCACTTTGTGAAAGTCACTCGTTATATGCCGAAGGTACATTCGGTATCGTTCAAGAGTTTTATGTGCTTCCTGAATATCGTTCAAAAGATATAGGTAAAAGGCTTATCGAGGAAATAGTCAACTTTGCCAAAGCTAAGGACTGGAAAAGATTAGAGCTCTGTACGCCACCTATTCCTGCCTTTGATCGTACGGTAGAGTTCTATAGAGCGAACGGTTTTCAGATTACTGGTGGTTATAAAATGAAGCGAGAGATCGTTTAACAAAACATTTTAAATGGCGTCAGAGTAAAGCCACTCTGCCCTCGGGTATCGTGGTAATGTGATAGCGGTGGGTATGACGGTTGTAATAAATCCTTTCAAGTTGATAGTATATAAGTTGAGTCAATTTCGATATTGGGTGTAAAAATTATGAATGCCCGACTATTTGATGAAGTACACGAGCTGGCACTCGATATAGTAGAAGCGTCATCTGACCACGATAAAAAGTCAGAATGGGCAGCTTATACGGTGCTAAGAGAGTTGTGCGAGTACAATGAGCGCACTGAACACAATCACCCTTTCCAATGGGAAACCCTGGGGGATTTCACTGCAAACAATAGTAAGGCGGTGTCTATCTACCAGAAGGCATTGGATTTGGCCGAAGATATCGATGAAATCGAATATATCGCCTCCATTAAACTAGCCTTAGCTGAACGATATTTCGAGGCAGAAGATTGCGAGCGAGCATATCAGCTAGCCTTTCAAGCTAATGACGTCGCGAAAAAAACCGATGATCTAGAGTTGCGGCAAGAGATTAGTGAGCTGCTGCTGGAGCTTGTTAGTAAAGCTTAATCAATGCGTTACCGCAAAGTCTCCTTTCGAACTCCTGTGCTTTGACAGGGTTGAACATTAAAGTCCGAAGACAAAGCATATATTTCAATACCCAGCGACATCGACAAGGTTGCCCCTAGCGTTATGCTGGAAGCGCTCAATTTTCAATAAAAACTATCCTATGGCATTTTAAGAATAGAAGCCGGTTCGAAACTGGCTGTTGGATGTGCGGATTCATCATCAGTATTAAGCCGGAGTGGCGAGTTTTTTAGCTGGCACTCGCCACAATAGTTTGCTTGCCCAATAGGGTAGTCTGCATATAAAGACGTTAAAAAATAACTTCTTCTTCGTGGGTGCAAGATATGATGGAGTATCCGTATTTTTCTAGCCTATCTTGATAGAGGAATGGTGAGCTTGTTCTTGATGGGGGAATATAGGCAGGTTCAAGATTAAGGCGAAATAGTGTGTGCTTTGCTATGTCTTCTTTCCCTGGCTTCTTTGTGTCGTAAATTTTAAAGCTAATGTCAGAGCCGCTGTTATTGAGTGTGATTGTGATTTGGTAGGTGTCTGTGCTATTTGTCATTAATACTCCAAAGCATGTGCTATTACTTGATGACTAAACCTAATGCTTTTGAAGTATAGTTACGCTTTTTTGCTTCGCAATGGTGGTTGTTTAATATCATCTGACAAAGCCGTTAGGTTCTGTGTTCAGCGGCAAATAACTTCGAGAAGTGATGCTTCACTTTTTGGCAATGTGATAGGGAGCGTGCGAGTTAGCCCTTATTCTTGTAATAAAACACATGATCCAAAGCCTACCTGTTAGATATGCGACTATACATTCTTACCATTGCGTCCATTCATTCACCAGTGTGTTTATCGTGGCCGTACTTCTTCGGCTATAAGTCTTTATGAGACTATGGATTTGAAAATTACTCACCTATGTTGGAATATAAGCCAGATTTATCAGCTTAGAGAGCGAGATTTTTGAGCGATTTTCGAGAGCTACCTGCTTGAGCACAATTGTTTTTTTTCGTGCTCGATACCACATAGATACCATCGAGGCACCTTATGAAATTATTAAGTTTTATTGTAAATGGCAAAGCATCCTATGGTGTTTTAACGGACGCCGGTATTGTTGATTTGGGCAGCCGCCTCGGCGATGTGGCGCCTGATTTAAAAGCCTTATTAGCCAGTGGTATAGAGCAGGCAGAAGAATTCGCTTCGGTGGGTGTTGACTACCAATTGGCCGATGTGGAATTGCTGCCGGTTATTCCTAACCCGGAAGATATCTGGGTGGTGGGGATGAATACCTTTAGCCACATGGAAGAGGTGAATAAAATTGGTATTGAAAAACCGCAGTTTCCTACGCTGATTCACCGGGGTGCTAAAACCTTGGTGGCATCGGGTGACACCATGGAAATTGCGAAGGCAGAAAGCTTCCCTGATTACGAAGGTGAAATTGCACTGATTATTGGTAAGTCGTGTCGTAATGTTAGTGCTGATGAAGCTTTGGATTATGTAGCGGGTTATAGCTGCTTTAATGATGGCTCTGGGCGTCACTACCAGATGACTAGCACCCAAATGACCGCGGGTAAAAACGGTTATCGCAGTGGGGCTTTTGGTCCCTGTATGGCAACCACCGATAGCATCAAATTGGAAGACCTTGAGGTGAGTACCAAGGTAAATGGTGAAGACCGACAGCGCATGAAACTGGATGATTTGATCTTTTCATTCGGTGAGCTGGTGGCGTTTATTTCCGAGTTTACCTGGTTAGCACCGGGTGATGTGATTGTAACGGGTTCACCAAGTGGTGTTGGTGTATTTCAAGGCAAGAAGTTGGAGGCGGGTGATAAGGTTGAAATTACTGCTTCGGGTATCGGCACCTTAACCAATAACATGGTTGATCAGGAATAATTAACAGCTCCACTGTTACTAGATGTGATTAGTAAAAGCCGGTGTAATATTGCATCGGCTTTTTTTATGACGGCTTATTGTCTGGTTAATTTTTGGCGGTTTCGAATATAAGTGCAATTGGATATTTTATTAAAGGATGATTTTGAAAAGGTTTCTGTCGCCGGACTAGAGTTCAACCAACCCACACTGCGTAATTAAATTAAATCGGCTTAGATTACCAAAGGACATTTTGGTCACCATATCTTCAGGGCCTAGTAAGTGTAGTGTTATTTCTTCGTCATCCCAGCCCTTTTGGGTCAGCTCTTGTGCCTGAGCGCACAGCTTCAAAATATTATTCAGCTTTCCCTGTAGTGCCTGTCGGCCGTCCTTAATAATGCCGCCATGAGGACAGAATAAAGTCTCAAAATCCAACGCGATGGCTTTCTTTAGGCTGTTAATTAATTGCGGAAGATCTTCATCGATGCGCAACAGCTTAATGGTTTTGGCGATATAAAGGTCACCGCTGAAAAAATAGCCTTGGTTGGGTAATAGAAAGCAAGTGAGGTCTTTGGCATGGCCGGGTGTGTGTATAGGCTTGATTGGGCTACCATCGGACAAGTATTCAGTATCTTGTAGCGTTTCTGTTTTGACCGGCCTGGGGCTGCCCCACACCATTTTTTGTATCAGTGGGGTTGGATAGCCGTTGGCTAGTTTTTCTTGAGCCAAGCTAGGCGCTTTGGGGGTTAGCTTGAACCGCTCGGCGATGCGTTGTGCATTGCCACTGTGGTCTTCATGGTGGTGGGTGAGTAGTAATTGCTTTACCGGCGCCTGGTCTAAGAAGGGGTACACATGCTTCCATTGATTGCTGGGGCCTGAATCAATAACTGTGTCGCCGATGCGATAAACAATAAATTGGGTATTAATCCCCATATTCATGCGGCCCACTTTCTGGCCTTCTACGACTTCGTGTTGGTAATGCTGGCGTACTGGCATATAAAACCTATTTACAGCGCTGAGCGGCCGGTTGGGTTGGTGTGATTATTTGGCCGTTATTGGAACTATCGTCACAGAATGTCAGTTTCGAGCATGCTGTTCAATGAGATAAATTATCAATAATGTAGGCATTGATCATAAGATTGGCCAATCTAGAGCAAAATGAGCTCTGGCGTCGGTGTTAATTCATATATTCGTTTCTTTATTCGGGTCCTCACGTTTTGAAGTTGAGCTTGATTATTCAGTGGCTGCTTTGGTAAACAGAGTAGTGTGTGCCTCGGTGGTGATCGGTGTTCTTTGGTGGCTAATGGCCGTTTGCTGTAATACTCAGTCCTAGATTAGACACCTGTGATGCGCTTGTGTAGGCCTAGCCCCTATGTTTGTGTACGTTTTTTGACCTTACATCACTGTAGTTGAAGGTATTTTGGCATTGAGTCTATTTTTATCTATAATGCGTGCAGCAGGTCACTGCGATCATTCAATACAATCAGAGTAGAAGAGAAGAATATGGCTAAAGGTACAGTTAAGTGGTTCAACGCAGATAAAGGTTTCGGTTTCATCACTCCAGAAGATGGCGGCAAAGACCTGTTTGTACACCACTCAGAAGTAAAGGTTGATGGTTATGCAACGCTGAATGACGGTCAGGTAGTGGAATTTGAAGTAGGCCAAGGTCAAAAAGGCCCATGTGCTAACAATGTTAGGCCTGCTTAGTAGAGCCGCTAGCATTACATAATGCTGCCAGTTATGGGCATTAAAAAAGGCCGATGCAGAAATGCATCGGCCTTTTTGCTATTTGTCTCGTTTGAAGGCTATAACTTAGATATCGCCCTACCTGTTCAAGACGTTCCCATTCATGGCTATGGCGTAGATTGGGTAATGTAGTCTATCTCAACTGGGGGATTATCAATCAGCGCATACTTGTACCCCTCTACCCCGGGTATAGGAAGGGCGGGTAAAAGGTTTTCGGACCAATCAAATTCTGACTTATCGTAGTAGTCGTCAGGCGACTCCCAAAAGTTAACGATGTAGTCACCCCAGCTTACTTTGCTGATGAAATCAGCCGGTGCACGGAATTTTTCAGCTAGTGTTTTCCCTGCGGCTAACTGTTCTTTGTTTTGAATAATTAATCGGAATATAGATCCATCCGTTGAAATTAATAAAAAGCCAGTTAGGTTTTCAACGAAATAGTATTCGGCGATGGATTTATTATTCAGTAGTTGCAAAAAAAATTGATTAAACTTTGTATTGCTTAAAAGTCCCTTAGTTGTGACTTCAAGGGTGTGTTGAATGACTCTGGATATATCACTGAAGTATTGGTGTTGTAATTCTCTAACCGCAGTGTGGATAGTTTCAATAATGTGAGGGTCATTTTTTACGATAAAGCGATCTATGATACCTTTATTGAAGGCATCTATAGCGATATTGCTATCTGCTACGCCGGTAAGAAGAACCTTTTTGATATTAGGATCTCTGATGCTATTACATAATTCCAATCCGTCCATATCATGCATTTCATAATCAACAATAATAACGGAAACTTCTTTATAACGGTCTCCATCGCTAATCTCTCGCTCTAATACATTGAAATCAAAATGAAGTAGATCTTCATTTTCGTTTAGGGGGCGATAGTAAGATAGGCATCGTTTTTCAAGGGGGGAGTCTGTAAATGAGTTGTTAATAAACTCAACCGCGTTACTAGGTGACGAGAATAGCTTGTAGGAATAGTGATCATCTAACTGTAGTGCAAAGTTGGATAAAAAAATATGATCATCATCAATGCAGACTAGTGTCGTCGGATAATAGTAAGGAAGTATATTTTTCCTGCTAGTCATTGTTGTGTCGTACCTGCAGTAAATAATTGGTGTTTATACTAAAAAATAGGCTATTAAATTAAGCTGGGTGCTGGTTAGTGTTGCTAGCCTACATGGTGGATATTAGATTCTTCCTCGTTATCTAATATTTCTAGTAGTGCCGATTTCTTTATGTCTGAAAGGCTTTTTATACGCTCGAATAGCTGAGTATCTAGGTTGTAGCAATTCATCTTCGTATGGCTTGTACGTGTTGCCTGAATGCTCGATGGCTCAGTCTCAGATAGAAGCGGGTTGTACCTAAAGCTGCTGCCTAATCGGCTGATGATTTCAGAGTTCATGCTGCGATGAGACTGTTTGGCAGCTGTCGATATATCGTTACGGAGTTGCTCTGGAAGCCTAACTACGAACTTCCTTATTTCATTGTTAGCGGGCATATCAATTCTTGTTCTCATTGGGTTTATATCGTTGGGGTTGACGAAATATACATTAACTATACCGGGAAATCGATAATCGCAGAATTCTGTGTTTGTGGGTCAGTGAGTGCGTCATAGAGCAGGCCCAACCATAGCTTGTTTCATTCTCGTTAAATGTTCATCGAGCACAATAAGGTCTTCTCCCTAGTCCTGTTTCCATGGATCAGTATTTATCTCAGTTTAGCTCTAGATTCCAGTTTTGGCTCATTATTGCATTCCTATGAATCTGTACGAAATTAATAACGGTTACACGTTCTATTTTGTTCAGTAAAGAGGGATTTTTAATGCAACGTAATATCATGTTAAGCTCATTTGGTGCGACAGATCAGGGTCGCCATATTATTAATGAAGAGGTGTTCGAGGTACGATATCAAGCCTATCAAAATAATAATTCTATCGACAAAAATGATGAGGAAAAATTTGTTGATGAGTACGATAGCGCCCCAAACTGTGTCTCTCATCTTGAGTATTACAAAGGGTTGCCTGCGGGATCGATAAGAGCTTGTGTTTATGATCCTTCATACGCTGTTAATACAGTGCCTGCTATGGATATATTTTCTCCTGAAATCGAAAGAGAGATTGGGTGGAACAGTGTGTTTGTAGAGTCGAATAAGTTTGTTATACACCCACAGTTTCAAAATAGGGGGTATCGAACAAAGCTATCGCTCTTCAAATTCATCTTTGGGTTAGCCCAGAAAGCAAAAGCTGACTACATCATTACCTGTGTAAGGGAGGAGCATGCAGAGTTTTATGAGCGTCTGCTATTTTCTCGTATATCGGATTCGAAGCGTTACCCACATCTGAAGTTCGATACGGTTTTACTTGCCTGCTCTTTAAGAGATGCTGGCCTACGTGCAGGTAAGATTTCGAATTCTTGTATGTTGAAGCGGTTTGGCATAGTCTAACGGAGTGATATCCGTGTACCACATTACACCTATGTCGTGCACGGGTAATTCACTCGCTATAATTGTGAGCCGAAAGTTTTGTTCTTTCGCTTACCCAATTTGTATAACATTTTGATCCGATAGCGTGTTTTAAGAGGTCTATCAGTGATTGGTTATATTCTTACCGCAACAATTGATCTATTGCTTGCGATTATTGTATTCAGTTATAGCCAAAGTCGTATTACGAGTGCTTTCTCTAGTTTGTGCCTAGCAGCCGGTGTGTGGTCAATCGAGCTGTATTTGTTAACCTCGATCAGAGATGTTGAAATTCTAACCCCGCTTTTTCATATGACTCGTGTTGGAATGTTTTTTATTGCTCCTTTCTTAATACTATTTTCTGCATTAGTTACCAAAGTTAACTTAACCTTCTGGCTTAAGGCTTTGATTGCAGCGTCTTTTGTTACAAGCACTGTTATATCTTTTCTTAATTTATCCATAATGCCATCAATGCTTGAGCTGGCGCCTTCAGGCTATTTACCAAAGTTTGATGTTATCGGTGCTGCTCACCAGGTGAATTTCTTAATGGGTGGGATATCATCGGTGGCTATATGTATCGGTGCGTACAGGAACGCAATTTTCAGTGAAAAGTTAAGAATAAAATGGTTGGCAACTGCCTTTCTTATTGGTTCATTTTTTGGTGTCTTGAGTTTTAGTTATTCTAAAATATTTGGAATGATCGGTAATGTGGCTTGTCTGTCTTTAATAGCGTATGCCATTTTAAGGTACCGTTTAATCAGTATGCGTGTATTAGTGAGTCTGGGTGTGGCCAAGGGGGTGTCTGCGACAGCTTTAGTACTTGGCTATTTCGGGTTTTTTGGTCTGTCTAATACAAACTCGTCGTTTATAAATCCAGGTTATGTTCTGTTTCAACTAATTTATCTTGTTCTTGCGCTGGAGTTATACCCTCGAATAACAAGGGGTATTGAGTTGTTGTCTGACAAATATCTTGTTAGAAATTACTACTCGCTAAATAGTTATAAGCATCAACTCTTGGAAAAGTTAAAGCGATGTATTGAACCACAGGACCTTAAAATGGTACTCGATGAGGTTTTATGCGAAGGAGTTATGGTTGATCGCTATTCGGTCTATGTCTCTTCGGGATTTTTTGATGAAGGTGCATCTAATAACCTTTGTGCTATTAATTTTGAATCTGAATCCGCGTTTAATTTTAACTCTGATGATATGTTAAATTTAGCTCCAGGTTTACTGCAAGGGCTGTCTGATAAAAAGACAGCTCTTTTTTATGATGAGATAGCGGTTAACCACAAGGAATATTTTGCAAGTATGGAAATTAGTGTGATCTTACCGGTCTCATTAGATCATGATTTGGTGGGTGTGGTTCTTCTTGGGCGACCGCTTAAAAAAGAGCAGTTCACCTATGATGATATTCAATTGTTGAACTGGATGGCTGGTGAAGTAGGCTATGTTTTAGAAGCTGTACTTGTTCATTCACAGATGCGCTCTGGCTTGGATGAGGCGAAAAAGACCTTGTCTGTTATCTCAATATTGAATGACTATAATCACGAAGTTAAGACACCCTTATCAAATATTGAATCACTGGTGTTATCTGGTGATTTATTTGAGAATGATGAGAAAAATAAACTGATATTGGAGCAAGCCAGAAGAGGAAGTGGTCTCGTTAATACCATGGTAAGAACGCTGAATGGGCAATACAAAAAATCATCAGTGCTATTTGATTTGAATGAATCGATTAAGGATGTTGTCGGACTGTTTTCCTCAAAGATTACATCAGTTGATATGAATTTAGGTGAGTTACCAAATATAAGAGGTTATGAAGAGGATGTGGATGTACTTCTTTGTAACCTTATAAAAAACTCATATGAGGCTCGTGGGGAGAAGCCGTTAACTATATGTCTTTCCACTTGGTACGATCTTGATAGCGCTCGAATTTATTTTTCTATTTTGGATAATGGTGTTGGTATTGATAAGAATGAGTTATCTGAGATATGGGGCCGAGGAGTCACAAAGAAAAGACATATTGGAGGAACAGGAATCGGTATGTCTGTAATAAAGCGAATTGTTGAAGAGCATAGAGGCGAAATAGTTGTTGATAGTGCTCTTGGTGAGGGGACACGCTTTACTCTATGGTTTCCTGAGCAAGCTATCCCTTTCTTGAGTTAATGAAATAGGTGGCCTTGGTAATTAATTTATTGCTCCATTCTGGTGTTATCGGTTTTCTTTGGTAATCATTCATTCCTTTATTAATACAGTTGTTGTGTATTTCGTCCCGGGGATCATTAGACATTCCAACAATAAAAGGCTGTGAAAAAGTGATTTTTTCTCGTATCAAAGGTGCTGCTTCTAGCCCGCTGATATTTGGCATATAGATATCAAGGATAATTATATCGTAATTATATTTTTCGCACAGTTCGAGTGCCTCTTCACAGTTATCTGCGGTGTCTATATGAAAGCCTTTATTACCAAGAATTCTTTTCCCAATTACCTGGTTAACGGGGTCGTCGTCGACTATTAATAGGCGGGTTATTTTTTTAAATACAGCATTATCTATAGGATGCTTTTGTACATTTGATGATGATACGGATTGATTGTCTGGCTGAGTGCTCTTGGTATCATTGTTGATAGACTCCCAAAAGCCATTAATAGATGTATTAATATCCGTTGTCTTTTTACCTATCGTGTTTGTGATTTCTTTCAGGGTTGTTAGATTGTCAGCGTTGATTTGCTGTAATTCGCAGCCATGTTCTATGGCATATTCATAGCCTTCGATGAGCCTGGGCAGAATCTTGTCTAATCCCGTTGCTCCCATTTGTATTGCCAGCACGGATGATCGTACATCATGAACCATTTTGCTGGATGTTTTATGAGCGTTTTTTAATTTTTCTTGGTCGCTTTCATTACGAGACATAGCAATATCTCCTGATAGAGTGAATGCTGATAATACGCAGGTTATAACGAAATAACTGAAAATAAAAAAGGCTGATGCATTGCTGCATCAGCCTTTTTTATTTCAATCTTATTACTAGCTTCGAATTACTGGTTTTCGAACGCGGCAACAGACTTAACGATTTCAGCACGTGCTGCGTCAGCATCTGCCCAGCCGTCAACTTTAACCCACTTACCCGCTTCAAGGTCTTTGTAGTTCTCGAAGAAGTGTTCGATTTGCTTGATAAGCAATTCAGGTAGGTCAGAAGTTTCTTGAACGTCTTTGTAAAGAACAGTCAGCTTGTCGTGTGGTACAGCGATAAGCTTAGCGTCTTGGCCAGCTTCGTCAGACATGTTTAAGATGCCAACAGGACGTGCACGAATCACAGAACCAGGAACAACTGGGTAAGGAGTCACAACCAATACGTCTAGAGCATCACCGTCGTCAGACAAGGTGTTAGGAATGTAACCGTAGTTAGCTGGGTAGAACATTGGAGTAGCCATGAAGCGGTCAACGAATACGGCATCAGAATCTTTGTCTATTTCGTATTTGATTGGGTCAGCGTTAGCTGGAATTTCAATCACAACGTTGATGTCGTTTGGTAGTTCTTTACCCGCAGGGATCTTGTCGTAACTCATCGATAAACCTTTATATCAAAAGGGTGAATTAATGCGGCATCAGTGTCGAATTACTACGCTGCTACCGTAACCAGAAATTTGAGGGTCCGCATTATATAAGGGTTAGCGAGGGATTACCAATCTCAGCGAGTGCTAAAGTACTTGGTTTGCGAAGAACGCTCTATAGCCGACAGACCTATTTAACTTTGGTTGGTTTAGGGCGCGGTAACTGTTTGTTTTATCAGAGTTAATGCCCTTGTCTTTGTTATTGATGTTTTTCTGATAGCTGTTTTGTGGGTGGGCTGTGATAGCGGGCAAAGAAAAAGGGCCAGTCCCAATGGGGCTGGCCCTTTCAAGTACACTTAGATCATCACGTACTAGTGTGCGTCTGCAATAACCCCAACCTGTGGCATATTGGCTAAGCCTATATCCCGAGCATGTTCTTCAAAGTCCTTGTTCTTCCAGAAGAAGGCACCAGGCATAGTGGTTGGTACTACTAATACGTAGAACAGAGCACGGCCTGCTAAGGCTGATACGGCAACAGAAACGATGAGAAGGCCTGCGATCACCAAGCTAATCACCGACTCGCCACCGGTCAATAACAAGCCTGCAGCGATTAACATGTTCGCGGCTAGTGCCAAGTTACGGGCGATGTATGTTTTACCAAAGGTGGTGCTCTGAATGTAGTGCGATGCGGTACCTTCGTTAATCACTGTATTGAGGTTTCTGGCGTGGAAGTAATGGCCGATACCTTCAATGGCTAAACCAAGGGCCAGCATTCCAGCGAGTATTTGTAACACTAGACCATAGGCCTGACTCGTGACTAACAAATAAGGAATAAAGAATAAGCCCGCAAAGATAGCGCCGATGGATAGCATGCTGCCATAAAACGCCGTTAACACCTGCCAGTGATTCCAGAATGGGCGTGCTTTAATACGGTAAATCGCATGCATAAAGTACAAGGCTAATGGACCGCCTACCGCAGCTAGCCAGCCAAACGCAGAACCAAAGCCTTGCGGTATCACTTGGGTGAACCAGTCACCAACGATACTCGCCACAAATCCAGTCAGTCCGCTGGAGGTTTCACTGGTAAATAAATTATTCACGAACTCATTTTCAAATAAATTGAAAAAGGTGTAGCCCATAAAACCAGTGGTAAAGATGGCAACGCCACCAATTTCACGACTTACTGGTGAGTAACGTAAATTATTAAAGGCGCGATAGAAACGATGTGGTTTACCCAAGTGCATGGTGGACAATACCAGGCCAGCTATCAATACCACAATTAGGGTTGCAAGCAATGGTAAGTAGGCACTGCTAGACGTTAATGCTTGAATCGGTGCAATATCAAATTGCGTACCCAAGAACATTAATAGGAAGGCACCAATCACACCTTGAGCTGCCAAGGTAAAAATAACTAAAGGATTTTCACGAGAGCTGAGACGATCCAGGCTCCAGAATTTTTCTTTGCCTTTTTTCTCATCAACCTTTGGCACGTAACCGCCGGAGGTCTCATCGATTTGATACTTAATCGGCATGCCGTCAGTACGAGTTACTTCCTTCGGCATTCCCTTCATTTGCTGGAAGCGAATATTAGGGTGGGTAATGTCTGTGGTTGGGAAACCTGGAATTTCAGTTTTGGTTTGTTCGCGATTCTCTGGTGTATTTTCAATAACACCAAAGTTTAACGCGTTACCTAAACAAGCAGATACACAAGCAGGTTTTAATCCGACTTCTAAGCGATCCACACACATATTACATTTGGAAACCTGACCTTTAACCGGGTCAAGTTGTGGCGCATTGTATGGGCACACCCAAGTACAGTAGCCACAACCAAAACAAGTTTCAGGGTCTTGTAGTACCGCACCGTATTCTGCGTGCTTGGTATAAGCCCGGGTCGGGCAGCCTTTCAAACACACTGGGTCATCACAGTGGTTACACGCCATGGAAATATTCATGCGTTTGAAATCAGGGTAAGTACCACCCTCTACATAGCCCACAGAACGGAAACTGATGTGAGCCGGTAAATCGTTCTTCTCACTACAGGCTGCTTCACAAGCGTGACAACCAATACAGTTATCGGCGGTAAAGTGGAAGCCGTGTTGCTTGTTACGGTTTGGATTATCACCCACGAACTCTTCTTCATTGATAAACATGGAGCGGTCTTTGGGTAAACCGGTTAGCTCAATCAAATCAATTTTTTGGCCGTAGCGGTTCTCTTGTTCTGTTACGGGGTCGTAGAGCTTTGCGTAGTTCTGCTCTTCACTTCTTGGTTCAAACATGTTGACTCCAATCCTAAATATAAATTCTTTTACTTTTTAATCTAATTTGTATTTCTTATCGCAAGTACTAAGTCGTACATCGCTAGCAGTAGTAATACCGCGCTAGTACTTCCGGCCTTCAACGTTGATCTTCGCGGCTTCTGCCTGGTCTACGTGCTCAATTCGAACGGAACACTGTTTAAATGCAGGCTGACGTGAATGAGGGTCAAGTAAGCCCAAGGTTAAGCGGTTAACACAGTCGTGGAAATGGAACGGAATAAATACCATGTTCCTAGGGACACGTTGAGTGGTTTGTACCATTACAACACCATCACCACGACGAGACACTAAGCGCACATAGCTCTGGTGTTTGATGCCGAGTTCTTTGGCAGAATCAGGGTTCATTTCCATATAGGGTGTGGGGCTGAACTTATTCAGGTTGCCTAGCTTGCCGGTACGAGTACGGGTGTGGAAGTGTTCAACCACACGGCCACTGTTTAACCAGAATGGATACTCTTCACACGGTACTTCATTGTTATTAACGAAAGGCAATGGGATTAATTTTGCTTTGCCATCGGGGTATTGGAAGGTGCCATCGGTATAAAGGCGCTGGTCACCTTTTTCTTGTCCTTCGCGGTAAGGCCATTGGATGCCTTTGGCTTGTTCAATTTTGTCATGACTCATACCAGAAATATCCAGGGTACGTTTATCGCCCTTGGATAACTCTTTCATTTCATCGAATGCTTCGGAAACCGTTTCTGGGAATTTGATTTTCGCGCCATTATCAAAACGTTTCGCCATCTGGTTGAAAATCCAGAAGTCTGCTTTTGAATCGCCGTGAGGTTTAACCACGTTGCGGACTAAGTTGTAGCGACGCTCGGTATTGGTGAAGGTCCCTTCTTTTTCTGCCCATACGCCCGCCGGGAAATACATGTGTGCGTATTGTGTGGTTTCCACATCCTTATAGGCATCTTGCACTACCAGAAAATCAAGTTTCTCCAGGGTCTTACGAATGCGTGGCGTGTTTGGCATAGAGGTCATAGGATTGGTCGCGATTAACCACAAGCCTTTAATCTGGCCAGTTTCAATGGCCGGGAAAATATCGGTCTGGAACATGCCGCGTTTTTCTGGGAAGAAATCTTCGTCGATGCCCCAGTAATCCGCAATTTCTTTACGATGCACTGGATTTTCCAAGGCGCGATAGCCAGGTAAGCCGGAGCAAGAAGACCATTCACGGGTTCCCATAGCATTACACTGGCCGGTAATGGATAAGCTGGTGCTACCAGGCTTACCAATGTTACCTGTGATTAGATTTAGGTTATTAATCCCGACAACACCGTCAGAACCGTGAGTACTTTGATTAATACCCATGGTCCAAATGCTCATGGCGTTGTCGGCTTTTGCGTATAGGCGGGCAACATTGCGAATGGTATCTTCATCAATGCCACAGATTTTTGAAGCTGATATCGGATCATAATCTTTAACGCAGGCTTCAACCTCTTCAATGCCGTTGGTGTGCTTGTTGATGTAGTCACGGTCTTCTAACCCTTCAGCCAGAATTACATGCTTCAGTGCATTCATTAGTACCACATCGGTTCCGGGTGTTACCGGTAAATGAATGTC
>Ga0105348_1001666_pt1 | contig 14502 bp, 12 predicted proteins | sample EN8Hudsemesocosm_2_FD_83504 | JGI IMG/M metagenome (GOLD analysis project Ga0105348, IMG submission 83504) | Methane-oxidizing microbial communities from mesocosms in the Hudson Canyon - EN8C Hudson Canyon | ecosystem: Environmental > Aquatic > Marine > Cold seeps | place: Hudson Canyon... | reverse complement strand
CTGAAGCCCTAGACTGTACTGCATCTTCAAAAATAGATTGTAATAGCTTTACAACTGGCGCATCACTGTCATCACCCGTGGCAGTCAGCTCCGCCAGATCAAAACCGTCATCTTCAAGCTCACTGTCTAGTTCGACCGCCAAACTGGAAATTTCATCCGTCCGGCGGTAAACCAGGTCAAGCGTATTCAATAGCTCACTTTCACGCACAACCGCTAAACGAACAGCTTGATTAACCACGCAACCAATTTCATCAAACGCCATCAAATCCATCGGATCGGCCATGCCCACCAACAGTTCACCTTGCTGCTCATCCAAAACAATTGCCCGAAAACGTCGCGCATGTGTTTCAGGTAGTTTTTTAACCAAGTCTTGGTTGAATTGATAGTGGCGTAATTGAACGAAAGGAATGTCTAACTGTTGCGAGAGTAAATTAAGTAGTTTATCTTCTTCAACATAACCCAATTCAATTAAGGCACGACCTAACTTTCGACCTGTCTTTTTCTGCTCTGACAGTGCCGTCATTAACTGGTCTTCGGTGATCACATCATTCTGTATGAGAAGATCACCAATACGAATTTTTTTCTTAGGTTCTGCCATACTTGCTCTCAATATCCAATACTTAATTTTGACTCAAATTAGCTAAGCGGGATTTAACAAACTCAACTAATTTAGGGTTCAAACCCGGTAGTTCAAACGCTTGCTGATAGGCAAAGCGCGCACTTTCCCATTGCTTTTCCTGGTCAGATGAAATCGCCAGTCCAGCCCACCAGTTCGCGACACTGCCATCAAACTGTACCAACTGACTATAGGTAAGCAGGGCTTTTTTTGAATAGCCGAAACGCTGATAATAAGAGGCCATTAATTCATAGTAAGCAGGATATTCGCTTATGTCAGGCTGATTGGAACTTAAAGTATACAAAGCAAGCTTATGCTCACCTTTAGCCACCAGCCAACGCGCTTTGATTTGACGTAAGTCTGGATGAGTTTCAGTTTTGCCACCCACTAAAATATCGCCAGCCTCTGCCAGACGCTTCGCTAATAATAAGTGGCCAGCTAGCACCGTTCTACTTTTACTATCCATCTCATGCAAAGCTATAAAATCATACAGGTGACGATACGCTTGCCTCGCCTCGCCTTGGCTAAATAGTGCCTCTGCCTGTTCAGCAGACTGCTGGTCCAGGGCCTTAGGTGATAGCTGTATAATTTTCGTCGAAAGCGAGCCTTCATTGGACCGCAAAGATTGATTGGGCCGCAAAGCTGTAAATTTTTTATTAGCGGTGGATTTCGGTGTAGTAGCTAAACTCATTTTGCTTCGATTCTCAGCTGGTTTAAAATCAACAGCCTTAGCCTTTAAAGAGCTAGAGCCATTGCGAGAAGCTGGGATATCTTTTGGTTCTATCACCGCCGGTTTAGCGGCTGACTGCTTAGCGACCTTCTGCTTAGCGACCTTCTGATTAATTACTTTCTGTTTAGCGATCGGCATTTCAATACGCTTTTTCTCGACCACGGGCGTAGCGACAGGTTTTGCTTTTTCTGAAGTTTCATCTACACGATGCTCAACAGCCCTTCCTGCTAGCGCGTTACCCCCTTTTATGACCTCTATTTGGGCATCAACTGAATTGACAGGCGGGTTTGTACTGTTAATATTTTCAGAATTTACAATAGGTACAGTGTTTATAACAGCTACATGGGCTTCACTCAAATGCACCTCACGCAAAGAAAAAAACCACACACTTGAAATTAAAATGGCAGTACAAAGTACCACGACAAGCAGAATAGAGCTGAGTGAAAATATTTTTTGAGGCTCAATCATGCTTTCCTGAACAGCTTGACCAGTAAAATCTCCTGAACGCTCTGGTGCCTGACGTTTATCCAAGTCACGTAACATATCATTAACAACGCTCACCCTATTGCCCTTAAAGTGAGCAAGAGAGGGTCATCTGTATGTTGGGCAGCCATCACGGTTAACAAAGGTATGGCGATTCTAAAAGACCAAGATAAACGCTGCCACCAGGACGCATTCACGCTTTCGGTATCATCAATTGCAGACTTCATATGCTGTTTTAAGACTTGCCTTGAACCTTGGCCAAAAGCAGACATTAAAGCCTTATGACATAAAACATTAACTAAACGGGGTATCCCCTTAGAGGCTTTTGTTAATAAAGTAATCGCACTAGCTTCAAATAATCGCCCCCCTGTATACCCTGCCATCAACATCCTATGCGATATATAGTTTTCTATGCTGCTACGATCTAATGATTGAATATTATGTTGGAAGGTGATGCGTTGCTGAAGCTGGCGCAAGTTTTTCTGAGCCAGCATATCATCTAGTTCGGGCTGACCAAAAAGCACCACTTGAAGTAACTTTTCAGACTCAGTCTCAAGATTAGTCAACAAGCGTAAAGCTTCAATGGTATCTTCTGGCATTGATTGCGCTTCATCAATAACTAAAACAACCTGTTTCCCCTCATTGGCAAAATGAATCAAACGATTCTGAATCCGCTGGAGTGCAATCACATGCTGGTCGCCAGAAATTCCTGCGACAAGAGAGTGATCATTTTCGCTGGCTTTCAAAGGATTATCGACGGTTAAACCTTGGCTCAACTCATCCGCTAAAAGACAATATAGCGTTTCTGCAGAGAAGTGCGGATTAGGAATGTAAGCGGTCACAAACTTATCATCTAAAGCATTAAGAAGTTTTCGGCATAACAGGGTCTTACCCGTTCCGACTTCGCCTGAAATTTTGATGAAGCCTTCTTTGTTATTAAGTGCCCACAGTAACATTTCAAGGCCCTGATTATGGGTCTCAGATTTCATAAAGAAGTGAGTATTTGGCGTTAGCGTAAAAGGCGCTTCTCGCAAGCCAAAAAAAGACTCATACATGTATCACCTAATTATCACCAACCATTTGCCACTACCCACAGTTTTCATTATTTATTTGCCACTACTCATTTGCCACTACCCATTGTTCACTGATGGCTGTCATCACCTGGGTAATTCCGTATATAAAATAATGGCTAGAAAGATAATGTTTCTGTCGGTGCAAGCATCTGTTTTCTAAACTCGCCAAAACGACGACGGCTCGAACGAATATCCTCAGTAATCACGCTGTCATTTGTTACAGTAGGTCGAATCAGAATAACCAATTCTGTTTTCTGAGAAGCTTGGCCTTTTTGTTTGAATAGTTCGCCGAGTAAAGGAATATCACCCAAGAATGGGACAGAGGCATTCTTATCTTCACTTCGATTCTGTATCAATCCTCCAATCACCACAATTTGGCCGTTCTCTGCGGTAATGACGCTGTCTGACTCTCGGATGGTCGAAAAAGCCAAAGGCAAGTCTATTTCCTGCCCGCCGACAGAAATAATTTTCTGCTGATCTTCAACTTTACTAATGGTCGGATGAACATGCAGGATTATTTTTCCATCTTTACTGATTTGAGGTGTCACATCTAAAGCAATCCCGGAAAAGAAGGGGGTCAGATCAATATCAGTAGACGTCGAATTCGAGTCACTATTTGATTCAAAATCAATATCGGTCACAAAGTATTCATCACTTCCTACCTTGATAACAGCTTTCTGGTTATTTACTGTCGCGATACGAGGACTGGAAAGTACTTGTACATTGCCTTGGGTACCAAGCAGATTAATCGTGGTGTCGAAATTCCCCAGCTTTATGGTCGACGCAAATACCCCCCCCACATCACCGTTAACAATTTGTTGCGCCGCTTGGCCTAGATTAATTCCCCTTTTGGGGTTTCCGCTTGAATCCAGAGCGCTACTGGCACTGGAAAAACTCCAATCAATACCCTGCTGATAACCATCATTCAAGCTTACTTCCAATATTTTGGCTTCTAGAATCACTTGCCGCTGAAGAATCAGTTCAGAACTTTCAAGATACTGCTGTACCGTGGCTAAAATATCTGAGCTTGCTCGTACAACCACCATACCTGTACTGGGAGTGATCACCACAGAATGATCTTCCCTATTACCAATAATCAACTTGAGTGTGCTTTCAAGCTTGCTCCAAAAATCATTGTTGTTTTGAGTCGCGATTCTTGTGCCAAAACCACTACTCTGTGCACCAGAATTGCTACTACCACTATCGGAATCAGAGCTGGAAGAAGCGCCACTGCCGGAAGTATTTTGTGTGATTTGCCCCGAACTTACTCGCGTTTCAGAGTCTCCATTTCTTTGTATATTTAAATAGTTAATGGCAAAAAATTGTGTGCGTAAACCTACTGGAAAAACCTTTATTAAACTGCCTTTTTCTTCATAGTCATAACCATAAATATCTTTGGTTATTTCAAGTACTTCAGAAACTGTCACGTCTTTAAGCTGAAGACTAATCAAGCCTTTCACATCAGGATGAACAACCATATTCCTTTTAGAGCCTTCAATCAGGCCAGCAAAAAAATCTTTTGCAGGTAGTTGGTTCACTCCAATATCAAAACGAGTCGGCTCAAGAAACTTTTGAGTCATCACACTTGCATTCATATCCGGTGTTAGTGCGCTCATAACACTGTCTGGAATCGCTTCAAATTCATAATTGGATGACAACTGATTTGGGCGCTTTAATGCTTCATCCAAGGTGAGGTTTATTTGATCAATACTATCCGTAGAATTGGCTTCTGATGACTGCAGCAAGGCATTATTATGCGCACAAGCTGTTAACAGGAGACCTGCTACAGAGACGCATATGCCTTTCATTTTCCCTGACTTGTAGGGGACACTAACCATTTTAAACTCACTTATTTTTACTGCTTGTTGGTACAAGCGGCCTTTAAATACTTATTTTTTAGTACTGATCTTTTAGTTCTATTTCCTAATAAGCTCAGACTTATACCGTTTGTATTTCATTACCAAACATCGCTGATAAATCACTAATTTTTACGCACACCCTTGGCCTTATTCAGTCGAAGTACTTTATATTTTCCTTCGAGTAATAGCGTGACAGAATTTTGCTGTATTTTTGTCACTTTCGCACCTGAGACATAATCACCTACCCTTACCTTTTTACCATTCACCATTGCACGCTGACTACCAGCAGACTGCATTATATAGTTCAAAGTAAAGTGTTTTTTACTTGTGCTGGCGCCCTGAAAAGATCGCGCCCTCCAACCTTTTGGCGCAGTGGGGTCATGTAAAACCTCTCCTGTCGATAGTTTTAAGGTTTTTGCTGCCTGCACACCTTGTATATTGATGACGGCGAAAAACAAAACAAAGCTTAAAACCAGCTGCCTGCTTAGAAATGAATTACACACCAATCCAGTCCTCTTCTAAACTCAAAGTGTTCAATTGCACGGTGATCTTGGCTTTAGGGTATTGACTAACTTTATAACTAAGAGACTCCCAATAAAATCCTCTCATTGACTCCAAATACTGAAGAAAAGCCAATGCCTGAAAGTAATTGCCGGATAAAACCATTTCAAAACCATGTGCGAAAATAACGGCTTGTGGCTCTGATTGATCTCTTGTTATATCAGATAAATTCTTATGGCCTATTTTCTCAGCGGCTGTGGTTTCAAGCTGAAGCGGCTCAACAGGTAAATTTTTAGCACTCAGTAAAGTTAGGCCTTTATAATCAGACAATACTTGTTTCATCACATCGGCCATTTTTTCGGGAGCAATCAAGTGACTTAAGCGGCCTTCTATTTTCGTTCTTAAACTGAGCAAAGTTTCATTTAAGCTCTTTTGTTCCTGACGTAACGCAGAGTTCGGGTCATGAGCCAAAAGACTCACAAGTTCATTCAAACGCTCACTTTGCGCTACTCTCTGTTTGTTCAATTCAGACTGTTGCTGCGCAACTTCCTTCTGCCCAACTTCAATATCAGTATAAACAACTTGCAGCCAGATAACCGATATCAGCACCACGCCAGTCACTGCTAATATAGCTCGCTCACGAAGGCTCAGTAATTCTGTCTTATCCTTTAAGCTTACCCAATAATTTTGAAATTTCATGGCTGCGCTCCCGTGCTAAGATTAGAGTCTAGCCCTAAGACTGGCGTTTCAAATTGGCTAACCAGCATATCTTGTTTCGGGTGAGAAATTTCAGAACGCAAAGAGAAATTCAATTGACTTGATTTCTGTGGATTTTGGTCCAACTGAAACAAGGTAAAAGTTCGACCTATAAAACTTTGCTCATTACGTAACTTTTGCAAGTAGGTAGGGACTGCTTGAGCATTTACAGTTATACCTTCAAGTTTCATATCTTGGCCTGAGGCACTCACATGAATTTCTGTGAACCATAAGTCATCGACTTGCTGTTTTGCCAAAGATAATAATATATTTGAAAAACCTTCATCATCTTTAACAACCACGGTATCGAGCATCAATATCATTTTTTGTCTGGCCGTTACTTTTTCTGCTAAACGTTTGTTGGCGGCGACCAGAGAGTCATCTTTGCGTTGAAGTTTGGCTTTTTTAGCCATGCTCTCAATACGAAGTTGCATCTTCTCATTATTAGCTTGTAATTTAGCCGCTTTTAATTCCATTCCATTCAGGTTCGAATGCAGCCACATAGTCAAACCAGCCAATAGAATAATTGCGACAAGTGGTAGTAGTAAAATTTGCTCTAAAGGTAAAACAACCTTTTTAGGCTGAAACGCATCTGTATAAAGGTTAACCTGCTGCATCAAGCTTGCCCATCCCTAATCACACCGCCCATAGCCGCAAAAGCATGTATTTCAGCTAGAGCGATTGGATGCTCTTTACCATAACAGGAGGACAGGTCAAGCAATTCAACTTGGGCCGCTATGCTGCCACCCAGCATATTTGCTAAGGGTACATTTGGTGCAGGCCCGATGAGAGAGACAGTACGCGGAGGCACTTGCCCTAGCTGGCTTTCAAAGTAGTCAAATGAGCGCTGTATTTCCAATGAGAGCTGTTGAATAACAGAGTCTTGCTGGGAGGGTTCTTTTAAAGCATCCAGAGAAAAATGAAAGTGCCTAGAAAAATAAACGGTATCACCTTTTACCAACACGATCATACCAGCACCAGGCCTAAGATATAAAATAGCGACAGCACGCTCTGCATCATTAGCAATACGTTGTGCGATATTACGAACAGCCAAGTCCACAATATCAATACTTTCTAATTCCAAATCAGACTGGTCTACCAGGTTTACCAACTCTTGAATAACAACCGATCGACTAACAACAACGTTAACCTGCTCAGGTCGCCCTCGTAAGGCATCATTAGGGAAATCATATGAATCAATTACGACGTCATCCAAATCAAAGTCGAGTAAATCTTTAACTCGCCAGCGGACGGCATCAGCCAATTCATTTTCTTCAACTTTTGGCTTTTCAATAGGATAAACTTTATATTGATCTGAAGGTAAAACCAATCGACAAGGCATACCTGATAACGAAAACTCAGACACAAGCTCGTTTAAAGTCTGACTTCGCTTAGCTGCATTACATTCCCGGTACACACATTCCGAAATATGCAAAACACCTTCATCATTTGGCTTAGCCAATGAAAAAGATAAGCCATCCGCTCGGACTTCTAGCCCAACTACACCAGCCTTGGATTTAGATTTTAAAAATGATAACAAACATTTACCTACTATTTTGTCTAACTTGCCTATCAAGGTACTTTAAAGCAATAAAATGAAAGCCTATATCTTAGTAACGCGACTGACTTTGGATACCTAGCTTAATTTAGACCCAGCTATACCTTTTAAACTTCATTTTAGAATAGTCCAGTAAGTCACTGTTTGCAAAAAACTTTTCCTTGTAATAAAAAACCCCGCAATAGCGGGGTTTAAAAACCAATAATTAACAATTTGACTTAAGGTGACTGTTAAAACGGGATATCGTCATCAAAATCATCTGTTGCGGGCGCCATACCCTGAGCTGGAGCAGGCGGTTGTTGCTGCGGGCTTTGTTGTGGCGTCTGCGAATAGCTATTTTGCTGTGGCGCTTGCGAATAATTATTCTGCTGCACAGGCGCGTTTTGGTTTTGCTGAGCATAAGCTTGCTGAGGTTGCTGCTGAGGCGTTTGAGCTGCCTGCTGTGGAGCTTGTTGTGGCGTTTGTTGTGGCGCCTGCGAATATGAATTCTGCTGCGGTGCCTGATCAAAACCACTCTGTTTCGAATCTAGCATCTGCATTTCATTCGCAACAATCTCTGTTGTATAACGATCCTGCCCGCTTTGGTCTTGCCACTTACGCGTTTGCAATTTACCTTCGATATAAACCTTAGAGCCTTTTCTTAGATAATCTTTTGCAACTTCCGCAAGACGGTTAAACATGACAACACGATGCCATTCAGTCTTGGGCACCATTTGCCCCGAATTTTTATCCTTATAACTTTCATCAGTCGCAATATTCAAATTGGTGACAGCTGATCCTTGCTGTGTCATACGCGTATCAGGATCCGCACCTAAATTACCGATTAAAATTACTTTATTAATACCTCTAGCCATCACTAACCTCTTCTATTAATCTTTTGCTGCCATCATATATTATGGATTGTCTCATGACTGCCCAAAGCAATCCATTACCGCGTCCAATTCTTCTTGATTTAGCTGGGATTTAATTACCTTAAGATAGGCGACTTTATCTTCGGCAATCAATACAACTTCTTCCACGCCTGTAAGATCATTAAGCTTATCACTTAAACCCTGTGCATCAGACTTACTTATTTCTGAAAGATGAAGCGTCATACCGGTTTCATGACTAGGTTTTTCCATTGATCGAGCAACGAGAAACCATAAAAAGCAAACAACACTCACTAGAAGATAAACACCCGCCTCTTGATATAAACTTAAAAGCCAGCCGCCCAAAACACCTCCACAAAACGCCCCCATAAACTGACTTGTTGAATAGACCCCCATCGCAGTGCCTTTACACCCCGCTGGCGAGATCTTACTAACCAGGGAAGGCAAACTGGCCTCTAGTAAATTAAATGCCATAAAGTAAAAAAATAAACTAAGCCAAAAGTATAAAAAGTTATTCTGAGTCAAAGTAAAGCTGAACGATGCGGCAAATAAAAGCAAAATAGCAAACAAAAATACCGACTTCATTTTTTGCTTTTTCTCTCCAATAATAATAAAGGGTACCATTGCAAAAAAAGAAGTCAGCATGACTGTCAAATAAACCAACCAATGTTCTTCACCTGGTAAGTCAAGACTATCCTGAAGTGAAATAGGCACCGCTATAAATACAGCAGTCAAACAAAGGTGCAGGGCAAAAATCCCAATATCTAAACGCACCAACTCCTTATTCGCCAACACCTCTCTAATTTGGCTTTTAAATAGTCGGGTATTTCTATCCCGAGTACCTTTATAGCCAGTACCTTTAGATCCAGTACCTTTATACCCGGCGCCTTTAGATCCACCAGCGTCTTGCTGAATATAGCTGCTGGTGGCGTTGTGTTGATGATCATGATTAGCGCTACGCTGTATCGGCGAGGGCACAAAAAAGAACAACCAGAACATGCCAAATACTGCTAACCCAGCGGTTAACCAGAATATCCCCTGCAAGCCATATACCCCCGCTACCAAAGGCCCCAGTATCAGCGCAACTGAAAATGACACGCCGATTGACATACCAATGATCGCCATAGATTTAGTACGGCTTTCCTCGCTAGTCAAATCACTTAATAGCGCCATTAGTACACTCGCGATGGCACCCGAACCTTGCAAAAACCTTCCCGCTATCACGCCATAAATACTTTCTGATACCGCGGCTAAAACACTCCCTAAAAAGAATAAAATTAAACCAATAAAAATTAATTTCTTACGCCCATAGCGATCAGATAATGCCCCAAAGGGAATTTGAAAAAGCGCCTGACTCAAGCCATAGGCGCCAATCGCCAGACCAAGCAAGAACTCGTTGGCATGCCCCAAGCTTTGGCCATAGATTACAAATACGGGTAAAACCATAAACAGACCCAGCATACGCGTTGAATAAAGCATAGCTAGCGAGAATACAGAGCGTCGTTCACTTCCAGTCATAAAGATTATTCGTTTTTAGTGTTAGATCAAATAGGAATATTGAGTATTAGCTGCATTCTAACACCATGGACGTCGCGCAGGAATGCACACACTTAAAGAAAGCAAAGCATTCAACTTCACTCTGAACTTGTTATAATGCTTGGTTTTAATCAGAGATCGGAAAATAAATGGGTAACATCATTGTACGTGGCGCCAGAACACACAACCTCAAAAATATCGATCTCGACATTCCAAGAGATAAATTAATCGTTATTACAGGACTCTCTGGCTCGGGTAAGTCTTCATTGGCGTTTGACACCCTCTATGCAGAGGGTCAACGCCGCTATGTTGAATCTCTTTCCACCTATGCACGACAATTTTTATCCATGATGGATAAACCAGAAGTGGATCATATTGAAGGCCTGTCACCCGCCATATCAATAGAACAAAAATCCACTTCGCATAACCCGCGCTCCACAGTCGGTACGATTACCGAAATATACGATTATTTGAGATTATTATTTGCTCGGGCCGGTGAGCCTCGCTGCCCGACACACAATAAGCCTTTGGATGCACAAACTGTCAGTCAGATGGTAGATAAGGTTCTCGAGCAAGAAGAAGGCTGCCGACTCATGATGCTCGCGCCTATCGTTCAAAACCGCAAAGGTGAGCACCTCCATGTATTTCAAGATTTGCTTAGTCAAGGTTTTATAAGAGCGCGAATCAACGGCATCATCACAGACTTGGACGACACCCCCAAGCTAGAAAAAAATAAGAAACACACTATCGAGGTCATTGTTGACCGCTTCAAAGTAAGACCAGACATTCAACAACGAATAGCCGAGTCATTTGAAACCTGCCTAGGGCTAACAGATGGTATTGCGGTCATCGCATCTATGGATGACACAAACCATGAAGAACTAATCTTTTCGTCAAAATTTGCCTGCCCTACTTGCGGTTACGCAATCAGCGAACTCGAACCACGCATGTTTTCCTTTAATAATCCGGCAGGGGCATGCCCTAGCTGTGACGGACTAGGCGTAAAACAATTCTTTGATCCGGAAAGAATCATCCATAGCCCGGAAGCAACACTTGCAGAAGGCGCGATCAGAGGCTGGGACCGGCGCACCGTTTACTATTTCCAACTTTTATCCAGTGTAACTAAATTCTATAACATTGAGATAGACACGCCTTTTGCTGATTTCCCCGAACACTTCAAGCAAGTCCTGCTCTATGGTAGCGGTACTGAAGAAATCTCATTCACCTATGTCAATACACGCGGTGATAGCGTTCAGCGCATGCATCCATTTGAAGGCGTCATCCCAAATATAGAGCGCCGTTATCATGAAACAGAATCGAATATGGTACGCGAGGAACTTGCCAAGTATCTAAATAGCCATCCCTGCCCAAGCTGTGAAGGCTCAAGATTAAAGGAATCCTCAAGACATGTTTACATCAACCAAGAAACCCTACCTCAATTGTCAAAACTCCCAATCGGAGAGGCACTGAGTTATTTCGATCAACTTACATTAGTTGGTAAACGCGGCGAGATTGCAGACAAAGTGGTTAAAGAAATACGCTTACGTTTGGAATTTTTAGTTAACGTCGGCCTCGACTACCTAAGTTTGGAACGTAGCGCTGATACGCTCTCCGGAGGAGAAGCTCAAAGGATTCGCTTAGCAAGCCAGATTGGCGCCGGTTTAGTCGGCGTCATGTATATACTTGACGAGCCTTCAATTGGCTTACATCAACGCGATAATGAGCGACTGCTAAAAACCCTGACCCACTTACGCGACTTAGGCAACACCGTCATCGTAGTTGAGCATGATGAAGATGCGATCCGATTATCGGATCATGTTATCGATATCGGCCCGGGCGCAGGCATACATGGCGGAGAAGTCATATCACAAGGCACGCCTGAACATGTCATGTCAGATGAGAATTCTTTAACAGGACAATACCTCTCAGGCAAAAAAAGCATCAGCCTACCTAACTCACGCAAGGTACCCGACAAAACAAAGCTACTGTCCCTCAAAGGCGCATCAGGGAATAATCTTCAGGATGTAAACCTTAACATTCCAGTGGGATTATTTACCTGTATCACTGGCGTTTCCGGCTCCGGCAAATCAACACTAATAAACGCCACACTATACCCATTGGCAGCGACAGAATTGAACAATGCATCTACCTTAAATGCAGCCGAATACGAGTCAGTAACGGGCTTTGATCTGTTTGACAAGGTAATTGACATAAACCAAAGCCCGATAGGGCGCACTCCACGCTCAAACCCAGCAACCTATACCGGACTGTTTACGCCAATACGTGAATTATTCTCAGGGACTCAGGAAGCTAGAGCAAGAGGCTATAAACCTGGTCGCTTTAGCTTTAACGTTAAGGGTGGTCGATGCGAGGCATGCCAAGGCGATGGCGTAACCAAGGTAGAAATGCACTTTCTGCCTGACGTATATGTGCCTTGCGATGTATGTAAAAGCCAACGCTATAATCGTGAAACATTGGATATAAAGTACAAAGGCAAGAATATTCATGAAGTACTGGATCTTACTATAGAAGATGCTCGAAACTTTTTCGAAGCTGTGCCATTTATAGCCAGAAAGCTACAAACCTTAGTAGATGTCGGCCTTTCTTATATTCGCTTAGGCCAAAGCGCCATCACACTTTCAGGCGGGGAAGCCCAAAGAGTTAAACTAGCGAAGGAATTGTCGAAAAGAGACACTGGAAAGACGCTCTATATCCTTGATGAACCGACTACCGGCCTACATTTTTACGATATACAGCAGCTATTAAATGTATTGGATAAACTACGCGACCATGGCAATACCATCGTAGTCATTGAGCATAACCTAGATGTCATCAAGACAGCAGATTGGATTATAGATCTAGGCCCTGAAGGCGGCTCAAAAGGGGGCAGAATAATTGCTGAAGGCTCACCAGAAGACGTAGCACAAACAAAAGGATCTTTTACAGGCCAATTTCTAAAACCTATACTTGAAAGACATTAAAAAAGGAAAATTGAGATATAAAAAAACCAGCAAAAGCTGGTTTTTTTATAATCAGAATAGGAACTAACCTCTATTCGTCATCATCAATCTCTTCAACTACAGGTCTATCTACAAGCTCAACATACGCCATTGGCGCTTTATCACCTGTTCTATACCCACACTTAAGAATTCTGATGTAACCACCAGGACGAGCCTGATAGCGAGGACCTAACTCATTAAACAATTTAGCTACAACTGCGTTATCACGCGTACGAGCAAAAGCAAGACGACGATTAGCAACTGTATCAATTTTTGCCAAAGTAATTAGAGGCTCCGCAATCATGCGTAGCTCTTTTGCTTTTGGCAAAGTTGTTTTAATAAGCTCATGTTCAACTAAAGAAGCTGCCATATTTTTGAACATGGCCTTTCTATGTGAACTATTTCTATTTAATTTACGACCACTTTTACGATGACGCATTTTATAATTCCTTACCTAATCAAACCGAAGATGTCTTATGCACCCAATACTCGGTCATCACCTTTTAAACTAGCTGGCGGCCAGTTTTCAAGACGCATACCCAAAGAAAGACCACGAGAAGCTAGAACATCCTTTATTTCAGTAAGTGACTTCTTACCAAGATTAGGAGTCTTCAGCAGTTCAACCTCAGTTCGTTGAATTAGGTCGCCAATATAGTAAATATTTTCTGCTTTCAAGCAATTCGCTGAACGAACAGTCAGCTCAAGATCATCCACTGGACGCAAAAGAATTGGATCAACTTCTTCCTCTTCTTCTTCTTGAACGACTTCTTTTTCGTTGTCAAAGTCCACGAATACAGATAATTGCTGCTGAAGGATTGTCGCAGCGCGACGAATCGAATCTTCAGGATCAATCGTTCCGTTCGTTTCCAAATCAATTACAAGTTTATCTAAGTCAGTACGCTGTTCAACTCGCGCACTCTCAACTGAATACGCTACACGTGCAACAGGACTATATGACGCATCCAACTGTAGTCGACCGATTGCTCTAGTCTCATCATCATTATTTGCTCGCTGATCAGCTGGCTCGTATCCACGGCCGCGAATCACCCTAAGTGTCATGCTTATCGCACCATTATCACTTAGATTACAAATAACATGATCAGGATTCATAATTTCTACATCATGATCCAACTGAATATCGCTAGCCAGAACAGGACCTGAACCTTTCTTGGTCAAGGTTAAGCTAGCTTCATCGCGGGAATGCATAATTATAGCAAGACCTTTGAGGTTCAAAAGAATTTCGATTACATCCTCTTGAACACCCTCAATAGCACTATACTCATGCAACACACCATCGATTTCAGCTTCAACTACAGCACAACCTGGCATTGATGACAAAAGAATACGACGTAAAGCACTTCCTAGAGTGTGGCCAAAACCACGCTCTAGAGGTTCTAAAATCACTTTTGCATGTGTTGCGCTTAAACCTTGAACTTCAATGTTACGAGGATTCAAGAATTCATTAACTGAACGCTGCATATACGCCCCTATACGTTATGTTGTATGTACAGAACTTACTTAG
>Ga0105348_1001660_pt1 | contig 14546 bp, 13 predicted proteins | sample EN8Hudsemesocosm_2_FD_83504 | JGI IMG/M metagenome (GOLD analysis project Ga0105348, IMG submission 83504) | Methane-oxidizing microbial communities from mesocosms in the Hudson Canyon - EN8C Hudson Canyon | ecosystem: Environmental > Aquatic > Marine > Cold seeps | place: Hudson Canyon... | reverse complement strand
GTATTACCGCAGCGTATTTGAGTTTGATGCTTCATCAACTTTAACCCTGCTGCCGGGTATGAGTGTACAACTAGAATTTGAAGGAACAAATAATGAATAAGTTGCTCATAGCTAGCTTGCTTTGTTGTTTACAGGCATGTGATAAAGCTCAAGTAGAAACGGTGCAACAAGAGCGAATTGAGGTGATCGTTTCTGCCAGTGGCGAGTTAGAATCACAGCAAACCGCGATGATAGCGCCACCGTCCATTGCAAGAATGTGGCAGTATCAAATTAAACAATTATTGCCAGAAAATAGTCAGGTGAAAAAAGGCCAAAACCTTGTTTCTTTTGATGATCAAAAAGTTACCGATAGGCTAATAGACAAACAGGCTGAATTAGACCAAGCGGTAAAAGAATTAGAAAACAAGAAGGTTAAAGAAAAGCAAACTGAGCAAGAGCTTATTCTTGCTGTCGCTGAGAAAAAAATGGAGTTTGAAAAAGCGAAGCGTAAAGCTGAGATAGTCGATAATAGCCGATCGGATAATGATAAAAGAAAAGCTGAAATAGACTTTACTATTGCTGAAAATGATCTTTTTTTGGCGAATAAGAAATTGACCTTTCATCGAAATAACAAAGTCCTCAATTTAAAATTAGCTCAAGGAAAGGTTGATCGCATTACCGCTAAAGTAAATAACTTTAAAGGAGATATTGAACGACTAAAAGTAAAAGCGACCATGGATGGCATGGTTATTTATAAAAGTAACTGGCAAGGGGAAAAGCCTGCTGTTGGCGAAAGCGTGCAATTTGGTCAGCCGATAATTGAACTGGCGGTAATAGAAAAGATGCAATTAAAAGCGCAAATTGCCGAGCCTGATAGCGGTAAAGTTGCTTTAGGACAAAAAGTAAAAATCACCTTAGACGGTACACAGGATTTAGTGTTTCAGGGGAAAATTGTTAACTTAGGAAAAGTCTTTCGAGATAAGTCATCTCAAGATAAGCGACGAATATTCGATGCAATTATCGCGTTTGATGAGTCCGATTCTGCCGCGATTAGGCCTGGAGTTACTGCACGTGTTGAAGTCATTACACAAGTGCTAGATAACGCGTTAACGTTGCCTGTGACAGCGATTCGTAATGTTGAAGGTAAGCATATAGTTAATGTAACAGGCTTAATTGATGATGAAGTTAGAGAAATTGAAGTGAGCCATATTGTTGGCAATAAGGTGATTATTGCAAAAGGGCTATCGTTAGGTGATGAGGTATCGATATGAAAATACTAGTTATCCCAAGCCTGTTTTTACTAAGCGCATGTGGCAAAGCACCTGAGTCTCCGCTGATATATCAACTTGAAAAACAGCCTTTTGCTATAGAAATTCCCGCCGAAGGAGAGCTTTTTGCGGCGAAAGCCACTGTGATTAGCGCACCAGTATCACGCAATGGCGTACAAAATATTGCTTGGTTAGCACCAGAGTTTTCTGTGGTAAAAGCAGGAGATATTATTGCTCGTTTTGATGGTGAAGCCATGCAAATCAAAAGCCGTAATCAAGAAAATGAAATGGCGATCACTCAACAAGAAATCATTGAGAAACAAGGGTTATTGAATAAGGAGCTTGATGCCATTAATCGAGACATTGGCATGGTTGATCAAGAGAAGTTGTTTGCTGATAATTTTTCGATTGATGATGTGCGAATACGCTCTAAGCTTGAAATTATCGATTCATTGCAAAATACCGCTTACCTTGCTTCGAAACAAGAGTACTTAACTTGGAAGAATGAAAGTTTCAGTGATAGCTCTGCTGGTGATATGGGGTTATTGGAAATGAAGCTGCAACAAAGGCAGGATAAGATAACTCAGCTCTCTGCCAGCTTAAATCAATTGGAAATAAAAGCACCTCACGATGGATTATTAGCGTACAAGGCCAATTGGCGAGGTGAGAAACCAAGGGCTGGGCAATCTGTTTGGCCCGGTCAGAAAATTGCAGAGCTTCCCAATATTCAAGAAATGAAAGCTAAACTCTTTGTCATTGAAAATGAAGCCATAGCGTTAGCGGCGGGAAAAGATGTTAGCCTATATTTATTTGCCCATGTTGATAAACCCTTTAAAGGCAAGATCGCCTCTGTTGCCCCGTTTCCCAAGTCGATAAAGCGTGGCGATCCACAAAAGTATTTTGAAGTGGAAGTGACCCTTGAGCAGCAAAATAGTGAGCTTTTTGTTCCAGGTCGAAAATTACAAGGCAATATCCTCATTGAAAAAGCACAAGAGAAATTGATTGTGCCATTACAATCGGTTTTTACTAAAGATAACAGCTCATACGTCTACTTATTTAAGGATAATAAGTTTCAGCGAACTGAAGTTGTTTTAGGGCAAACTAATTTAAGTCATGTAGAAATTATCTCAGGACTTACAGCAGGGCAGCAAATATCGTTAACTAATCAGGAGCACAGTTAAGTGAAGTATAGTGACATTTTTAAGGATACCTTTGCTGAACTGGCGCAACATAAATTGCGGACATTGTTAACGCTACTCGGCATGATTTTTGGTGTAGGCGCGGTAATCGCCATGTTGAATATTGGTGAAGGTGCAGAACGTGAAGCACTGAAAATGATTGATACTATGGGCTTGCATAATTTAATTATTGAGAGTAAAACCTTTGAAGAAAAAGAGTTAAAAGAACAGCGTAAACACTCTTCTGGTTTAACTATTCGTGATGGTGAAATTAGTACTCGTTCTTTGCCATTTGTTGAATCATTTAGCGCGCAGAAAGTGATTGATACTTATAGCGTATTTAGTACCCAAGGTAAAAGTGATGGTAAAGCGATAGGCGTCAGTGCCAGTTTCTTTTCGTTATCTAAATTTTCGCTTGAGCAAGGTAGGTTATTAAATGAAGCCGATAATTTAAACTTCTCTCAGGTTGTGTTACTTGGCTCTGCTAGTGCGAAACAATTATTTCCGCTTGGCGATGCGTTGGGGAAAAACGTTAAAATAAATCATTTATGGTTTAAAGTCGTAGGTATTTTGCAGGCGCCCTTTTTAAAGAAAGATGCCTTTCAAGGCGTCAAGTTAGGGGGCGATCAACATAAGGTTTTTATACCACTAAATACGGCAATTCATAAGTTTTCTAGTAAGCCATTAACCAGTGAAGTTAATAGTATTAAATTAAAGCTAAACCCTTCTGTTGATCCCATTGAAGCAGCAAAAGCCGTTAGTCACTTATTAGAGCGCCGTCATAACGAGGTGGATGATTATGAAATAGTTATCCCCGCAGCATTATTGGCTCAGCAAAAACAGACCCAGAAAATTTTTAATATTGTAATGTCGTGTGTTGCAGGCATTTCATTGTTAGTTGGTGGTATCGGCATTATGAATATTATGTTGGCAACCGTACTCGAGCGGACAAAAGAAATTGGTTTGTTAAGAGCTGTCGGAGCAAGGCAGAAGGACATTCAGCTGCAGTTTATCGCGGAGAGTTTTACTATTTCGATTATCGGGGGGATTCTTGGGGTGTTCTTTGGTATTTTGCTTTCAGAGCTCATTTCTATTTATTCTGAGTGGGCCGTTTCATGGTCAATTACCGCTATTGTTCTGTCGTTTAGTATCTGTGCCATGGTTGGACTGACTTTTGGTGTCTATCCGGCAATTAAGGCGTCTAAGCTAGATCCTATTGAGGCTCTACAAAGTGATTAGCGTAATGAAGTAGTGATACATGAAAAGATAAAGACTTAGTGCGTTTATCAGCTAAGTCTTTTGGTGGCTTGTTATAAAGGTATATTTAGATTTGCAGTTATTAAATCAGATTATACTATTAGTTATCTAGCCATTGAGTGAAAAGTAACTTCTTAATCAATGGCTTGCCAGTTTCTTTGATGAGGAGATCTTTTACTTGTTCTTCACATTGCAATTGAATTTCAGCACGACCTTTCATTGACTTAACTTTAGCTTCGGCTTGCTGACCAATAATATTAATTATCGCATCGCGTAATAATGGCGCATGATGTTCAACTATGGTTAAGTTGTCTCCTTCAACCATCAATTCGACCGTTAAGCGCACATAACCCATTTTCTTTTTAACGGCGACATAGTTGGTGACAATATCGGGTTCAAAACCAAAATAAGCATAATCACTGGCATTTGCTCGTAAAGTTGTGGTGCTTAGTAAAAGAACAAGAATAGTTAAATATTTGAACATAAAATGTTGGTCAATTTGAGATGGTGGCACTTACTCTTATCATAACCTGATTTTAGCTATTTGCTTGCTTATTTTTATAAAAAAATAAGTTTTTATCGGTAAAAACATAACAAATATAATTACTGACTTTGTAAGCTTAGTTAAGATAAATGAGTTTAGCGTTAAGGTCTGCTACTATAGCGGCGTTTATAACTACTGTATTATTGTATGAAGCATAACATGGTTAACTTTCCGGTTACTTTAACGGGTCATTGGCAATCACCCCAAGCAGGTGATTTATCTTCGATAGCCGAACCACTAAAAACTTGGCTACTTGATGAAGGCTCACTTACAGCAAGGCTTAAAGCACAATGTCGTGACTTTAGAGTTGAAGTCATTGGTGAACAAAAACAACTGTGCTCAAGTGATGAAGCTTGTTCACTTATTAAAAGTGGTGAACCAATACTGGTACGTGAAGTTATCCTTTATTGTGATAATGTACCGCAAGTTTTTGCCCGCAGTTTATTACCGTTATCAAGTTTAACAGGGAAAGAGCAAGCGCTTGAGCATTTAGGTACACAACCCCTTGGTCAGGTACTGTTTAATAATCCTTCATTAAAGCGACAACGCTTGGAAGTCTCCGCTTTTTCAACCGACTCCAGTGTCGCTAAGCTTGCAGAAAGCGTTAATTCCAGCAACAGTGTCGCTGTGGATAATGCTTTGCTTTGGGGAAGGCGCTCAATATTTATGCTAGAAAATAAACCTTTGATGGTGGCTGAGGTCTTTTTACCGGATGCGTTTGCATACCAAGAATAAAAGATAATTGGCTAAAAACTGAGACGAAAAGACTAATTAAATGCTGAAAAAAATTCAACAAAAGTGGCTAGCCGTTAAGTTAATCACACGCATGGATAAACCAATAGGCACGTATTTGCTGCTATGGCCAACCTATTGGGCGCTATGGATCGCTAGTGATGGCTGGCCTAACTTACATTTACTGATTGTTTTTAGTTTGGGTGTTTTTGTTATGCGTAGTGCCGGCTGCGTGATAAATGATTTTGCTGATAGAAAAATCGATGGCAAGGTTGAGCGCACTAAAAATAGGCCGTTAGTGAATGGCATGATGACTAGCAATGAGGCGATAAACCTATTTGGATTACTGATAGGTATCGCACTTGGCTTAGTGTTAACACTAAGTTTGACAACTATTTACTTGTCTGTTATTGCGGTATTTTTGGCAGCTCTTTACCCTTTTATGAAGCGTTATACTCAGTTACCGCAAGTATTTTTAGGTGCTGCATTTAGCTGGGGAATGATAATGGCATTCTCAGAAGCCCAAGGGGAAATCCCTTACATTGCTTGGCTACTCTTTATTGCTAACCTAACATGGACGGTTGCTTACGATACCATGTATGCCATGGTTGATAGAGATGATGATGTTGAAATAGGCGTAAAGTCTACCGCGATATTATTTGCTAATAATGATAAGCGTATCATTGGTTTTTTACAGTTGTTCACTTTGACTTTATTGTGGGTGGTTGGTGATATACTAGCCTTTGGTTGGCCATATCAGCTTAGCTTGCTTATTGCTGCAGCAATGTTTAGTTATCAGCAGATATTAATTGTAAATAGAGAGCGTGAAGCGTGCTTCCAAGCCTTTTTACATAACCATTGGGTTGGCTTAGTTATCTTTGTCGGCATTATGGTTGAGTATTTGTAATACACATTTAAACGACAATGCTTGCTCAGTTCCCTATTTTTTACTAGTTAAGCGAGCAATTGAACAAACTCATCAAAGGGTAATGGCTTAGTAAAATAATACCCCTGATATTGGTAACAACCTAGCTCTTTTAAGCAGTTAAGTTCTTGCTCAGTTTCAACACCTTCAGCCAAAACATTCATTTTAAGTGTTTTGCCCAAGCTGATTATCATGCTAGCAATAGCGACACTTTCACTGCTTTGTTCGATATTGGCGACAAAAGAGCGATCTATTTTTAACGTACTGGCCGGAATACGTTTTAAATAGGTTAGTGATGAATAGCCGGTACCAAAGTCATCAATTGAGCAATCAATCGAGTTTGCCTTGAGCGCAGCGATTAACTTGATTGAGTCTTCAATATTTTCTACTAATAAATTTTCAGTCAGCTCTAACGATAATCGCTCAGCAGAAATGTTGTTATGTTCAATCGAATGCATAATCTTATGCTGAAAGTCATGCTGTACTAATTGCTTAGCACTAATGTTAATGGCTATTTTTTTAAAGTGCTCTGGTAGTGTAAGCTGTTCTAGCTTTTGGATATCATGACAAGCTTGCTCTATCACCCATTGACCAATAGAGAGTATTAAATCACTTTCTTCGGCGATAGGAATATATACCGCTGGTGACTCTTTACCGTGAACAGGATGCTGCCAGCGTAATAAAGCTTCTGCACCGATAACATCACCGTAGTGATTAAATTGTGCTTGGTAGTGTAATCTAAAGTCCCCCTGTAACAGCCCTTGTTTCATGTCTTCAACATAAGCGATACGCTTTTTGATTTTTTCAAACATGATCGGTTGATACTGTACACCTTGTAGGTTCCTCGAGCGCTTCGCTTCATACATAGCAATATCAGAAAACTTAATAAGGTTATTAACGGTACTACTTTGCAAAGGGAAAAGTGCATAACCAATGCTACAGCTGAGTTTGTATGAGTTGGCATCAACCACAAAAGGCACACTAAGTGACTGATTTATTTTACCGATAACAGAGCGAATACTTTCAGCGTAATCGACACTTAGGTTTTTCAGCAATATGACAAACTCATCGCCACCAAAACGGCCGATGTCTATATCTTCATTGGCTAAGGCACGAAGCCGGTTGGCGAAAGTTAATAAGATTTTATCACCGACAATATGACCCATGGCATCATTGATTGGCTTGAAGCGATTAAGATCAATGAAGATAACACTGCCTACCTGCTTATATTGGTGGGCTTGTTTTATTGCCGCTTCAAGCAGAGTATTAAAATGCTGTCTATTGCATAATCCAGTAAGCCCATCATGCAGAGCTTGAAAGGCCACTTTTTCTTCAACTAATTCCCTAGAGCGGACTTCTTTTACTAAAGAGTCATGCACTATTGAGGTGTAACAGCTAGTAGCGAGTTTTTGTAAAATAGGTTGTAGTGCTTTTTGTACTTCATCGGCTAATACGTAATGGCTTTCAAAAATAAGTAAGCCATAGTCAGGAATGATAAAACCAAATAAATACTGACCATTTTCGCATTGAAAAAATTGCTTCTCTTGTGTTGCATTTAACTGCTGAGCAAAATTATTGAGTATGGAATTTTGCGACCAGGGCTTGCCTCGCTTATTTTTTGGCATGCTTAATAACGGTTTATGCTTCATACCTTCAAGCGTGGAAGATTTACAGGGTAGGCCACTGTGATCACAATAAACATGAATATGAGCACTGGTTAAGTTCAGGCGATTAAAACAGACCTTTAAGAAAACCTTTAACATTGCTTTAAGATCAAGTTTATTACCAATGGCCATGGAAAGTTCGTGTTGCAAAGAGATAATAAATAAAGCTTTATTCATGGTAACTACCAGGCACTAATGACGGTTGATTTGTTGAGTAAGCGAATAGCGCCATTTGGGCCATTGGCAATTTCCCCAAGTGATAAAACACCAAACAATGTTGAGGTTGGGCAATATTGTTCGATTATATTTAGTTCTTTAGAGAATTCTTCTTCCATGTATGAGACACGACTAATACAGTCAAAAACCATGGTACTTGAGAGTGTCGTTGAAGGTTTGATACTAGTGATTGCTTGCTCTGTTGCTGCTAGTAAGGTTTCAACACTTCCTTCAAGCAAGTAGACCATTGAATTAATTGGAATATAGCCAATACATTTTAGGTGGCTGCTATCTGTTGAATAAGTTGCTCTTACGATTAAGTTGTTATTAATGTCTTCAATTCCTAGAGGGTATCGCTTAGCAATGTCAAAAAAATTATCATCGGTAAATCTGTAGTCTGTTTCTTCTTCTATTGCTTGACAATATACTTGATAAGCGGGTTGGTAGTTGAGGCTTTGTAGCGCTTGTTGATGAGCTTCAGAGGCTAGGAATGGCCCCTGTAAAATACGCCAACCTTGAGCAGTGCCGGTGTATAGTTTTTTCGGTAAGGCAACTAATATTGCCGCATCACTGAGTACTCCATGGTTGGTAAATATACACGCTTGGGAAGTTAAGTCGGTGCTACCAGCCCCCCCTCCAGCAATGGTAATTGCATGGTCTAAACATTCAAATAAACAATCAATAAAGCTTTCAAAGTGACTAACTGAAGCATCATAAAACATTAAAAAGTTATCATCACAACACAGATTGTTATTTTCTTCTAATACAGTAGAAATGTAGCCTTCTAAACTGTCTTCATCAGAGTATTGAGATAAGTTTTCATAAGGGATGACATTGAACACTTCATCGAAACCAATAATGATTGCCCCTCTTTTGAAGATATTATTCTGAAAAGTGAGCATGGGGAAAGCACCACCAAAAAGAATCAGTGGGCAGGTTTTAAAAAGCGAGCTTAACTCTTGTTCACAATAGTGATTTTTGTGACAAGTTAATATTAATAAGCTTTTTGCTCCGCTATTTTGCGCAAGGCTTAAACCGTGCTTTAAATCGGTTATTGTGTCGCTTTGAGTATGCCAAGTGAATAGATCAGTATCCATCTTATTGTATCCCTTGGTTTTTTTATTGTTATTGTTATTTTTTAGTAACAACTAGCATAATGCCTAATTTACTAATAGAAAACTAGTGCTAATTATTGTAATTTAACCGGCAAATGTTTTATCAATTGCTGAGTGTCATTTATGCAAGTAAGACTTATGTCTACTTGTATTGGTTAATAAAAGCACAGTACAACTAGTAAGTTCAACCTAAATTAAGAAACAATCTCAATAAAAAAAATAGCTAATGACAATAAGTTAGAAGGAAAGAACACATGAAAAAATCGATTTTTGTAAAGGCGGCATTGGTCGTTTCCCTCGGGTTATCTACCTTGGGGTTTTCATCACTGTCTCATGCAGATGATGATAAAAAGTACCGATGGCGTTTAGCTGAAACTTGGGGACCTAATTTCCCTATTTTTGGTGACGCTACTAAGAATATGGCAAAAATGGTTAAAGAAATGTCTAATGGGCGTTTAACCATTCGTATCGATTCATCTAATAAACATAAATCTGCGCTAGGTATTTTTGATTTTGTTAAAAGTGGCCAATACCAAATGGGACATTCTGGCTCTTACTATTGGAAAGGAAAGAATTTTAATACCATGTTTTTTACCACAGTACCATTTGGTATGACAGCACCTGAGCAATACGCCTGGTTCTATCATGGTGGTGGTATGGAGTTAATGCAGAAAGTTTATGGCCAATACGGGATTTTATCTTTCCCAGGAGGCAATACTGGTAATCAAATGGGTGGTTGGTTTAAGAAAGAAATTAATAGCGTTGAAGATCTTAAAGGTTTAAAAATGCGTATTCCAGGTTTTGCTGGAGAAGTATTGGCAAAGTTAGGCGCTAAACCTACTAACATCCCTTCAGGTGAGCTTTATACGGCATTAGAGCGTAATACTATTGATGCGTTAGAGTGGGTTGGACCTTCACTAGATTTACGCATGGGTTTTCATAAAATAGCACCGTATTATTACACTGGTTGGCATGAGCCTGCGGCAGAGTTACAGTTTATGGTAAATGAGAAGGCTTACAACTCTTTACCAAAAGACTTGCAAAAAATACTTACAGTGGCAATGAAAACAGCTGCTTATGATATGTATGTTCAGTCATACCATGAAAGTGCAGTTAACTTAGCTTCATTGCAGCAAGATTATCCGAATGTAAAAATGCGTTCATTTCCTAAACCTGTGATGGATGCTATTCAGCAAACAAATGCAGACTTGTTAAAAGCATCTGCAGCTAAAGATCCGATGACGGCTGAAATTTTGCAATCACTTAGCGAATATCAAAACAAAGCGAGAGCATGGACGAATTTATCTGATAGAGCCTATCTTGATAACTTTGATAAAAAATAGTTATTGTTATGTAGCTAAACTATTCATTTTAAATATAAAGCCAGTGGTTTTTACCGCTGGCTTTTAGTTTCTGTCGTGATATTTTATCGAGTAATGAAATGCCTTTGAGTTAGCAATTGAGAGTGTAAATGGATTCAATACTAAAAATAACCGGAAAAATTATCGATGCTTTAGGTAATTTTTGTAGCTTACTGATGATTTTGATGATCATGAACGTATTCTATGACGTTATTATGCGTTACTTTTTTAATGATGTGAGCATTGGAATGCAAGAACTTGAGTGGCATCTATTTGCTGCGATGTTTATGTTTGGCATTGCTTACACACTGAAAGAAGATGCACATGTCCGTGTAGATATTTTTTATGATGCCATGTCAGCAAAAAAGCAGGCCGTCATTAATATTTTTGGTTCACTTGCATTAGCACTGCCGATTACTTTAGTTATTCTTTTTTATAGTTGGGATTATACCTTTGAAGCTTATCAAATGGGCGAGGGCAGTGGTGATCCTGGTGGCTTGCCACATAGGTGGATTGTTCGAAGCGTGATCCCACTTTCTTCCATGTTTCTAATACTGGCTATTTTCCACGTGATTATTGCGCAATTGAAAGTGCTGACGACACCGGCACAAACTAAAGAAGGAGAGCAATAATGACTGGTATTGTATTATTTGCTATCGCCTTAGTTTGTCTTTTTCTTGGCTATTCCGTTGCCTTTACCTTTGCAGGCGTGTCTTTAATTGTCGGAACCATAGTCTTAGGCGCAGATTTATTTGCTTTTATGCCTTATCGCATTATGAGCATTATGGAGAATACCATCTTAATGGCAGTGCCTATGTTTATATTTATGGGCGTTGTATTGCAAAAGACGGGTTTAGCTGAACGATTGTTAGAGTCTGCTGCTAAATTATTTGGTGGTATTGCCGGTGGTGTCGCCATTTCAACCATCGTTGTCGGAGCGCTATTGGCTGCCTCGACCGGTGTTGTAGGTGCCAGTGTGGTAGCAATGGGAGTGATCTCCCTACCTGTTATGCTTAAAAATAATTATCATCAGCCAACAGCTACAGGGGTTATTTGTGCATCGGGTACTTTAGGACAAATTATTCCACCGTCAATTATTCTCATTATATTGGGCGATGTTATGGGCGTGCCTGTAGGGGATCTTTTTAAAGCTGCCGTTCTTCCAGGCATGCTCTTAGTTGTGGCATACGCACTTTATATCTTAATTTTAGGTAAAATGAAGCCTGAATATGTGCCACCGATAGTGGTCACTGAAAATAAGCGTGAATTACTGGTACAAGCCTTAAAAGATATTGTGCCGCCTTTAATACTTATTCTCGCGGTACTCGGCTCCATTTTTTCGGGTATTGCCACACCGACAGAATCCGCTTCAATTGGTGCCGTTGGCGCCGTGATTTTATCTGTTTTTTACCGAAGCTTTTCATTTAAAAAAATGCATGAAGTATCAAAAGAAACAGTGAAAGTTACTTCTATGGTGTTCGCGGTACTAATCGGTGCAACTGCTTTTTCTATGGTGTTTAGTTACTCTGGAAGTGAGTATTTAATAGAAGAATTCTTTATGGAATTACCTGGTGGAAAATGGACATTTATTGCCTTAGCAATGATCGCAATTTTAATTTTAGGTTTCTTTATCGACTTTATTGAAATTGCCTTTTTGGTTGTGCCTATTTTACTGCCGGTAGCGATTGCTTTGGATATTAATTTAGTATGGTTTGCCATTTTAATTTCAATGAATTTACAGACCTCCTTCCTCACTCCGCCGTTTGGTTTTAGTTTGTTTTACCTTAAAGGCGTCGCGCCCAAATATTTAAAAACCACCACAATATATAAAGGCGTGATTCCTTTTATTATTATGCAAATTATTGTGCTGCTATTGGTCTTGTTTTTCCCTGAGCAACTAATTATCTCTTAAATAACTCTTAATTTTTTTGTATGTTCATCTAGCCTTGAAAAATTGAAATTTAATCTGTATTTCAAGGCTGGTAACTTTATATTTTATGAAAGCGCAATTAAAAGTGAATGAAGAATATAAAATAATTGTGAAGTCCTTGTCGCTTTTCAATAAACAATAACCGGCTTTAGTTATTGTTTTAAAACAATTTTTTTTACTTTTGTTCTGTGCGTGAACTTGTGTTAACTGACATACTGGTATATATTTTAGTAACAACTCTTCTGCGATAGCTTGTTTTATGTTGTTAGCTAAATATAAAAACACTTTCACTTTCACTTTTACAATGCTCTTGTTGAGTTCGCAGGTCGCTGCTAACGATGATTTACAATTTAGTGGTTTTGCCACACTTGGCGTGGTTTATTCAGATTCTGATAATTATGGTTATCGTAAACACGTTGGTTCAGATAGTGCAGTTTATGCGGGTGAAGCAGACTTTAAACAACATTCATTACTCGGTTTACAAGCTGACTGGGCAATTTCATCTAGTTTCGATGCGGTTTACCAAGGGGTATTACGGGACTTACCAGAACCCTCATTTGATCGCTACACTACACTGGCTTTTTTACGCTATCAAGTAAACCCAAATTGGACGATAAGGTTAGGTAGAACCGCTCCTGATATATTCTTGTTAACTGAATATCGTGATGTAGACTTTTCGTATATTTGGGCAACGGCACCAAATGAAGTTTACGGTATTATTCCATATCGAAGTATTGACGGCTTGGATGTTAGCTATAATCAACGATTACTCGGCGGTATCTTTACGGCAAAGGTTTTTACCGGTTCTAGTGAGAGTGAAGTCTCTGCAGGTACTTTAGTTCAGGAAATAAACATCGAAGATGTAGTCGGACTTTCATTATCGTTTGATCATTTTGACTGGGTAGTTAACTTCAAGCATAGCCAAATTAGTATTGCTAATGAGCCCGAATCAAATGCAGAGTTATCCGGTATTATTAGGCAAGTGCCTGATTTTTTATGGACTAACTCAAAGAATTTTACACAATCCCTTTTAATGAAAGGCGAAGAGCTCACCTACTCTTCAATTAGTGCTCAATATCAATGGCACAATTGGTTAGCGACAACTGAGCTCGCTCAGATAAATTCTGATAGTGATGTTTTACGTCAAATTAACAGTGGCTATGCCGCTTTGTCCTATCAACTGAGTGATCATCATTTATATAGTATATACGCTTTTACTAACTCAGATCGTTATTATTATGATGAGCCAGGCGTTAATGAAGTGGCGCTTAAAGAGTTAATTCATATCACTACCGACTTTATGAACTTTTATGCAGCCAATCAGCATACCATCTCCCTTGGTTGGCGTTGGGATATAAATAGTTATTTAGCTTCATCGCTACAATGGAACTACACTAGTATTGAGGAAGCTGGGGGCAGCCCGCTTTGGCTAAGCCCAACAGATTACAAAGCTGCTGAAGATGTTAATACCTTTTTATTCACTTTGAGTATGGTTTACTAATGAGAGCGTTGATGAGGGTTTTCATTTTTTCCATAACGATACTATTACTTGGTTCTGCTCAAGCTAAAAGCGCTGATCCTTTAGTTGTCGTCGTCCATAAAGATAATCCCGTTAAGCAGCTATCTCGCTCAGAATTGATTGATTTATTTATGGGGAAATATGTTGCTTTTCCTGATGACAGTAAAGCAATTCCAGTAGAGCTAGAAGGTGAACACGAAATTAAAATTGCTTTTTATGGCCAGCTAGTTGGTATGTCTCTATCACGTGTGAATGCCTATTGGTCTAGACTGCGTTTTACCGGAAGAAAACGCGCAGCTGTTTTTCAACCAGATGAGGTTGAATTGGTTGATTATATCATTACCAATAAACAAGCAATTGGCTATATACCCAAGTCACTTATTACTAAAAATTTAAAGGTTGTTTATATTCTCAATGAATAAATCAGGCCTAGTTATTCGATTAGCGATAGTTATTACCTTTACAGCAGTTATTGTTGGGCTTATTACTACCCAAATTTTTCACCGCTTTACTTTTTTACAGGAGCAAACGCTTGGTGAACAAAATATAAAACAGCTCTTTAACACCGTTTCTCCAACGGCTTCTATCGCCAGTTATTTGAATGATGAAGAACTTGCTAAGGAGGTAATAAATGGCTTGATAAGCCATGACCTAGTAACTGCTGCGGCTATTAAGAGTGATGCTATTTTAATAGAAAGTGATAATTTTCAAGAATCTGCAGCAGTACTTGAGTTTAACTTGTTCTCTCCCTTTCAGCAGGAAAGAAGTGTGGGAATGCTTTTTATTAACGTAAATGAAAGCTACCTTAAAGAGAAAGCCAATAAGATAAGTAACACCAATACTTTTGTTGTGGCCCTT
>Ga0105348_1001658_pt1 | contig 14565 bp, 17 predicted proteins | sample EN8Hudsemesocosm_2_FD_83504 | JGI IMG/M metagenome (GOLD analysis project Ga0105348, IMG submission 83504) | Methane-oxidizing microbial communities from mesocosms in the Hudson Canyon - EN8C Hudson Canyon | ecosystem: Environmental > Aquatic > Marine > Cold seeps | place: Hudson Canyon... | reverse complement strand
AGCGATAATTTTAGATAAATTTGAACAGTATGGTCAACCTGACGAGGCTGACGGCGAGTGGTTTCGGCAGGTTATGGGAGACACTCAAAAAATGATAAAACGAGATTACAGCGATTGGCATGGGTATGATGAAATGGGTTTAGCTTTCATGTTGCGACAACTAACAGGCGCAGTTATGGGGTATTAGGATTAGAATTTCGCTCAGTTTTGTTAAATATCAAAATTTCTTTCTACTCGACTAAAAGATTCAGGTGTAATGCCGAGATAAGCAGCAATATGACGCGCAGGGGTTTCAGTCACAATTTTTTTCGGCATTTCTTTAATGAAGTAACGATAACGTTGTTCTGCGGATTTATATTGAATAGTATGAAGACGTCTTTCCATGGCTAGATAATGTTGCTCGGCCATAATGCGCTCGTACTCAGTAATAATAGGTAATTGAAGGCGCAGGGTTTTAATATGCCTTAGGGAGAGCATGAAACCTTCGAAATCTTGCAAGCATTGAATACTTTCGACAGGCGGGCTCTGTTTAATAAAACTGGAATAAGCGAGTACGTCACTTTGGTCGCAGAGTAGTCTTAAGTCGACATCCTTACCTTCTAAAATATAGAGACAACGCACAAGACCTTTATGCATAATGAATAGCTCATTGCATATTTTTCCTTGAGGGAAAATAGTCTCGGTTTTTTTAAATGATTTTGGTGATATGTAGGGCGTTAACGCCTGTAGCTCATTTGAATTGAGAGGAAAGTCATCGCCAAAAGGAGAAGGTAAACGAGTCATTTAACCGAAAAGCACCAGTATTCAGAATTATTCGTCTGAGGATATTGTGCTTTGTTAGGTTTGTCCAATTATCACAGCGGCAATTTATCGACACCTTTCAACATGGTATGAATCATCTTAGTCTTAATACTACCTAGCACTGGGTTAACGATTTTGTGTAGTCGATTGTGGGATACAGGTGTCCATATGACCTTGTCCCCCACGTGAATATCACCCACTCGAACCACTGAGGCATTAATGCCCATGTGACGCTTAACATGCTTATTTACCGTACGCATTACTTTGCCGTCTTTCTTGATATTCAATTGTGGTTGGGATGGCATCGAACAACGTACCGTGCGCGTTTCACAACGAATCACAGTATCACCAATAGAAAGTTCTCCTCCGAGCCAGCCAAACTCCTCAAACTCGGCATTATCGCTTTCAGTTTCGATCACTATATTCGGCCTGAATCGCTGCACGCAAAAATCACCTTGTGGTTCTATTTCCTTTAGTTTTTTCAATGCGCCAGTCGTAAGTACATGTAGCGGGTAGCAATCATAGTAACGCCCCAGAGGGGTCGCGAAAATAGAAAGTTCAGTCAGCATTCGCCACGAAAAAGATGACATATCTGGTAGCTCTTTTGAAGCAAACTGTTTTTTCATGGCCTCGGCGCCACTAACGCCGGCCAATCGATAATGTTTCCAATTACGTTTGGGTTGCAAGGGCCAAAGAGTTATGTTTTTCTGAAAAAAGTCAGACAATTTATCATTTACATGAGGGTCGGCGCTATTAACCTTTGTACCATTTGGTAGCTGAATGACCACCTGAGGAAGCGGTTCAGCGATAGGTTCTTCTTCATAATGTGCATCACACAACAAGAGTTTTGGCATTTTGCGTACAACAGTAAGCTCGCCTTCACTCTCATCTCGAATAGCCCAGCCTCGGTCTCCTAAAAGCCCAAAGTTTTCAATCCTGCCATGGTTAACCTGCTCTCCCACCATCGACTTAACCGGATAGCGCCAGAGTTCCTTGATAGTACCGATTTGTTGCTTCATTGATTATCCAAAATATTGATGAAAGTATACGGAGCTATAACCAATAATAACGACGACGTGGGTTTTAATACAGTGGCTAGACCCTCTTCCCAGTTTTTAAATTTCAAAGGATCTAGAGCGCGATAGACTAGTAAGGCCATTGCTTCATGTCACGTTTAAAAGCGTTTTTCCCACTAAAAACCAAATCGTGATACAACTCAAAAGGTAAGCAATAAAACGCTGTTTAACGTTGTTATAGGTACAGTGTATAAGGCTGTGTGCCGCTTGAAAAAAAACATAAAGCCAAGCCGCTACGACAATGCTTTGGTCAACCGTTTGACTAAGGTGAGCTACAATGCAAGTCACATAAAAAAGGACGGGTAACTCAGTTAAATTATTTAAGTTATGGGCCGGATAATTAACGCGGTCGTTCATGGCGTTCATCATTTTTCAGCCGTGTCCACGGTCTGCAGGTCAATTTTAAGAGCTTGTTCATACAAGCGAGAGGCGTATTAAAAAAAGAGCTTATTCAATGCCTCAGAACTCAGCGAGCCAGGCGCTATCCAAAAAAATCTGGCTTGAAAGGGAAAGGGCTTGGAAGAATACCTAATGCAGTACCGATAAGTGAACGACCTGCATCGGTAGAGGATAGAGCCGTACCTGGTCATTGGGAGGGTGACCTGATAGTTGGTCCGCACAACAGTTGTATTGCCACACTGGTAGAGCGTCATTCTCGCTATGTAATGCTAGTCAAGCTGGAGAATAAAAAAACTGAAACGGTTATCCCTGCACTGATAAAGCAATCGAAGAAACTGCCAGAAGAGCTCTATAAATCATTGACTTGGGATCGCGGTTCAGAGTTAACCAATCATCATAAATTTACTCTAGCGACCAATATTGATGTGTACTTCTGTGATCCTCAAAGCCCATGGCAACGTGGGTCGAATGAAAACACCAACCGGCTATTGCGGCAATACTTCCCGAAAGGGACTGACTTATCAGTGCATACCCAAACGCAGTTGAATAAAGTTGCTCGACAATTAAACGAACGGCCACGAAAAACATTGGATTATGAAACGCCTGCTGATAGATTTAATGCATGTGTTGCAGCGACCGGTTGAAACCACAGTCGCCGAGCGGACAATATTTATCAGGCAAACTTATTTCGTTAAGTTGGTTTTTATACGCTACGAATTTAGCCGTCCGATGTCAGCTAATGGCACGCTTCAGTCTTGAGTTTAAAACGAGTATTTTGCCTTTCGCATTATTTAACCAAATCATCCAATTTGGATGAATAGCTCTCAATGCATTCTTCTTTATGAATCGGTACACAATTCAGCAAAAGCTGTTCAGTGGTTTAAGTATCAAATACATATGATTATCGAGATAGTCCAACTCTGAATAGGTTTGACTAACTTAGTTAAAATATGATTATTTGAGCTAAGATAGATGTGTAATGGTTAATGACAAAATAGATCAATAAAGAATAGGCTAGAATTTAAGTCTCTTTTCTCTAGGATATAACAATTTTTTGATCTCCAAACGGGACATAAGTTTATGAAATTAAATATTTATAAATTAGGTGTTTTTTTTCTCGTCGGAATTTTATTTGGCATAAATGCATTAGCTGACCAAACTCTGTTAGCGCCTAAGAAGATTATTACTTTAGTTTATGAAGTGAAACCCAACCCACCATTTTATTTGGGTAAAAAAACAATAAATTGGAATAAACCAGGAATTACCTTAGAAGTTTTAAAGAGCCTGGAGACAAAATTGAATATCAAGTTCAAATTCGATCGCTTACCGTGGGCCAGAGGACTCGAACAGCTTAAGAATAATCTTGTTGATGGTATTTTCCATGCTAGTTTTAAGGCCGAACGTTTGAAAATCGGCGCTTACCCTTTGAGCAATGGAAAGCCAGATACAAGCAGAAAACTCATGAGTCAATCTTACTTTCTATATAAGCGTAAAGAATCGCCACTTACATGGGATGGTATAACCTTTGGCAATTTACATGGTTCTATTGGCGCGATAATAGGGTACGCCATTGTTGGAGACCTAGCGCTGATTAATGTTGAGGTTGAAGAAGTAGACTCACAGTGGAGTAATCTTAGAAAGTTAGTATTAGGGCGAATAGAAGGTGTAGCAGGCCTAGAGTCCATGAATGATATTGTCATTAAAGCACATCCTGAAGAATTCATGAGTATTGCTAAAGTCTATCCTCCTATAATGAGTAAACCATATTACTTAATGCTATCTCACAAATTTGTGAGAGAGAATCCCGAACTAGCTGAAGCAATATGGGATGGCATTCGAGATATTCGACAAACTGGTGTGTATGAAGATATAGCTAGGAATTACTTGGAAGGAATGTAAGCATGAGATCAATCTATTTAAGTCATTGACTATATTATGTAGCCTGATGTTTGCTGCCTTTAACCGGAAGGGGCGGACAAAACATAAAGCCATGACTTTACCGGCTGATGAGGTCATTATGCGATGCCTTATGCATGAATTAGCCAAAGACTTTCGTCGTATCCGACATTATGGATAATTGGCTAATGCTTCGCACGCCAACGATCCCACATTAAGGCTTTCTGGGTCGCTGTATAAATAGTTCGAGTTCTTTTTCTCATATTGAACACTCCTTCTTTTAACTAAAGAATAGAATGTTGCATTGACCAGTTGAACTCATCTACCGAAAGCTGCTACCTAAGGCATTTCTAAAACTGGCCGTTAAAGCGATTTTAAAACGAATTATACTTAAACACCTTAAGTCTGCTAATGGCACCAAGAGGCTTAGTTGTGACATTTCTAGAATGCTAGCTTGGTGTTTATTGCTCATTCTGAGTGGCTGAGCGGTTTACACTTGCCGCTTTTAGACTTTTTTTGATGGTCTGATTATTGCTGTTTTTTAAAGATAATAAGTTAAGAAACTTTCCAAAACTGTAGTTGAAATAATGAGGCTTACGTCATGCAATTTAATAGTGTCACAAACTCAATTTACCAATTATCTTCAAATGATGAGCTATATTCAAAGAAAAAACATCAAGGTGCTAGTTTTGAAAGTGTCGTTGCAGCAACAAAATCTGAACAGACTGCTAACGAGTCAAGTCAGACCTTAGCCGATGTGTTCGCGATGGACACAAACCAAGGCCATAACAAAATCAATCTGGGTGAGTATTTAACACCTAAGTCACAATTAGGCCCCATTGATCTAAAAAATGTACCGCTATTGCTCCCGACAGCACATAACATCGATACCCTATCAAAGTACTCAGAAGCAAAGTTTAAAGACTTACTTGGGCAATATAATATTCCTTCACCGCCAGACACCATTGAGTTTGATGGAGAAGGTAAGTTGATTATTCCTTCTGATTACCCTCATGCCGCAGAACTTAGAAGTGCTTTGGGAGATAACCCAGGAATTGAAAGCGCTCTCAGAACAACAGCTGCACTTGCTAGTCATTATGAAGGGATAATGGAAGGCGCTGCTTTTCGTGATGAAATGTCGACAGCACGTAGTCAAGTTGATCAGGATAGAATCGTGCAAAAATACAGTTATTTGTTTAATGATAATCGGCCACAAGCTCAAATTGTGTTAGCTTTTTTAGAAGATGGCAGCATGTTGGTTGGTGAAAAGGATGCTTAAGGGAACCAATGGCTCAGACTCGATTGAAAAATAGGCCTAACGGTATGGCAACAGTGGATAGATGTCTGCTGTTCACGGCGATCCTGTCGTCTTAAAGCACTATTTCACGCTCACTAAGTCGATAAGATGAGGGTATAGCTTTAGGTACACTATGTCAGCTAATGGCACTTTCCCGAAGTGCTACCCACACGTCAATATTTTTTTAGATCTTTAGTCTCCGCAGATTTCATAGATTTTTTAAGCACAAAGCTATTTGCCGGAATTAATCTCTTCAGATTTTATTTTTGCAATAATAATATCCAACCCCTCGTGAGGGTCTACCTCTAAAACCCTGCAATATTCAACAAATTCGACAATATCTATTTTTCTGCGGCTTTGTTCTATCTTCCCCACAATTGAGTGGTGTAGCCCAAGCTTTTCAGCTAGCGCCCTGAGAGATAGTCCTTTGTCATCTCGTTTGGTTTTAAGCCATAGACGAAGAGCGTCGTAGTATTTCGAGTAAAGTGATCGGTTCATTGTCTCGATCATAGAGACAATGTATAGTGGCGCGAAATTCGAGACAGTGAGATTCGAAGCAAAAAAATACAGAGTTCGAAGTAAAGGGATTATCGATTGGTGATTCCCTTTAACCTGTTTTTTATTCACTAGGAACAAGTTCAATGACAAAGAAAATCGATCTTGATAGAGATCTACTATCAATTCTTCTAACAGAAAGCTTCAATAATTTTACCGTTCTGGAACTAAGAAGCGCTTATCTCGCAATCGTAAATAGTCCTCAGTTAAGCCCCGTAGAGGCTAGGAAGTATGTATATCGACATATTCTTCGTCTTGAGAAAAAAGGGCTATTAGAGCGCAAATATTCTGAGAAAAAAGATCGCACTTTCTATTCAAAATCCAGGCAGTTTTGTTCTGATAAATTCAAGACCCCAGAAAATATTCAAGAAGGCCCGATTCATGAGATTAAGAGTGAGGGAAACGCTGGCGTTAAAAAGGATCTCATAAGTAAGCTAAACCAATACAGGTTGGAGTTGCTAACGTCCATAGGTGAAACCGATGAGTATAAATTACTGTGTAATCAGTTTCCGCAGCTGACAGAAGATCTTAAAGAGCGTTACAACCATGCGCGAGATAATGGGTCAAAGATTCTAGGCCGAATAAAAGCACTGGAATCCCTAATCAACCAACAAGATCAGTGTGATTTGATTAATGCGACTTCGTAAATGGCAAACTAAGTGTGTAAATAGTGTTCTTAAAAAATACGCGAAAAAAAAGCGCCATTTTCTTTGCCTCGCAACTCCCGGCGCTGGTAAGACAACGATGGCGGCAGAGGTGGCTGCACGCCTTTTTAAACAAGACAAAATCGACTTCGTACTTTGTTTTTCGCCTGGGAAGGTCATAAGAAACGATATTCAATACACATTGGAGATCCGAACGTCAGAGCGCTTTGATGGTCTTATCGGTTCTAAAGGTAAATCTTTCACTTATCAATCTATGCCATCATTAAACGATAGGATATGGGACTTACTCAGTACTCATCGGGTACTTGTTATTTTCGACGAGATACATCATTGCTCAGGAACGTCTCGTTATGATGCGAATGCCTGGGGCGAAAAGATTATTACGAAGGTTAAGCTTCAAGCAGCATATACCCTAGCGCTAACAGGAACGCCATGGCGCTCTGATAATACTCCGATAGCTCTCGCAGAATATGAGGGGCCTAATAATCATATAGTATGTGATTTTTCTTACGGTTTGGCATCAGCTATTAAAGATAAGGTCTGTCGCACGCCACAGATCGTTATAACGGACAATAACGACATAAGCATACAAGGTGACGGCAGTAACCCAGAATCGTTCAGAAGCTTCTCTGAGTTGCTTGATGAGACGTCATGCCCATACCAGAAGATTATTGAGAATGAGACAGTTATTCGCCACATTGTTAATCAAGCAAATAATAAACTCACAAAGATTCGTAGGAGAAACCCTTCTGCAGGCGGTTTAGTTGTCGCAACGTCTGTAGCGCATGCGGAGAAAATTCTACACATTATAAAAAACAAGTTGAAAGAGTCAGCCGTAATCGCAACTTATCAAGATCATGAAGCAATAAATATAATTGAAGATTTTAAAACTGATTCTGTTCCATGGATCGTTTCTGTTGGGATGATCAGCGAAGGTACAAATATTCCCCGCCTTCAGGTTTGCTGCCACTTAACACGAATTAAAACTGAATTACATTTCAGGCAAATTCTTGGCCGTATCTTAAGAGTAACTGACGCGCCCAACCAAGAATCCTGTCTGTTCATGCCTGCAGAGAAAACTCTAATCGAGTACGCCTACCGTGTAGCCGAAGATATTCCTGAAGAGAATTCTGTTATATGTTTTGAAAAATCAAAAACTAAAATCCAGATTGATAAATTTGATGACGAATTCAGTACTGACCCTACTGAAATCGATGACATTGACTATGAGCTTAGCGTTGGCGAAGGTTATGAATCTCAAAGAATCGATACTTCTCTATCTCCAACTCAGCCGTCATTACTGACTCAAACTTACGAAGCAACACTTAATGTCTTCGGGCGTTTTCAGCAAGATATTCTTGCAGTAAATGTTTCACCATTTGATTAGTTTTAGAGTGTGATACAACATGTATAAGCAGAACCCTCACCCTGAAATTCTATGCTTTCGCGTTTTTGATATGAGAGATCATTTCCCTCAGCCCATCGAAACATTCAGGGAAGCGCTGGAGTTACTTCAATCTGACCGCGCTTACCTCCCTGAAGAGAGCGCTCAAATTACCTGCTACCTCAAGAGCGGTGAATCAATACAGATCCCGGATTGCTTTTACTGGAAAGAGGTGCCTCGGTTTCAAAGCGAAGACGAAGCGAGAAAATGGGTAATGGAGCGTATGTGTGAGATTCGGAGTGGTACAGCTTTGCCAATCTTTGGGCTCGTCATTGCTGACCCAAAATTGCCTGTTGAGGATCAAGTAAAGGAAGCCTTAGCTTATTCAGATACTGAAGTGATTGATCCCAGTGAGAATGACCGGGTATGTGATGAAGTTCATGATTGGTTGAATGCTGCAGTTAGCGCTATGCCGGTCAATCGAACTGACGACGGTAAGGCGGAAAGGTTAACTCGCATGCATGCCGCACTCAACGATTTGCCTTCTGCCAATCCAGAGCGAAAGGATTCAGATGATAGTTATGACACGGAAGAGCATACCTTACACGAGAGTGCAAAAGACGATGACTTGCTCGATTTTATAAAGTCAGCGCATGCCAGGCAAAACAATCCGGCAAGATGGGTGATAACCTGCCGTGACTATGGCTTAACGGATGTTTGCGGCAATGCGTACTTTGATATGGTCAACGGTATCTGGGGGCCAGATATTTCTGATGCATCCTGTATCAATGAGCGAAGTATTGCAGATGCAGTTGTAGCATCATTTGATCCTGAGTGCTTGGTGGGTGTCGCACAACACTTTATAAGCCAGAAAGAACTCGCCAAAACAGCAATCAAACTTGAGCAAGACCCTAAGGTAATTACCTATCATGCGGATACAAAGACGTATCTTTATCAAGAACATAACTTCTTTAGCGATTTTGAATCACACGCGATGATATCAATGCGTAACCCAGAGCAGTTTGCTATCGAAAAAGTAACAGCAGGTTCTGAGCAACTATTTGTAAGTATTCCTGATACCGCAATGGATGAAGTTGCAATCGCCTGGTGTAAGCACCGAAAGCTGCAAGGGGCGTTAGGTGGTCCGGTCGGCAAAGAATGGGGTTCGCCTGATTGTGATTATGACTAATCAGTCATTAGAGAAAGAAAATACTAAAACCAAAGTGTTTTCGATAATTGAAGTGCGCTTAAATCATTCTTTATAAAAATCAGAGAAGGGCTTTTAAAAGAGGTCATAAATGAATAGAAGAAAATTCAGAAAGCCGACTCATCCAGGTCTTTTGTTTCTTAAAGAGGTTCTTGAACCTAGTGGGGTTAGTATTGAGAATGCAGCGAAACAGCTGTCTGTATCACGGGATCAACTCAATGATATATGCAGTGGTAAGGCTCCTATGACTACTGAGATTGCAGGAAAGGTTGCAGCAGTAACAGGTACAACCATACAGAGCTGGCTCAACATGCAGAAAAATAGGGATTTTATTGAGTGAAACAATACACACCCCAAAACGCACTATTGAATCGTTTGATAGTGACGTTAGATCCATTGTTCTTCTCATATCAAATGGAAGAACAAAACAAACTTCGACAGCACTTTTTTATGGATCAATATGAAAAAGTAGCTTGTTTTTTATATCGAGAGCTTTTTTGTCTTAAATATGATGCTGAATCCGAAGAAAATTCCCCTCTTCAAGGTGACCAACAGCATTTATTGAATGCCTATACCACCGCATTATGTGGGATTGGCGATAATAGATTTAAACTCTGTGAATTCCAGTCGAGTGACTTTGACTTAAGCGCTTATCAGACGGTTTACGATTACGACTTACAAGATTTTGGATATCAGCAAAAAGCAATCAAAGAGCATTCCTCGGAAGACAGACACCCTCAAGAATATAGGCTTTATCTCAACCACAACTGGGTAAGAATACTGGATGATGCCGGTATTTTTTATTATGGCACTCATTCAAGCCTAGCTTACTACTTATCCGATGCATTAGAGCAAAGCATGCGATCAACCATACAAACACTGATTCCAAATAAATTAGTTGAAGGTGAAACTCATGGAAAGGAAGTTGATGGTGGTGAACTTTGGGATTACAAAACCGAAGCCGGTGGTCTAGAAGCAGAAGTGGAAGAGCTGCAGTCCAGAGGTCGCCAATACATTCGAGAAACCTATGAAAGATTAAATGAAGCGTTTCATGAATCAAAATCGAATGAAGTTTATTTCGAAAAATATGACGATGAGGTTCACGGTCCGTTCTGGGATGTCATTATCAATAATGCTGCAACCGCTAAAAAGATTTCATTCATGCATTTTCTAAAAGATTGTGAAAAATATCTACAAAGCAATGAAAATTTAGAAAAACTGAAAGAAAAAGAAGTCGACTTACTCACACAATTTCTAGTCAAAGCCCACAAAGACATCCTAGAGAACTTTGACCCGAAGATAGTAGAGTTCAAAAATAAAATGAAAATTGTCGTATCTCCTGAGCACTCAGATGATCTTTTTAACCTAATTAGTGACGAATGAAATATTACCGAAAACAGTGTTAATAATGTAGCCATGATGCGTTACATATTTTTTGGGTTATCAGAAAGGTGAAATGATTACGCTATGAAATACCAAGTTGCAACGCTAAAACAAGTTACTCAGAATCAAATTACTGAACTAGTAGTAATGCTAAATCACAAGCCTGTTCTGAGTCTTACTCATACATTGATAGACTCGGAAGAATATTGGCCTGGAGACCAAGTGTATTTCTACAAGAAGCATGGACAACAAAAAATTAAGAATCGTTCTTGCCAGGTTCTTTTATGCGCAAGATTTCGACGAAATCTGAACGGGCTAATGAAAAAGCTAGCCAATGCAGAACATCCTCTTAATCGCGTACTCGTACGGCATAAAGAACACGCCTTTTGGTTAATACCTCATGAACAGCATCTTAGGCATAGCCGGCTTCAAAATTTAAGTAGTGATCTTGAATTTGAAGAAGGGGTAAAACCATGAGTCAAGATCACGTAACAAAATTGATGCGTGGTTTAGAAATTGGCATGGGATGCACTGTTGTGACAGGCTCAGAAGAGGATCTAAAAAGCGTTAAAGGTTTGCTCAAACTGACATTAGCTGATCATGGTGTTCTCGTGAGTGAAATCGAACTCGGGAGCAATGAGATAGAACTAAAGCAAAGTGAAGAAATTAATGACCATATTTTTGTTACAGGTCTAGAAGATCTGTCTCCTAAAGATAACATTACGTATGCCGTTCGGTCATTTTTAGATCGAGGAAAGCATATGAACCTAAGGTTTATTATTTTTTGTAAGGCATCGCACTATTCCGCTCACTTCAATGATTATGAAGCCCCTTTTTACCAGTTTTGTTTTCGATACCCGCTTGAGAGATAAATCATTATAGGTAGTCTATGAATAATAAACTTATGCAGATAGATAACGACAAAGTAGTGATCGTTTTACCTGGCATAATTAAAATATTGGACAAATGGTCATGCTCATTGCACGTTAAGCAGGCGCTTCTTGGATTTAGCAATGAAGAAAAATTTCAGGCTATGTTATCAAAGCCAAGTGCATACACATTCAGTAACGAACAAATAAAGAGAATGAGCTACCTTTTAACTATCTACAGATCATTACATACAATTTTAAGTGACGGTCATCGTGCAGATAATTGGGTCAATACACCTAATACGGCACCTTTATTTCGAGGACAATCTGCGATCGAAATACTCAAAAAAGGGCGCCTGCGCGACTTAGAATTAGTTGCCAACTATTTACAACCGTTTTAGCCAACCTGTTAAAAAACCTTTTAGGAGTAATGATGAAAGTGATTCCTCACAAAACGATCAAACCGGTTAAAGGTCAGCGTGTTTTCTTCTGTGGTGATGTTCATGGCGATCAAATTGCACTCCATAAACAATTAAATATTGTGGGCTTTGTAGAGCGCGAAGATATGCTGATTTTTACAGGAGACTTAATTGATCGAGGCAATTACAGTGCCGAGCTAATCGAGTTTGCCACTTGCACACCCTATGTTTACAGTGTGATTGGCAACCATGAGTCATTATTTATGCACGGTTTACACGACTCGCTTTGTCGGCAAGTACATACAAGCTCTAATGTAGGTGGCCAATGGGTTGAGCAATACAGCCAAGATCAATTAGAAGACTTAGCTGAGCTGATTCAAAATACGATGAGTATTGCGATTACAGTTGAACTAGGCGACGCTAGAATTGGAGTGATTCATGCATCGGCACCAGATGATTGGAAAAGTGTGCTTCAGCCAGAAACCAGCGATGAAGAGGAATGGTTATGGAGCCGAAAACAATTTGAAAGCGCTTTGGTGGGTAAAGAACATTATGTAAAAGGGCTGGATGCCGTCATTCATGGGCACGTCGTTAATTATAAAACAGTAAGTGGTAATCACATTTGGATAGATACACTGAACCACTCGGGGTCATTAACCATCATAGAAGCCTCTACCGTACTGTCGAACGTGATCAAAAAAGGCAATGATGCTGACACTAAAGACAAGCGGATCGAGGCATTAGATGAACTTTCTAAACTAGATCAAAAGTTGGACCTTTCATATTAACTTATGAAAATACAAATCCTTAGCGACCTCCATATTGAGTTTGAAGATCACCATTATATTGAGTGCAACTGCGATGTCGTGGTACTTGCAGGCGACATACATGTAAAAGAACGTGGCGTTAATTGGGCCCTCGAAAACATTAAAGGAACGCCCGTTATCTTCGTATTAGGCAATCACGAATTCTACGAAAAAACATACCCTAAGCTTATTGATCACCTTAAAGAACTCACTCAAAACACAAAGATTCATATCCTTGAAAAAGACGTTATAACCATAAGTGAAGTTAATTTTATCGGTACAACTCTCTGGACTGATTTCGAGCTCTTAGGTGACCCGAGAATCGCAGGCTATGAATGTCAGCAAGTCATGACAGGCTATAAAAAAATCCGTAAATTACCTGGCTATTCAAAACTACGTTCGCTGGATACTGCGATCTATCACAAACAATCAAAAGATTGGCTTGAAACAGAGCTGGAACAAAGAGTGGGCGAAAATAATGTTGTCGTGACTCATCACGGACCATCTATGCGATCGGAGCCTGACTATTACCGAGAAGACATTATCACATCAGCTTATGTCTCTGACTTAGAGGATCTAATAATGAGATATCAGCCCAATGCGTGGATTCATGGACATTTACATAATAGCTCGGATTATGTGATTGGGAGTACCAGAATTCTATGTAACCCTAAAGGATACCCTAGCGAGATAAATTCTGAATTTAAATCGACTAATGTATTTGAAATTTAACCGTCTTTAATAGGCGTCTGGAGCTTTTGAGTTCAGGCTAATTAGCAAATTAGGAATGTTTCAAAAGCGCTACTTCTTGCTTAGGCTTCACACCGCATTGCTGCCGTTCGAACGCCTTCTTGTATTCAGGAGAATTCAGCCAGTTAGAGGTTTGTGATAACTAGTGAAAGTGTGCAATATTACTATGCAACTCATTGGCAACGAGTTACATGACAATAATTTACTCTACATAATCCGAGACTTTCTAGGAAAGCTAAAACAACATCCGATGTTTTTTTGAACCGTTTGGCAACTCCGGTATCAATCGGCTTAAGCGACTCCAAAGCAGCTTTTTTCATGTCTAAATTTGCCTCCATATACTGATGTGTTGTATCAAATTTCTCGTGACCAAGCCAAAGCGCAATTAAGGATAAATCTACCCCAGATTGCAGTAAATGATAAACGTCTAGCTAAGCACACCTAACATCAAGCTCATCAGTTAATTACGCTAGCTCCCAAATTCAAACGGAACTAGCGTAATTAATTGATTATTCAGATGTTAGGTGTGGATGGCTGGACGCTTACCGTTTTATCATTCGAGGTCACTGATTGTTCAATTGACGACCTAACGTCGTCCTGAAATGCCTTCAACATAGATTCAAACTCATCCACAATCTCAGTCGCTTTTACGCCATTAGCGAGTTCATCGCGTAAGCTGTCAACACGATCCAAGGCAACGCCAACAGCAGCACCAAGTGATATCGCCTTATATATGCGGCTTACATGAGTAATTTCATTGAAAGCCAAATCAATATATATATCGAGTGAATCTATATTTTTATGACCTGTCCACTGCTGTAAATCCAATTTCAATTTGGACGTAGAAAGCAATGCTTTCCTGAACTCATCGGTATTCGTCAAATTGTAATGCTCAATTGCCGCAACAAACTTTTGCGTGATGTATGCATGACGAAAAAGATGCAGATGCCCCGGCTGATCATCAACACCTGCCGCAACGCAAAGATCGTGCAGCTGTGTAGTCATTGTGTCAGGCTTCAAGGGCTTACCGGTTGTATGGCTGATCAGGAGGTAGCCGT
>Ga0105348_1001657_pt1 | contig 14573 bp, 13 predicted proteins | sample EN8Hudsemesocosm_2_FD_83504 | JGI IMG/M metagenome (GOLD analysis project Ga0105348, IMG submission 83504) | Methane-oxidizing microbial communities from mesocosms in the Hudson Canyon - EN8C Hudson Canyon | ecosystem: Environmental > Aquatic > Marine > Cold seeps | place: Hudson Canyon... | reverse complement strand
CTATACCGATTTATTACCCGAAAGCCCCAATCTCGAGCTAGATCCAGAACGCAGTAACCAGTTTTTGCATGCGTTATTAGAAGGCAAGCAGCCCGTTATTACTCGTAGAACCTATTACGACAATGAAAAATTCATCAAAATTCATTTGTCGGCGATTCATTTTAAAGACTTTTATTACAAATATTTGAAGTGTGTTGACCAGCTGTTACCGATGAATTTTTCTCAGGTGGCGCGCTCGAAAGTGCTATTTGGTGGTGGCAAAGAAGGGTTGAGCCCAAAAGATGAAGACATGCTGGACCGTATTATTTATTACATTCAATACGATCCTCGGGTATTTGCGCTTTATATTGATGGCCACTCTGATAATAATGGCCGTCGTTACGACAATCGACAGCTATCAAAGCGTCGAGCGGAGTCGATAGAGCGCTATCTGATTAAAAAAGGTGTTGATCCTGAGATGGTGACTTTACGTTTTCATGGTCAGCGCTATCCCATTGCCAGCAATAAAACGGCAGCAGGACGAAAGAAGAACCGTCGCGTGACCATTCGTCTCGAACAACGTGAAGATATGTCTATCCCCCCCGAGCTACAATTCGTCTTACCTACCGATGCCCCCTAGCCTTAAAGGGGGTTTTATAGTAAAATCCGCGCCCTAAATTTTTATTTTTATCCTCCTAACTTTGATCGACAATTAGATAATAATTAATTGATAAGTTATTAGCGCGAGAACATAACTATGTCTGACATCAAAAAAGTGGTGTTGGCGTACTCCGGTGGTCTGGATACGTCTGTAATTGTTAAGTGGCTTCAAGAAGAATATAACTGCGAAGTTGTAACCTTCACCGCTGACCTTGGTCAGGGCGAAGAAGTTGAGCCAGCACGTGCGAAAGCCGAAGCGCTAGGCATCAAAGAAATCTACATTGACGATTTACGTGAAGAATATGCACGTGACTTCGTATTCCCAATGTTCCGTGCGAATACTATCTATGAAGGTGAATATCTTCTAGGTACGTCGATTGCTCGCCCATTAATCGCTAAGCGTTTGATTGAAATCGCTAACGAAACGGGTGCTGATGCAATTTCCCACGGCGCAACCGGTAAAGGTAACGACCAAGTACGTTTCGAGCTAGGTGCTTATGCACTTAAGCCTGGCGTTCAGGTTATCGCGCCATGGCGTGAGTGGGACTTAACGTCTCGCGAATCTTTGATGGCGTATTGCGATAAGCACGGCATTGAAGTTGAAAAGAAAAAAGGCAAGAAGTCTCCTTATTCTATGGATGCTAACTTGTTACACATTTCTTATGAAGGCGACATTCTAGAAGATCCTTGGAATGAACCTGAAGAAGACATGTGGTTGTGGACTAAGTCTCCAGAAGACGCGCCAGATGAAGCAACTTATGTAACGCTTACCTTCAAGAACGGTGACGTTGTTGCTATCGATGGAGTTGCTAAAACTCCTGCGACAGTCATGGAAGAGCTAAACAAGACCGCTGGCGAGAATGGCATCGGCCGTGTTGATATCGTTGAGAACCGTTATGTGGGCATGAAAGCTCGCGGTTGTTACGAAACGCCAGCCGGTACTGTACTTTTGAAAGCACACCGTGCAATTGAATCGATCACGTTAGACCGTGAAGCGGCTCACTTGAAAGATGAGCTAATGCCTAAGTACGCTAACCTTATCTATAACGGATACTGGTGGTCTCCTGAGCGCGAAATGCTACAAGCTGCAATCGACAATACACAAAGTGTTGTTAACGGTGATGTGCGTCTTAAGCTTTATAAAGGCAACGTGGTTGTTGTTGGTCGTCAATCTGAAGACAGCTTGTTCGACGAAGCGATTGCAACGTTCGAAGACGATGCCGGCGCTTACGATCAGAAAGACGCTGCAGGCTTCATTAAGTTGAATGCTTTACGTCTACGTACGGCTGCTAAAAAAGGTCGCAATCCTCTGGATAAATAGAGGCTTTAGATAAGTAATATTATCTTTAGATTAGAGCTTTAAAAGAAACCGCTTCATAGAAATATGACGCGGTTTTTTTGTGCTTGTTATTTCAGTGTGGAACTTCTCTTCATTCTTCGAATCATAAAGGAATGAAAAATATCATTCTTAAATTCAGTTATTTCTCTCTTGGTTTAATCTGTATTGTTTTTCTTAGCAGAGTGCTATTAGGTGGGACCTTTGCTAGTGCTGAGTCTATTAATAAGCCCTTGCCAGAATTTTCTCAAACCAATGCTAAAACTTGGTTAAATTCTAAACCTTTGAAAAAAGAAGACCTTCTTGGCAAGGTTGTGTTACTTGATTTCTGGACGTTCGATTGCTGGAATTGTTATCGCAGTTTTCCTTGGTTGCATGAAGTTGAAGATAAATGGAAAGACAAGGGCTTACAGGTAATTGGTGTTCACTCTCCCGAATTTCCCCATGAGCAAGAAAGGCCAAGATTAGAAGCTAAGGTGGTTAAGTATAAACTTGAGCATCCAATAATGATGGATAATGACTTCGCTTATTGGAAAGCGATGAAGAATCAATATTGGCCTGCGTATTATTTAATTGATAAAAAGGGAATGATCCGTCAGCGTTTTATCGGCGAAACTCACTCAGGCGATGCTCAGGCAAAACGAATTGAGGCTATGATTGAACAGTTATTGCAAGAGTAGACAAGGATAAGGGTAAATATTAGGTAATAGAGGCATGTAATTACATGCCTCCATTCTTTAGTAGTTCTTAGCCAGCACCATACAATGAATCTTGCATGTGCAAGCAAGCGTAAGCAGTCGTGAATGCAGGCTCTTGGAACTGCTTCAATTTAGTCTGCTTATATTCCATCAAGATAGGCGTATGCTTAAGCTGTTCTTTAATGCGGCTGCCAGTAACCAGCTCAACATTAATACCTTCAATCAGCTGAATGGCTGCTTCTAGTTTGAAACCAACGGCGCCGCCAGCGAACTTGCCTTTCATTGGGCGTTCACGAATCACAACCTTTTCGACCTTATAGTCGGTTACTAGCTGCAAAATCTGACGCTGGAACCAACGCATATTCTCAGTATCATGAGTATTGGTGATGGTGATTTTGCGTTGGCGAACTTCAGGAATGTCTAATAAACCCATGTTTTTAGACATGATGCAGAAGATGGCGTCATCGCCTTTTAATTCAACGGCACAAATACGCATAAGGAAGGTTCCACTTAAAATGAGGGTAGAGTAAATAATTGGCGCTATTATACGCTTTTTTACTCTCCTCTGTATTGCTGTTTATCGGCGTCTCAAGCATGATGGCGCCAATGATTGTAGTCAGTATTATAGACAGTATAGATAGGTAATAAGTAATTATGACATGGTTAAAATCTCAGTTAGATATAGTGACCTTCATGGTATTAGCGGCAATTTTTCTGCTTTGGCCAGAGATAGACCTGTGGATTAGTGGTCTCTTCTACAATCCTGAGCAAGGCTTTGTTTACCGTAATAACGCGGTGGTGCTGTCTGTCTATGAACTATTTCGCCATGCGCCTAAGTTTTTATTGCCCATTTTACTCATTCTGACGGCATTAAGTTTTGTTAAGGGCCGCTTTGGGCTAGGCGCGGATCAACGTAAACCTTGGGTTTTTCTTACCCTCGCTTTATTAATTGGTCCTGGAATCTTGGTTCACCTAGTAGTTAAAGAAAACTGGGATAGACCGCGCCCGCGTTCAGTACAAGAGTTTGGCAGCCAGAAAGACTTCATACCGGCCTTTATCCCTGCGGCGATGATCAAAGATCAGCCTGGCAATAATAAGTCTTTCGTTAGCGGGCATGCCGCGATGGGTTTTTATTTAATGGTATTAGCTTGGGTATTTCGCCGTCGTAGCTGGTTCTATGCCGGTTTGGCTATGGGTTTTGTCGTGAGCTTTGGTCGTTTAGTGCAAGGCGGCCATTTTGCCAGTGACTTAATTTTCGCTGGCTTCCTCTGTTATTTCAGCTATCGCTTATTATCGTATTGGATACTTGGTTATAGCCGTATTTTACCTATGGTTGATCCTAGTGATGACAACGCTAACCTGAAGGGAGGCAAAGTATGATCACACCAATGGACCATCTCAATAAGCCCAATGACCTGATTGAAACCCAGCGGTTATTTCATGGCCGTGGGCATGCTTACCCAGGCTTAGAGCATGTGAATATCGACTGGATTGCCCCAGCCATTATTATCACCTTATATTCAGAAGTTGAACGTGAATGGCTAGAAGCCCTTTGCGCCTCGCTCACCACGTTAATTCCTGAATGTGAAAACCTGCAAGTCCAATATCGCTGTCGCCCGCGCGCTCCCTTTGAACAGATGAAGGGTGAGTTAATTGATGGCGAACCCCTGAATGAACTCGTCGCGATTGAAAATGGCCTGAAATATCATATTAGCCTTGGGCGTGCGCAGAATACCGGTTTGTTCTTAGATATTGCAAATGGCCGTTCTTGGGTGAAAGAAAATAGCCAAGGTAAGAATGTCCTTAATCTGTTTTCTTATACTTGCGGATTCTCTGTGGCGGCAATTGCTGGTGGTGCTCAGCGTGTGGTAAATATCGATATGGCAAAAGGTGCGCTATCGACAGGGCGGGATAACCATCGATTAAATGACCATGATATGACTCGTGTGATCTTTCAAGGTGTAGATATCTTTAAGTCTTGGAGCCGCCTTAAAAAGTTTGGTCCTTATGATTTGTTAATCTCGGATCCACCCAGTTTTCAAAAAGGCAGTGTCGATATTCAGCGTGATTATTATAAAATCATCAGTCGCATCCCGCAGCTTGTAAAGCCGGGGGGCATGTTGATGCTGTGCTTGAACTCCCCTAATTTAGATGACGAATTTTTAAAGCAGCAAGTTGCTGAGCATTGCCCTGATTGTCAGATAATAGGCAAGATTGAAAACCCAGAGATCTTTAATGAAGCCCAGCAGGGTAAGGGTTTGAAGGTTTATTTATATCAATACTTATAAAATAATTTCGACTACGTCACAATTATGCGGCTAGTTAAATAGCATAGCTTGCCAGATCACGTATTCGGCTAAAAGCATGCTATATTAAAGGTCATATCGATTGATTTATACTTGTTCATTTATATAGGCGGGCAGCATGGAACGCGTTACAAAAGAAGAATATCCACTAGACACCCTACAGCGTATTTTAAATGGTGTGACCTTCTTTAAAGAACTGATTAGTCGTGATGAGTCCCAATTTGAAGTATTAATGAGCGTTGCTCAAATTGTGACGGGTGAAGCGAATGAAACAATCATCAGTAAAGGTGATTACACCAATAGTCTGTATTTCTTACTACGTGGTCAGTTGTCTGTATTCGTTGAAAACGACGGACAAGAAACCACGCTGAATCAAATAAACCCTGGTGAAGTCTTTGGTGTGATGTCTATGTTACTCACCCAGCCTCGAACAGCCTCTATTAAAGCAGACTCTCGACAAGTTTTATTGGCGGGAATCGATTTTAAACATTTCAGTGATATCGAAGACTTTACCTTATTCAGTTTAGAGACCAAGCTTACTTTTTACCGCATGGTGGCCAGTAACTTACGTTGGACTTTAGAGCGAAATAAAATTGAGAATCCAGCACACCCACTGGTGCCTCGTTTATACAAAATACCTTTGTTCACTGGACAAAAAGGTGGAATGGAGGAGCTAGAGGCGCTATTTAAACAAGCACATTTGTTGGCTGAGCTTGTGCGTGAATGGAATGAGTCCTAAATCTGATCTATCTCATTAAACCCCTGCTAAATAATAGAATTATCCACTAGAGCTAGATTGTCAGCTTTGCTAGAGTAATGCTCTGTTTTACAACAGTATAATAATTATTCAACTCTCTAGCGTTAGGAAATTTCTATGTCTTTAACCGACAATATGCCAGACAGCAAAGGCTACTTCGGCGAATATGGTGGCCAGATATTGCCACCAGAAATGCAAGTCATCATGAACGAAATTGATGCCGCTTACGAAGAAATTCGTCAAACCAAAGAATTCCAACAAGAGCTTGCCGAACTGTATGCAAAATACGTCGGCCGTCCAAGTCCTATTTTTCACGCCAAGCGTTTAACTGAGCATGCCGGTGGCGCGCAGATTTATTTAAAACGTGAAGATTTAAATCATACTGGCGCGCATAAAATTAACCATTGCTTAGGTGAAGCGCTATTAGCCAAGTATATGGGTAAAACCAAAGTCTTGGCCGAAACCGGCGCGGGTCAACATGGGGTAGCATTAGCCAGTGCTTGTGCGTTAGTCGGTATTCATTGTGAGATCCATATGGGTGAGATTGATATTGCGAAAGAACATCCTAATGTCGTCAAAATGAAAATATTAGGCTGTAAACTTGTGCCTGTAACTCGCGGTACTAAAACATTAAAAGATGCTGTTGATAGCGCTTTTGATGAATATCTACTGGACCCGGTAAACTTTTTTTATGCCATTGGCTCTGTTGTAGGTCCACATCCATTTCCTAAAATGGTACGCGACTTTCAAAGTATTATTGGCACAGAAGCACGCCAGCAATTCCAACAACAAACAGGTGCTTTGCCGAATAAGGTAATGGCTTGTGTCGGTGGTGGTTCGAATGCAATGGGTATGTTTACTGCATTTTTAGACGATGGAGATGTTGAGCTAGTGGGTATTGAGCCTGCCGGTAAAGGATTAGATACTCCTGATCATGCCGCAACGATGACCTTTGGTACCAAGGGCGCGATTCATGGTTTTGAATGCTTAACGCTGCAAGATGATCAAGGTGAGCCGTTACCGGTTTACTCAATTGCATCGGGCTTAGATTATCCAGGTGTTGGCCCGCAGCATTGTCATTTAAAAGATATTGCTCGTGTTCAGTATGAAGCCATTGATGATGATGAGTGTCTTGATGCTTTTATGGTGCTTTCTCGTAAAGAAGGGATTATTCCGGCACTAGAAAGTGCTCATGCGGTAGCTTACGCAATGAAGCATGCAAAAACCTTGTCAGCCGATCAAACGATCTTAGTTAATCTATCGGGTAGGGGTGATAAGGACGCAGACTTTGTTGCTGAAAAGTTAGGCCTTTAGCAGGAATAGATATTTCTAATGCATTAACTAAGAGCGGCCATTGCCGCTCTTTTTTTACGCTTTAAAAATAGATTTACATTATTATCTTGTATGTAATACCAACGGCTGATTATTTCAGTAGACTGATATTCTAACTAGATAATAATTAGGATGTATATCTATGAAAGCGTTTTTAACTATTCCTCAGAACTTAATACACGGTACGATCAAGGACGATTCTCGATATCGCCACTTCTCATCTTTTTCTGCTATAGCCATATCTAAAAACAAGTTGAACCTTAAGCTCGCTCGAAAAATGGAATTGAATAAGGGGCAGCTCATCAAGATAAAAATTCTTGGTGTAGTACTTCATGTTGAAATTATTCACTGCGATGATAAAAGAAACCAACTGGCAGTCTATGTTAAATTTACCGGCCGACTACGCTGGGAGATTTCTGGTATTTTATTGCAGCATACTCAGTTTACTCCGCAGGAATTGTCAGATTTGGGGTTGAGTTGTCGAAAGATTAAAGGCTATTTGGATTATAGCTTTGTGCAAACTGCAGAAGAGTATCAGCAGGTATTAATGTTGAGAAGGCAGACATATTCAGACGCGAATAAAATGGAAGTCGATAGGCCATTAGATCAGCTAAAGTATTTCTTTGATGATTATAGCGATATTCTAATCGTACGACATGGAGGCAATATTATTGGCTCTACAGCAATAATTTATGGTGATGGTGAAAGTAAGCCCTTTGAAGTGCAGCAGTTAATGATCAACAATTCAATCGAACCTAATGGTTTAGTATTTAATGACGCCATGATAGAGGTAGCTGCCTTATGCGTATTAAAAGAATATAGAAGAACCGATATCGTGCACGGGATCTTTGAAAATCTCTGTTATCAAATGATGAAGCATAAAAAAGAATACATAATTGCGAGTAGTGACGAGACTTTAGCCAAGACCTATAAATCGATCGGGTTTGTAGATACCGGAAAAACGTTTACTCAACCAAAGTATAATGATTTGTATATGCACGTTTTAATTGTAAGCAAAAATGCAGCACTAAAAGCCGCCAATGTTAAATTCTTACATTGGTGGCCAATTTGGGGGGAGATTGTAAGGCACATGAAAGAAACATCAATTATAAAGATAAGTCGATTTGATAGATTGAAGCTTTATGTTCGAGAGATCTCTTACAAAGTAATTAAAGCGCTATCATTTTGATACTTTAACCTTCTATTTGACCTTAATCTGATACTCAATATTAAACTCTGGTATTCCTTGGTCATACTTAGGCAGCATACTGCCAGTGAATATGAGTTTAATATGGGTAATATTACTATCGTAACCCTCGCTATCAGCCGTGGGTATATAGTTGTAATTAGCGCCGTTATTATTAGAGAAACTTAAACCATCATTCGTGTTATTGAGGTTGATAAAGCTGTAGTTTAGTCCGCTGATGTCGTTGGAAGCTCCATCGGTAAATCCCACTGGTCCGGTCGTGGTCAAATTATTAACAAATAACCTCGCATCATTGGAAAGAGTTTGAATTAATTCCATGTTATTACCGTTAGTACTTAAATTGCCCTCATTGGTAACATGTATTTTATAACGTAGAACTGCACCAGGAATGGCTAAATCATTTACCTGACTGGTATCAGGGTCATCTTGCATCTCAAGAGTCATATTCAAACGAATATCGGCTTCACCAGCACAATGGAAAAATGCTGACGGTGGTATTATCGAGGTAATCGTCTCACTAGGTCTTCGCCAGTAAGCATAAAAAGAATCACCACCAACGTATTCTTGCATTCGGTAGTTAAGTTTATGGTAACCCTTAGATAATCCCCAAGTATTTTCGTCTTGCACGCCGTTTTCGCCATGAGGCCCATACCAGCTGGAGTACACTATATTGTTAAGTTTAAGCTCTACGGCATCATCGCCATCGACGCCGAATCGATAAAAACCGTCTTCTGGCGCATATAAATAGCCTTCAATGAGTGCCAGATAGTATTCATTATTGCGTACATCAAATGGACTGCCAGAGCTGCTATTAATTTGACTCAGAACGGTTTGACCATCGAGTTTTGATCGAATGGCTAAATCACTTTCCCAGCTATCAAACTCAGCTTCGCTATCGGCATAATTATCCCCATAGCCTTGGCTATTATAGAAACGGCTAAATACCCCAGAAGAGGGGGTCGAGCAGCTTGGTATGACATCATCGGCAAGCTGCCATACTGGCAAGTTGGTGGATGTTTGGTTGTTGATTATCTGACTTTCAAATTGTTTACTGAATACCGTCGCAGAAAATCCAGCGTTAGCATTTACGCTGGTAGACATAATATTTAATGTAAGCTGGCTTGAACTTGCACCATTAGGGCTAATGGCTAAACCGTAGAGACAATCCAGTTCTGTAGAAGAGGTGCTTGAGCTCAGAATACTGCAATTCCAGCTGCTGCCTAATGAATTACTAAGACTTAATCCTGCGCCGAGAGTAATAGCAACTCGCGTTTCAGGAAGGCTTGGATGACTGCTACTTAAATTCTCAATGGCAAAAGTAACAGGGCGAGTATCATTAACAACCCAGGCCGTTGGGTAGTTCAAGCTGTTATCAAAGCCCAGATCAATGCTGCAAACATCGTGACTAATTATTGAATACGTAGGCTCTTGCTCTAGAGGGCAGGCGCGAGAGCGAATATCGATACTGCCTGTGGAAAAAGTTGTCCAATTACCGCCTGGCTTCTTAAACTGTACGGTTATACCACCATCGCAACAGTCCTCAAATCCGAGCACTTCAAGTTTGTGATAACCTTCGGTTAAACTAATTGTGCCTTGTAGAACTTCATTGGCTCTATTCCAGCGATTAGCCCACCATAGATTATCCCGCCACTGCTCTTCTAAAGCATTGCCATCAACGTATAAGCCACCGCCATTACCAAAGTCGGCGCCATAACGAAACTCCCAGCTTCCTGCTTCGCCAGTACCGACTAAGAAATAACTCTCCGAAAAAGCCGCAAAATTACTGTTGCCATTACCAAACTGTGAGCGATTGGTAATTCCGGTGAAGTTGGTGATAAAGCCACAGCCGTATCGTGCATCTTGGTCATTTGACGCATCAAAAGCGGTTAATGCTTGAGATAAATTATTTGGGTTACTACTAGAGCTACGAGTATGAAATTTTATACCTGGATTAGTAAAGGTAAAGGGGACATCACCGGCAGCAGTAGCAGAGTCATTACCATAGTAAAAATAGATGGGCCTTACTTGACCGATGTCTAAGGTAGGGAAGCGTACCCAGACAGTTGCTTGTTTGCTGGAACTGTTCCAGCTATCAACCCAGAATTCTAATTCAGTTGAATCATCGGTATCGTATATGTATAAATCATTGCCACCACTGCTCCAATTATAATCTGGACTGAGATCAGTAGCTGTTAATTCAAATTTCACTTGGTAGTTCGTTAGTTGACTGCCTGACGTAGAGTTCTCTTGAACGTTTATCTGAGTACGAAAAGGCCATTCACAAGACTGGCGTGCTAAAGAAGGCAAGCTGATGGTAAGTGTAATTAATAGAAGAAAAACGTGACGAAGCATTGGTATGGCTCAAGCAAATGTTAAGTGTCAGTAGTTTAAATAACTTTTTTTAAACATACCGTTAAAGATTGTAACATCTGAAGTGTTAATTCAGTCGTGGCTGACTTTACCGCGCATTGATTTGGTTTTGCTGTGTTTTGTTTTTTTATCCATTCGCTTATTCTGAGATGAGCGACTGGGCTTAGTAGGGCGGCGAGTTTTTTGAGTAATAGTTGCCGACCGAATCAATGACACTAAACGATCCAAAGCCGCCTGGCGATTCAGCTCTTGGCTTCTATGCTCTTGAGATTTAATAATGATAATACCGTCTTTGGTAATACGGTGATCACTTAAGCCTAACAAACGTTCCTTATAGAACTCAGGTAGAGTGGACGCCTTAATGTCAAAACGTAAATGGATGGCGCTGGATACCTTGTTCACATTCTGACCGCCAGCACCCTGAGAGCGCATAGCTGTCAGTTCGAGCTGGTCACTTGGGATAGAAACAGTATGAGAGATAAAAAGCACGATACAAAAACTCTAAGATGGAGAGCATCATTGTATCGTATGTACGATATATAACCTATAGTCTCAACTCTTGAAATGAGCCTTAGCGCCTTTCTTGCAGGACTTTATTTTGCGATTGGTGATCAACCTTAATAAAATATTCTTTTAAATAATCAATCAATAAGCGCAGTTTTTTCGAAGCTGCACTGCCAGGGGGAAATACCCCGTAAATATCAATGTCTTTTAATTCATAATCATCCAGTACCGACTCCAGTGTGCCTGCTTGAATTTTAGGCCATGCATCATAAACAGGAATGCGCCCCAATCCATGTCCACCTTCTAGAAACGCCGTACGTGCAGCTGCGTTATTGGTGCTGATATTTCCTTTTACTGCAACACTGTAAGATCGGCTGCCTTTTTTCAGTTCAATCGCTCCTGATGTGAGTTTATAAATAACCCAATCATGCTGTTCTAAATCGGTAGGGTCGACTGGACGACCATGTCTTTTGAAATAGTCAGGTGAACCACACAAACAGGTTTGCAAAGTCGATAGCTTACTCGCTTGCAAGCCAGAGTCTGGAAGCGGCGCGCCTCGAATAGCCAGATCAATACCTTCTTGAATGATGTTTACCACTTCATCGGTGAGCATCACGTCTAGTTCGATTTTAGGGTAAAGGCGTCGAAAATCATTCAAGGCGGGAACAACCATCTGTAAGCCGACATTAACCGGACAGGTAATCTTTAATAAGCCTTCAGGTTCATTTTTCAGATTCTCTATTTGTTGATTAGCGGTAGAGGCTTGTTCAGCAATGATGCGGCATGACTGGTAATACTCAGCACCTGCTTCCGTTAAAGCAATAGAACGCGTCGAGCGGTTGAGTAGCTTCACACCCAGCTGAGTTTCAAGCTTTTTAATGTGATAACTGACTACGGCTCGCGATAAGCCAATGTGCTTAGCGGCGGCTGTGAGGTTGCCTTGCTCGACCACTTGGGCAAAGACCACCATACTTTTGAGTTGTTCGAAGGATAGATTCATACGCTATTGTATCAATTTTTTGACCAAAGAAGTCTATTTATCCATATTGTTAGATTATGTGTGTCGGCATACACTGGATTCAACTTCAAACGATGAGATAAAGATTATGACGACAGCAACAAGCACAGCAACAACTAAGAACGTATTAATGGTATTAACCTCACATTCTGAGCTAGGCAATACCGGTGAGAAGACAGGCTTTTGGGTTGAAGAGTTTGCGGCCCCTTATTATGCTTTCATCGAAGCGGGCCTAAATGTGAGCTTGGCTTCTCCTGCTGGTGGCCAGCCGCCAATCGATCCAAAAAGTGAATTAGCCGATTTTCAAACGCCATCAACTAAACGTTACGACGCAGATAGTGAAGTACAAGCTTTGATGGCAAATACTGCGGTATTGGCTAGTATCAATGCTGAAGATTATGACGCGGTTTTCTATCCAGGCGGTCACGGTCCACTATGGGACTTGGTCGATAATAGCGATTCAATTACATTAATTGAAAGCTTCTTGGCAGCGAATAAGCCAGTAGCGGCTGTATGTCATGCAACAGCAGCCTTCTTGAATGTTAAAGATGCTGCAGGCGAGTATACGGTTAAAGGAAAAGGCGTAACAGGTTTCACTAATAGCGAAGAAGATGCCGTGCAGTTAACAGACATTGTTCCTTTCTTATTAGAAGATGAATTGATTAAGCGCGGTGGCGATTATCAAAAGGTTGCTGACTGGAATGCATTTGCTATTCAAGATGGCTTATTAATCAGCGGTCAAAATCCACAGAGCTCAGAGCTTGCAGCAGAAAAATTAGTAGCGCACATCGCGAGCTAATTTTTAATACAGCTTTCGCCAATTAATTGAACTATTATTTTAAAAAAATCGAGATATGCAATGTTAAATTTCAGCTTTCAAAATACAACTAAAATTAATTTTGGCGAAGGTCAAATAAAATCAATCGCTAAGCAAATACCGAGTGATGCAAAAGTATTGATCACCTATGGCGGCGGATCAATTAAAAGCAACGGCGTTTATGATCAAGTGGTTGCGGCATTGAGTGGACATACGTGGTTTGAATTTTCAGGCATTGAACCCAACCCAAGCTACGATACGCTAATGAAAGCGCAAGATATTATCAAAGAAAATAATATTGATTTTATTCTAGCCGTAGGGGGTGGTTCGGTTGTTGATGGTTCTAAATTCATCGCTGCTGCTGCATTATTTGAAGGTGAAGATGCTTGGGATATCGTTAGCAAGCAAGCTCGTGTTGAAAAAGCATTGCCACTAGCGTGCGTATTAACGTTACCTGCAACAGGTTCGGAGTCGAATACTGGCGCAGTTGTTACACGCAATGGCGATAAACTGCCATTTGCGAGTCCTTTAGTTCGCCCATTATTTGCGGTACTTGATCCAGCGGTAACGCTATCGCTATCCGATCGCCAAATCAGCAACGGTGTAGTGGATGCTTTTGTTCATACCATGGAGCAGTATCTGACCTACAGCGTAAACGGTAAAGTACAAGATCGTTTTGCAGAAGGTCTGTTATTAACGTTGATCGAAGAAGGGCCAAAAGCCTTAGCCGCTGAAACGACTAATGACTTAGAAGTTCGTGGTAATGTTATGTGGGCCGCGACCATGGCATTGAATGGTTTGATTGGCGCTGGTGTTCCGCAAGATTGGGCAACACACATGATTGGTCATGAACTAACGGGTGGCCACGGAATCGATCACGCGCGGACATTATCAATTGTATTACCTGCAGTGATGAAAGTATGTCGCGATGCTAAGCGTGAAAAATTATTGCAATACGCTGAACGTGTTTGGAATATTACAGACGGTGATGACGACTCTCGTATTAATCGCGCGATTGAATCAACAGAGCAGTTTTTCGAGTTAATGAACGTTCCTACACGCTTATCACATGTTGATTTGGGTGAAGCTGATATCTATGGTCTCATCGAAAAATTAACCCAGCACGGTATGGTTAAATTAGGCGAGCATGGTGCTATTACTCCAGAAGTAAGCCGTGAAATATTAATGGCTGCACTTTAAGTTTTTATAAGGAAAAATCATGTTAACCGTTCATCATTTAAATCAGTCTCGCTCGAAACGTGTTTTGTGGTTATTAGAAGAACTCGAAATGCCTTACCAGCGAATTGATCATCAACGCGATGCACAAACGCACTTAGCACCGGCCAGCTTGAAAGCGATTCATCCGTTGAGTAAAGCTCCGGTGATTGTTGATGACCTTGCAGATGGCAGCGCTAATGGTACTGAATCAGAGGGTAAAGTGACCTTATGTGAATCCAGTACCATTATGGAATACATCCTAGATAAAGACCAACAGGGTCCAGGCGCTGAAAAGCGTCTGCGTCCAAAGGCTGGATCAAAAGAATATTACCAATATATGGAATGGTCGCATTTTGCAGAAGGCTCTCTTG
>Ga0105348_1001643_pt1 | contig 14646 bp, 10 predicted proteins | sample EN8Hudsemesocosm_2_FD_83504 | JGI IMG/M metagenome (GOLD analysis project Ga0105348, IMG submission 83504) | Methane-oxidizing microbial communities from mesocosms in the Hudson Canyon - EN8C Hudson Canyon | ecosystem: Environmental > Aquatic > Marine > Cold seeps | place: Hudson Canyon... | reverse complement strand
TGGCGATGGTCGGCAGTATTTGGCTCATGTACTTGCAGGGCTTTAACTTCTCAGTCGCCGTGGGGGTGGGTTTTATCGCCCTGGCCGGTGTGGCGGTGGAAATCGGTGTGATCATGCTGGTCTACCTGAACCAGGCCTACCAACAACTGCTCAGTGACAGTAAAGCGCGGGGCGAATCCCCAACGGAGGATGAGTTGGCCGCAGCGGTGCTAAACGGTGCGGGCATGCGCGTGCGTCCGGTGATGATGACCGCCGCGGCGATTATCGTCGGTTTGCTGCCCATCCTTTATGGCACAGGCACTGGTTCAGAAGTCATGAGCCGCATAGCCGCACCCATGGTGGGTGGAATGGTCAGCGCCGTCATCTTGACCCTGCTGGTGGTGCCGGCGATCTATTTCCTCTGGCGTAAGAAGAGCCTGCAAACGAACACTTTTTAATTATCTTATGAACCCCCGACAGGAGAATAAGATGAAAGGAAAATAGCGTCGATCTCTGCTTAGTTCGTCGACTCGACGGCGGTTTGTGGCCAGCAACCACAAGCCGTACTGGCAGGGTTACTGCTATTATAGAACTACACTGTTAGGCAACCGAACCGCGAACCTCACATCATGATTCAATCTAAACCATTACGTTATTGTCTGGCCAGCCTGGTCGTGAGCTTCAGCTCTCTGGGCGGTGCCAATGATGAATTTTTTGACTTGTCATTGCGTGAGTTACTGCAGGTACAGGTGGTATCCAAACGTGTCGAGAATGTTGATGAGGCGCCGGGGGTGGTGTCGGTGATCACCGCCGCCGATATCCAGCGCTTTGGCGCGCGTCACCTGCGCGATTTGATTGATCGATTGCCCAATACCCAAGTCATAGGTTCGGCCCTCTACCCCCACAACCGCACCTCCATGCGCGGTGTCACCCAGACGCACCTTGACGATAAGGTACTGATTTTACTCAACGGTAGGCCTCTGCGTGATGCGGGTCAGGGCGGGGTAAATGGCGACATCTATTCATCCTTTCCGCTGGCGTTGTTGAATCAGGTTGAAATCATCCGCGGCCCAGGCTCAGTACTCTACGGCACCAACGCCTTCGCCGGGGTGATCAATCTGGTGACACGGTCTGTTCCCGAAGAGGCGACGGCGCAGCTCGATCTGAGCCTTGGCAGTTTTGCCACCCGCGAGCTGAGCATCAGCGGTGCGGGTCAGTTCAATGAAGTAGAACTGCTGGGCTCCATCAGCAGCCTCGACAGCAATGGCGATACCTTCGCCAATACAACGGCCGAACTGGGCGAGCCTGGTGATTATAAGACTGGTCGCCAGGCCCTGGAGTCGGTTTTACAGGCCAGTTATAAGGGTTTTACCCTGCACAGTATCGTCAACAAGGTCCTGCAGAAGAGCGGTAACAATCTGCTGTCATTTCCCTCCTCTGATTGGAATATATCGCGCCGCTTTGTCGACCTAGGTTATCAGCAGTCGCTTAATCGCGACTGGGACATCAATGCCAACCTCACCTACAACGGCCTCAATAACACGGCGGGCATCATAGGTGGCACAGGGCGTTTCTTTCGCACACGCTCACGCGGTTACCTTGCTGAAGTCAGCGCCAGTGGCCAGCTCAACGACGGCCTAAACCTGGTCGTCGGCAGCGTTTACGACCGCTTAAAGGGCGACAATGTATCGGACGGCACTCTCAATACGGATATAGATACCTGGCGCGCCAGCCTCTATGCACAGTTGGATTATCGCTTCAGTCCAGAGATTAAGTTTAGTGGTGGCTTGCAGGTGAATAAACCTAAGGACGACGACACAGATCTGGCGCCAAGGCTGGCGGGGGTCTTCACACTTGCCGATCACTGGTCACTGAAACTGGCCTACGATCAGGCCTACCGTTCGGCCTTCGGTCTGGACTTGTTCTTGAACGCCTCGTTCCTACTTGGCAACCCCAACCTAGAACCAGAGACGATCAATACCTACAGCGCGCAGCTGAATTATAAGGTCCCCTCGACCGAGCTGGCCCTGACCTACTACGACAGTCAGCACTCGGATTTGATCAGCCGCACCATCGACCAGAGCGGGCAAGCTACCCTGATCAACGATGGCGCGATGGACTATTCTGGCCTTGAGCTTGAATACCAATGGCAGTTGCACCGCGACTGGCGTTGGAGCGGCAACGCCTCTTACCAAACCAACCAAAACGATACGGGTCAGAAAAACACAACCTACCAGCCCCAGTGGATGCTCAAGAGCGGTTTGTCGTATGAGCGTGATGCTTATGTCGCCGGTTTGTTTGCCAGCTACTTTGGCGAACCCACTCAACTGAGTCAGTTCAACCCTGATCTCGCTGAGCGCAACCCGCGTCCTGAGTCTTATGTTTTGCTAAGCGCCAACCTCAGCCTCGATCTAAGCCTCTGGTTGGATAAAGCCAATCTCGAGGGTCTTAGCGTTAAGCTGTTTGCCGACAACCTGCTCAACGAAGCGATCCACTATCCAGAAATAAGCCGCCAGGCCGTCAACAGCATTCCCCACCACACTGGCCGGAGCGCCTACCTCACAGTGACTCAGTCCTTCTGATAGCAGACTGCCTTTTTATTGCGCGCTACCGTGCATTATAACTCTCATGCCAATGCCATAAAATATGAATGGCTGCGTTTTTTTATGGGAGCTTTGGTGTCTAGAATAATTTGTATTTTCTTCGTAACTAGGTAATTTTCAGTCACTTTTTATTTTGAGAGTAGTGCCCAGGCGGCGTGCCAAACCAGCGCTTGAAGGAGCGTCGAAAATTGGCTGTGTCACTGTAACCTAACAAGATGGCGGTCACCTCAACGGAGAGCTTGTCATAGGTTAAGTGATTCATGGCCTGTTGGCTTAACCAGTTATCTCTGACAATTTGAAACGAAAGATTTTCACCCCGCAGTTGACGCTGCAAAGTACGGGGGGATATACGCATTTTTTGGGCTATGTCATCCAGTGTGCAAAGCTGACCTGTGTTTTTCATAAACAGGTTTACAACGGTATCTTCCGTGGTGTCGGATAAATTAAAAGAGAACAAAATTTTATTCAGTTGTTCTACTGCCGATTTGTATTCTTTATCACTTGCTCCCAGCAACGCGATGTCCATGTCGCGCTCATCAAAGATAAATGCATCTTTGGGTTGATTGTAAGCAACGTCGCAGCCAAGCAGTTGTTTGTACTCTTTAGCATGGTCAGGTTTAGATCGCGAAAGAGAAAGGGAAAATGAAACCGGTAATCGGCAACCAAGGCTGGCGATGTTGCAGCCGATGGAGGCAATAATATAGTCCAGCGCAGCCTCAGTCTGATCACCCAAGACTGGCTGCATGGTGAACACCATCAACCATTTCTTGTCTTGCTTCTGAAGACTGACATCGCAAAAAGGACTTCGCAGTTTTGTGTATTGAGACATGGTCTCAATCGATTCTCTCAAAGACTTGCTGGTGGTGGCCGCTACCGCTAAAGGGCCATGAACACTCAAGGGCACATTGGCGCCTGCGCGCAATGCGATGAGGGGGTCACCAGAAATACTCTGGGCGTTACGCAACAACTGCTCATACTGAGCATTGTTCATATAACCCGACATGCCTTTGCCTAGGTTATCGTCCAGCCCCGTGCCTTGTAATACTTGGCGTATCGCGGTTGGGGTTCGCCCAGCGGCGGAACTGATAATTCTGCTGTAGATGATGGGTATTTCGAGTTCACTCATAGTGTGCACGCAGCGCTTTGTTTGATCGTTTCATTACGACATTTCATGAGCCTTCACGGCCTTAGTACAGGCTTTAGTCGTGAATTGACCCCTTAGTGTCGTCATTTGACCTTATTATAGTTCGACGGCTAGAGCAAACTGAAGGCCATTATTCAATGCGATTGGGATTGTGACTGTGAGCAAGATTGAAAACACTGAGAACTTACGTAACCCATCGGTTGTGATCATCGGCGCCGGCATGACGGGATTACTCTTAAACATCAAGTTAAGAGAAGCGGGTATAACAGATGTCACCCTGCTAGAGAAAACAGACCGTTTGGGCGGCACTTGGCGGGAGAATACCTACCCTGGGGTTGCCTGTGATGTTCCGGCACACATGTACACCTACTCCTTTGAATCCAACCCGGGGTGGAAACACCTTTTTGCTCATGGTGATGAGATTCAAGCCTACTTTGAAAGAGTCGGTCGCAAGTACGGGGTGACCAATACCATTCGCTTTAATGAAGCTGTGACCAGTTGCACCTATGCACGGGGGCAGTGGAGGATTGAGACGAGTAAACAAGACACACTGACTGCCGATTTTGTCATCAATTGCACGGGCATACTGCATCACCCAACCAAGCCAGACATCAAAGGCATTGAACGCTTTCAGGGCGCTATGTTCCACACAGCCGAGTGGGATCACAGCGTGTCACTCGAAGGCAAGCGCGTTGGTATCATAGGTACAGGTTCTACTGCCGCACAGGTGATCCCTGAAGTGGCCAAGACAGTTAAGAAGTTGTCAATATTTCAGCGTACGCCGCAATGGATTATCCCTTTAGGCAACAAAGAGATATCCGAAAAACAGCGTGAAAATCTGCGTAAAAATCCCAATAAACTGCGTCGCTTACGCAGCTTCTACGAGTGGGGTCTTAGCCAGCTGCTAACCAAAGCAGTGACCGGTGCCAAGTTGCAAAATGCACTGTTTAGTTATATTTGTAAGAAAAATCTGGCTCTCAGTATTAAAGACCCAGTGTTGCGTAAAAAACTAACCCCTGACTACAAGGTTGGCTGTAAACGCATCATTATCAATAATACTTTTTACCCTGCAGTGCAGCGAGAAAATGTCGACCTGGTTACCGATGGTATTGTTGAGATAACAGAGAAAGGTATCAAGACCGCAGACGGCACAGAGCATGAGTTAGATGCTTTGGTGCTTTCGACTGGATTTGATCCAACTGCATACATGCGCCCGATGAACATGGTTGGTAAAAACAATCTGAACATCAATACAGCCTGGCAGGACAAAATTCAAAACTACCGCTCCATGTGCATGCCCGGTTTTCCGAATAACTTTTTGATGTTGGGTCCCAACACACCCATCGGCAACTATTCGGTTATTGCGATGAGCGAAGTGCAGTGTGGATACATATTAAAAGTCATTGATCAGTGGCGCGACGGAGTCTTTGACGAGATTGATGTTAAGCCGTCAGCGGTTAGTGAGTTCGCGGATTACATGCGTGCGGGTATGAAAAACACCGTTTGGGTGGGCGGCTGCCAAAGTTGGTATTTAGATAAAGACGGAGACCCCATTTTATGGCCTTACACCTGGGCAAGATGGGAGAAAGAAATGAACGAACCCCTGTACTCCGACTTTAATTTGGCATCTTTCGAACCGAAAAAAACGTCAGACAAGAATACCGTGCTAGCGGAAGGAGTCACTTAACCGCTATAGCGTGAGGACGTTCGCAATATCCAAGCTGAAGGGATCAAACTGTTCGCATATTGCATGCTGTTGAATTCGGTATTATTTTGATTGAGAAAGCTCTGCATGCTCACAGAGCCAAGCTCTGTAAGCACGAATAATTTGGGGGAATGGGTGTGTGGTTGGCTGCCCGATGGGTCTAACATTCGGGCAGAAAAAAAAGCAGGCCGTATGAGGCGGGGACTTAACTGCCCGAAAAGGCCTAATTCGGGCAGGGGTTCGGTATTTGGGGTTAAACCAAGGTTTGATCGAGCCCTTAATACCTTAAGCTTTGATTCCAAGCTAGGGTATTTGACGGTTCTTTTTGCGCAGACATCAAGACTCGAAATCAATTAATATTGTTCCTCCCTACTTTTAGGGCAGCTAGATCTTTAACCCAAAGATTGTATATTCTGAAAAATAGGCTGCCTGAAAAGAGCGTCTTGAAGACTCTGAGCAGTTTTTATGCGGCATTCATATAAAAAAGAAAACCTGCCTATTGCCACAAGATAAGAGGGTTAGACGTTGACGCGCCATTATCAAAGGCTTCCTCAGCCGATTGTTGGTAGGCCTTTTCAATAGCGGATCGTTTTATTTTTAAGGTGTGAGTTAAGTAGCCATTTTCAGAGCTCCATGAGTCTTTGACTATTAAGGCTCCTGCAATACGTTCATGTGCATCTAACAGCCTGTTCGTTTTCTCTATTTGGTCTTGTAGCTTGTTTGATGTTTCTGTTTTGTCGTTATCTTTTGCCCATGGTGTCAGCAGCACAATTAGAAATGTATTCGCCATGCCATTACCCATAAGGCATACTTGTTCTATGTCAGTATTGGATACAAATAATCCTTCTATAGGTGCGGGCGCCACATACTTTCCTTTTGCTGTTTTAAATATCTCTTTTACTCTTCCTGTAATAGATAAAAAACCATCATTATCAATAGTGCCTTTATCTCCAGTGTGAATCCAGCCGTCAACCATAGTGTTGTTTGTCTTTTCTTCTTCGTGGAGATATCCAGTCATCATGGCGTCCGCCTTGATAAGTATTTCACCCTCATCAGATATCTTAAGTTTAGTGTTGCAGGTTGGTTTTCCAAGAGTTCCGGGTTTTCTGTCCCACGGAAGGTTAGAGCTTCCAGATAACACTTCACTTTGCCCATAAATCTCACACAGTGGCATATCTAAAGATTCATACCATTGATGTAACGGCATAGGAGTTGGAGCTGATCCGGTTAGAAATAATCGACCTTCATGCAAACCGAGTGCTGTCTGTATCTTTGTTTTTGTTAAGTCAGATCTTTCAGGGTCATCTAGAAGTATTTTGAGTGAATCCTGCCCCCCAAAAATTGACAATATGCTTTCTTGGAATTTAGTCCACAGCCTTGGAACGGATTGAAATAGTGTCGGTTTAATAAATTGCATGTCGTCAGAGAAAGTATCTTGCCTATCATTAAAGCCTATGGTGAAACCGGACTTCATGCTCATCCAACCTAAAAGTGCACGTTCAAACCCGTGAGCCATGGGTAGATATGACAAACACCGATCTTGTTCGGTCATCTTGAAGGTCTCATGCAGGTTGTTTGCCACATGACCTGCGCCACTAAAACTGTACATGACACCTTTAGGTTGACCTGTGGAGCCAGATGTATAGATGGTTGTTAACTCATCTGTTTCTGCTCGGTATGGGTTACCAGCTAGTGGAATATAATCTGTTGTCAGTTCCTGCCATTGAAAGTCAGCGCCTTCAATATTGGCGCCCGGTAAGGCAATGACTTTGATGTGTGGGGGTAAAACCGCTTTGACTTCAGCCCAGTTATCAGTTTGTCCTACAAAGATGACTTGGCTATTGCTGTGCTGAACGATAAAGAGCACATCCTCGGCTGTCATGGTGGTGAACGCGGGAGCACTTGCCCCACCACTCATCATAATGGCAAGATCAGCCATGACCCAATGAGCACAGTTTTTAGATAAAATACAAACCCTCTCTCCATCGTTAATACCCAGAGAGTTAAGAGCGCGCGCCACTTTCCTAGATTCTATACCTACTTGCTTCCAACTATAGTCTTGCCATTGACTATCGTGGGGTTGGCGCAAATATGTCTTTAAGGGGGTATTCGCTTCCCAGTGATAAAACATCTCTAACGGGGTGAGCGGTGACGTTGGCTTATTCATTACTGAGTACCGGAAGCTGTTGCTTCGTTATGAGTGGTAAATGTATCTGTCTCCTAGGTTACTGATTTGAATGCATACTCGAATAGGGCAAAAATGCTTAATTGGATTAACCATTTATTGTCCGGGGCCTAATAACAAATGTTAATGTTTGTGTGATTTTAAGTCATATAACTCTAAAGGCCTAGCGTGTACCTTAGCTATTTGGGGCTCCATCTCTGTATTTATATAGAGGTAAGGGGTGTAAACCTGCCATTCACTCTGAATGACTGTTGGTGCCTCTCTAGCTTCGTAATAAGTCGATTACAACGATTAGGCAATCGTTGTAATGAGACTTTGAATACTAGGTAACGCCTATAAAGGGTTCGAGTGCTGCAAGAGGTGTTGTTGCTGGTACGGGTTGCAGCTATGCTCTTAGGAGCTTTGCAGTATGTGTGACTCTGATAAACACCTGAGGATATATGCCTAAGACCAGTACCCACTACATTAAGATACTGTTAGATATAGCCAAAAATATCGGCTTGGATGATGCCAAATTGATGGCAGAAGCGAATATCTCCAGTGATGTGCTTCTTGAAGAGGACAGCTGGATTGATGTTGATGTCTTAGCGTCACTTGTTAAAGGTATGTGGCAGGCTTCAGGTGATGAAACGCTGGGTATTAGCCCTCGTGCGACCAAAATGGGTACCTGGGCGTTGGCGTGTGATTATATGTTGTCCTCCGAGACGCTTGGGGATTTGTATCGGCGGGGAAAACATGTCTATTCCTACCTTTCCGGAACACCGCTGGGCATTGATTTTAGTGAGTGTGGTGACGATGCAAAAGTAGAAGTATTTGGTTATGTCGGAGACCGAGATCCGCAGCGCTTTCTGATGGAGTTTTTAGTCGTTGTTTGGCATCGGTTTGCTTGTTGGTCCGTGGATAAATACATTCCTTTAAAAACGACCAGTTTTACTTATGAAGAACCATCACACTCTTCATTCTACGATGAGCTGTACCATTCTCCGGTTGTTTTTAATGGTAGCTATAACGGCTTTGTCTTCTGTAGAAAACTATTGAAAACCCCTGTCTGCCGGAGCCGAGACGAATTGAATCTATGGCTTCGAGAGTCGCCTGCTGATCTTCTGTATATGCCCGGCCGTGATACGAGTATCGCGAGTTATATTCAGAAAACATTATCTATATCTTTAAATGAAAGCAGTCGATTTCCCTCTTTCCAGATCATTTGTGACAACCTTAATATGAGCCCTCAGGTTGTGCGTCGTCGACTTGAAGAAGAGGGGGCCTCATATCAAAAAATAAAAGATACGGTTCGCGTTGAACGTATAAAGGAGCTTTTGATTAATCCGGATTTACCCATGCCTGAGGTCAGTGAGCGATCGGGTTTTACTGAGGTGGCTTCTCTTAACCGTGCCTTCAAGAAATGGACTGGATTGACGCCAGCGCAATATAGAAAGGAGAGGAAGTCTTAATTATTAATATTGCTTGTTATTACCTACGATTGAAAATATTAATTTAGAATTAACCGTTTAGTTATTTTCTTATAGAATCTTACGCACCTCGCACCTCGCACCTCGCACCTCGCACCTCGAAATCGATAAAATTGGTTAAATAATTAGTGATTTTATGTCATGGGTTAATTTTATCAAAGGCGTAAAGTTTTAATTAGCTGAGTAAGCGCTCATGACGTATTGATGTGCTGGTTAGTGAGGGGTCACCAAAAATAATTATAGGCACCTTTATCTATTCCCGAGATTGGGTTCCATGGAGAGTATAGTGAGACACAACCTAATTACCTATTGTACGAAAAAACCTATGGCCATTGCGGTTAGTGCGGCGATGATGGCCCTGACCAGCGTATCTTCCCACGGTCTTGTTCTAGAAGAGATTATTGTTACTGCTCAGAAACGTGTCGAAAACTTAATGGATGTCCCCATTTCATTATCCGCCATGAGTGGTGACAGTATTCAAGATGCAGGTATGCAGAATTTAGAAGACGTATCAGGGGCTATTCCTAACTTTATTGTGAGAAGTGGCGCGAAGTCTGAATCCATTTCGATTCGGGGTATTTCATCGGGTGCTATTGCCAGTATCGAGCAGTCTGTGGGCACCTTTGTGGATGGCGTTTACCGCGGTCGAGGCGTTCAATCTCGATTTTCTTTTCTTGATGTTGGCATGGTAGAGGTTCTTCGTGGCCCACAGGGTGCGCTGTTCGGAAAGAATACCATTGCCGGGGCGTTGAATATCACATCGGCTAAACCCACGGAAGAGTTTGAGGCTCAAATTACAGCGCTGTATGAACCAGGGCATGATGAGAAAATCATGAAGGGTTATGTGTCTGGAACATTAACCGATACTTTTCGTGCGCGTTTAGCGCTTGAAAGCACAGCGTTGGATGATGGCTGGGAGCAAAACACCTATCCTGGCTACTCTAATGATCCAACGAAGGATGAATTGGCTGGGCGATTATCCTTAGAATGGGATGCGTCAGATGATTTACTGGTCAAGTTTAAATACGAAAAAGGGGATTGGGATAATACGTTTGGCTATGATCAAACGGCGTTAGGGGCAAGCTTTGCCGCTGTGCCAGGGCTTTCTGGATTGCCAGTTGATGTGGGACTCGGTAACTCTCGAGCAACTATCGGTAATAATGAGCCGGGTATTGATTATGGCAGTGCAACTGTATTCTCCGGTGACTCCGAGGAAATTATGTTGCGCGCAGAGTATAGCGTTTCATCCGGTACCTTTACGGCCATTGTCGCTCAATCTACATATAGCTATACGCGTTTAATTGACGCTGACTTTACGGCGCTGGACGGTATTGGTTACGAAGAATACGAAGAATTTGAGCAGAACAGTTTTGAACTACGATTCGCCTCTGAATTAGGCAATGGGTTTGAGTACTTAGCGGGTGTGTATTATCAGGATCATGAACTTGATAATAAAACCGTTACAGAAGCTAATCTTAGATTGGATGACCCTGATTCCTTCGGTGCCTTAGCGGTAGGTTCATTAATGCAACGAGGTCTGCCTCAAGCGGTTGCCGTTAGTTTGGTTGCCGCGGAAAATCAATTCGCACGCGTTAACTATATCGCCCAAGAAGGTGATTCATGGGCTGCTTTTGCACAGGGAACCTGGGAGCTAAGTGATACTGTCAATACGACGATCGGTGTTCGTTACAGTGAAGAAGAGAAAACTGCCGAGCAAGGGTCTCATTGCGCTGAGTTCGATACGTTTACGCCTAATCCAGATGCCTGTACGGCTTTGGCGTACGGATTGTTTGAATTTGATAATCATATACTTGATTTAGAGCGTGAAGAACAACATGTAACCTATTCGGCTAATGTATCTTGGGATATCACGGACGAAGTCATGTTATACGCCACTCACTCTAAAGGCGTTAAGGGCGGTGGTTTCAACAGCTTTACTTTATTTAATGACCCGGACAAAGCTGAGTTTGAAGATGAAGTGGCACTATCGTATGAGTTAGGTGCAAAGATGAGCTTACTTGATGGTGCTGCTGAGCTTAATGCCGCTATTTTTGACACTAAGTATACAGATCAACAGGCTGCAATCTTTACCGGCGCAACAAGCTTTACCGTTGAGAATGCCTCGGGTGCCGATGTGAGCGGCATTGAGTTGGATGGTCGTTGGCAGTTGACTGAGTCGTTATTGCTAAGGTCCTCTGCTGCAAAGCTTAATTTTGAATACACAGAATACCTAGGGGCAGCTTGTACCGATGCCCAGACCACAGCGTTTACCGGGTCAGGGCTGTGTACTCAGGATTTAAGCGGCGGCGTGGCGACTTTAGCGCCTGAATACACCTTCAGCCTTGGCCTTGAACATGAGATTGAAGTGGTCAATGGGCTGATGCTGCGGACGGTTGCTGGGGTGGACTGGACTGACTCGTACTTCCTAAGCCCTGACTTAGATGAACTTGACGCACAAGACTCTTATGCGTTGGTAAACCTATCGATTGCTTTGACGGATGAGGAAAATGGCTGGTCGGTTGCTTTAATCGGACGCAATATCACCGATGAGACCTATTTGACCTACAGCAATGACACACCTCTTCTGAGCGGTACTCATCACGGCTCCACAGGTCGCCCTGCCAGCTACGCGCTGCGAGGCACTTTGAGTTTTTAAAAGTTAACGAGAACAATGCGGTTAACTTCTTTTAGGGTCGCTCTGCGGCCCTTTTTTTTATGTCAAAAAAATCGTAATTTGTTAACTAAAACGAGAACTTTTGTCCTATTAACGAAGTCTCGATTATTAGATATTAAAACTACGAAATGTGATCAAGTTATCGAGCGATATAAGGTGGATTTATGAACTTCAGTGAAAAGGTAGTGGTTGTTACAGGTGCAGGCGGTGGTCTCGGCCGAGCTTACGCCTTAGAGTTTGCTAAGCGTGGGGCCAAGGTGGTTGTTAATGACCTGGGTGTGAGCGGCAGTGGTGAAGGCGCTAACGCATCCGCGGCCGACGCCGTGGTCAAAGAGATCGAGGCGCTCGGTGGTGAAGCGGTTGCAAATCACGATTCTGTTGAAAAGGGCGCATCCATTATTCAGACAGCGATTGATAACTATGACCGCGTTGACATTGTCATCAATAATGCCGGTATTCTTCGAGATTCAAGCTTTACGAAAATGACAGACCAAGATTGGGAATTGATCTATAAGGTACACGTTGACGGCGCCTACAGTGTCACAAAAGCAGCCTGGCCTTATATGCTCAAGCAAGGCTTCGGCCGAATCATATTTACGACTTCGGCGGCCGGTATTTACGGTAACTTCGGGCAGGCGAACTACAGCTCGGCAAAATCTGCACTACTGGGTTTAGGCCGTACCCTAGCGGTTGAGGGCGGTCGAAAGAACATTCTTTCAAATATTATTGCACCCGTAGCCGGTTCTAGGTTAACAGAAACGATTTGGCCCGAAGATGTGATAAAAGCCACAAACCCAGAATACGTTGTACCAATTGTTGTTAAACTTTGTTCAGAAGACAGCAAAGAGAACGGCAGTGTCTTTGAAGCGGGCGCTAGTTGGTTTGCTAAAGTGCGAACAGAGCGCAGTAAAGGTGTTGCTTTTGGCATCGAAACCCCTGTGACCGCGGAGCAGGTTGCCGACAAGTGGGACGAGATATGTGATTTTACCGGAGCAAAACCTGCGGAGTCTATCGTCAGTACATTTAACGCGGTCAGTGACATGGTCGGTATTGATCTTTTGAACGCGAAAAAATAATCACACATCATTAGTGAGTAACAATCATGACTAATACTTACGTTGCTGGCGTCAGCATGGTGAAATTCACCAAGCCGGGTAAACAAAAGCCCTACCGCGAAATGGCATCCTCGGCTATCAAGCAGGCTGTAGAAGAAGCGGGGATTAAAAACCCTGCTTTGATCGAACAGGCCTACGGCGCTTATGTTTATGGTGACTCTACCTGTGCGCAACATGCTTTTTATGATGCGTTTATGACCGGCGTTCCATTGATTAACGTGAACAATAACTGTTCATCGGGTTCTTCCGCGCTCTTTCTGGCAAGGCAAGCGGTACAAAGTGGGGCCGTTGAATGCGCATTGGCATTCGGCTTTGAGGAAATGCAACCGGGAGCATTGGGTTCTGCTTGGGATGACCGAGAGTCGCCTTTCGAAGAATTTTTAAAGGTGCTCGATGAAAAACAATACCCTGACGGACCTTTGGCATTGCGTTGTTTTGGTGCGGCTGGTCACTACTATATGGAGAAATACGGTGCTACACCGGACCTCTTCGCGAAGGTGGCCGTAAAAAGTCGAAACCACGCAGCGGCTAATCCGCTCTCTTTATTCAGCGCTGAACTAACCGTTGAAGAAGTGTTAAATGCGCCTGTTTTATACATGGACTATTTAACACGTCTGATGTGTTGCCCCCCTACTTGTGGTGCGGGTGCGGCTATTATTTGCAGCGAAGCATTCGCCAAAAAGCACAATATTAAAGGTGCGATTGAGATCGTAGGTCAATCGATGACAACCGACACCCTCTCAACTTGGAACAACCCGATTAACCTGGTGGGTGCTGACATGACTCGACGGGCAGTTAATGATGTCTGTGAGCAGGCGGGGATAGGTGTAGAGGATGTCGACGTTGTTGAACTACACGACTGTTTTACAACCAATGAAGTCATTACCTACGAAGGCCTTGGCTTATGTGCTGAAGGTGGTGCTACAGAGTTTGTGGAAAACAAAGACAACACCTATGGCGGAAAGTTTGTTGTTAACCCATCTGGGGGGTTGATGTCTAAAGGGCACCCACTGGGCGCTACAGGATTGGCTCAGTGTTATGAGCTGGTGAATCAGCTACGTGGCAATGCTGGACAAAGGCAAGTACAAAGTGCGCAGGTTGCCCTGCAGCATAACTTAGGTTTGGGTGGTGCGGCTGTTGTCACCATGTATAGGAGCGCGTCATGATAGATAAAAACAAAATAGGCTATGAATTTGAACCTTTTACCGTCGATGTAGAAAAAGGGCGGTTAAAGTTTTTTGCCAAGGCGATAGGCGAGACCAATCCAGTTTATATCGATGAGATGGCGGCGAAGCAAGCTGGCTATAAAGCGTTACCGGCGCCGCCTACGTTTATGTTTTCTATTGATTTGGACGGCCCAGTCTTTTTGCCGATTGTACCGGTACTCGGCATTGATATTGGTCGTGTCTTGCATGGCACGCAGGACTTTCAATACTTCGGTCAAATATACGCTGGAGATACGATTACCCAGACTGCAAAAATCGTTGATATCTTTGATAAAAAGAACGGTGCACTTGAGTTTATCGTGCAAGAGAACTCTTACACCAATCAACATGGCGAGCTGATGGGTAAATCTCAGCAAACCCTTGTGTACCGTAACTAATTGATAAGGAGACATCTAAGATGTCAAATATAGATGTAGGCACCAAAATTCCAGCACTGGAATTACCTCCAATCAGTAGAACGACACTTGCTTTGTACGCGGGTGCCTCCGGGGATCATAATCCCATGCACATTGATATTGATTTCGCCAAGAAAGCCGGTATGCCTGA
>Ga0105348_1001637_pt1 | contig 14681 bp, 10 predicted proteins | sample EN8Hudsemesocosm_2_FD_83504 | JGI IMG/M metagenome (GOLD analysis project Ga0105348, IMG submission 83504) | Methane-oxidizing microbial communities from mesocosms in the Hudson Canyon - EN8C Hudson Canyon | ecosystem: Environmental > Aquatic > Marine > Cold seeps | place: Hudson Canyon... | reverse complement strand
GCTCAATCTGATGGAATTGACGAAGCGATGATTATTGGTGGTGCGCAAATCTATGAATTGGCACTATCACAGGTTTCGCGGATGTATCTCACCCAGGTGCATGCAGAGGTAGAAGGGGATGCTTTTTTTCCAGACTATAAGTTTGATGAATGGAATGAAGTCAGTCGTGAGAGTTTTTCTGCGGATGGGACGAACCAGTATGACTATAGTTTTATTGTCTTTGATAAAAAATAACCGTTTATAGCCAATACCTTAGCATGGTGTTATTGCTCTAAGGAGTCCCTAACTGTAACTATGCTTGATGGAGTAATGTATGTGCATTACTTGGTGACATACTGATACAACCAGCGATTTATGCAGCCGTATGCGAACTTGATCGCTTATTTTTCACGCAATCTTATGTTAGTCTATTGGATCAAAGTGGGCTTTTTAGTATTTATTGCGGCCTTCCCGCAGTTTTTGAAATGGCTCACGCTGCATCTCGTGCCAACCTTTAATATAAGAGTGTTTTGTCACACGCTCTTGGAAATAGGCAGGTGAATATCGAGTCGCAGCGAAAACAATAAAAAATATAACGATAAAAGCGTAGATCATGAATAAACCTCTGACCATTTCCTTACGGGAGCTGGAAGTTAGTAAGCTGCCGTCACCACCACAAGTATTGATAAAGCTTGTTGAGCTTTGTAATCAGGAACAATACTCCTATCGCGATTTAATTCAGCTGGTTGCCAAAGACCCTGCGCTTACGGCGAAAGTTGTAGCGGCATACAACAGTACGGCAGAAGGGCGCTTGGATGATGAGCACTTGTTCGAGCAAGCAGTTCGAAAATTAGGTGGTGATAGTATTAAAGCATTAGCTGCTGCCTCCGCTGTGCAACAACATTATACGCATATGAATCATAGGCAGGCAGAAGTTGTTTATGCTAACTGGTGGCATAGTTTAAGTAGTGCGGTAGTTGCTAAGCATTTGGCTATTCATCTGAATTACCGAGCACCGGAAGAAGCTTATTTTGCTGCTTTGACCCACGATATTGGGCAGCTCTGTTTTGTAAGCTCAAAGGGCGATGCATTCGCTAATATATATTTACAGTCACAAGATGTTGATGAGCAAGTTGCTAATGAACGAGCAAGTTTTGGGTTAGATCATTGTGAACTTGGCGCGACGTTATTGGCGCAGTGGAATTTACCTGCCTTTGTTCAAGACGCGGTACTGCATCATCATGCCGTCAGTGAAAAAATGATTGATGCTCATATGTTGGTGAAGCTGGTGAATTTCGCCGACCTGCTAACCGTGCGCAACGATATGGAAGTGGATGATGGCATTGTTGCTACCGCGGAAGAACTCTTTGATATCAACAAATTTACCCTGGTTCGCTTGATCGAAAGAGTTCAGGATGAGTTGGTGGATATCGCTGAGTTATTTGATATTAATATTGAAGACTTTGTTGGTGATGGATGTGATCAAGCTGAAAAAGAAGGGTTGCTTTCAGTGCATATCAATTCTTTAGCTGTGGTTGCTAAAGAAAGTGCTTTGTTAGGTGTTGTTCGTCAGCAGTTGATGAATAGTAATGATGATGTGGAGCTGGTTTACACCATTCAGAAAAACATCGCCGCACTTTTTAGTGTGACTCAGAGTATGGTGTTTTTGTACGATGCAGCTCATGGTGCATTCTTGGGGCGTGGCTTAAATGAGCAGGCCGAGTTTATCAATGAGCTGAAATTATCGACAGATCCGACGCGTAGCTTAGTCAGTGCAGCCGTTGCTAATAATAAACCTATAGACTCATTTTCTGTTGTTAATGAAAATCTGAATGTGATTGATCAGCAGATTATTCGTCTAGGTGGCGCATCCGGTATTTTGGTTGTTCCCTTTACATTATCTAATGAGCCTATTGGTGCAGTAGTGCTTGCTGTTGATGAGTCGCAATTGGCAGGAATCAAAGAAAGTCATGGTTTGCTTCTGCAATTTTCAGCTGAGGTCAGTCAGTCTATATGTGCTTTGCGTGATCGTTCGGATAAAAGCCGTCAGGCCGAGGTCGAGCGTAAGTTGTTCTATGAAACTATGGTGAAAGAAACTGTTCACGAAATTTCTGATCCATTGAGTGTTGTTGAAAATTATTTGCCGATACTGAATGCCAAGCTTGCTGAAAATAATGTCGCTAGCGATGAACTTAATATTATCAGTGAAGAAATTAAGCGCGCCTCAGAACTGATTCAACGTTTAGATGCAAAGGCTAAGTTACAAGATGACCCGCAAGAACTGTTAGATGTGAATAAATTGATAACTGATTTGATTAATTTCTATCAGGCATCACTTTATAAATTACACAGTATTGAAAGTCAGTTAGAGCTTGATGACACTATTCCCCCATTAATGATGGACCAAAACTACATTAAACAAGTACTGACGCATTTGATTAAAAATGCAGTTGAGGCATTGGGGGATGCGGGTGTTATTTATGTGACAAGTCGTGATGCTATCAATGTAGATGGTGCTGAATATATTGAAATTAAAGTGATGGATAATGGTCCTGGTATACCTCACGATGTGCAGGCGAATTTATTTAAGCCCGTCATTAGCCAAAAAGGACGTGGTCACCAAGGTCTAGGTTTGAGTATCGTGAAAAATTTGGTGCATAAAATGGGTGGTACCATTAGTTGTCGTAGTGAAGCCAGTAAAGGCACAAGTTTTCATGTTTTATTGCCTCGTGTGCTAGAACGTTCAGAGCATGAGAATAACGTAGTTAGTTTGTAGCGGGGTTTTAAACAGGCGTATGCAGGGTGATACAAATAGCGCCATAAATGATATTAGTTTCGTGCCGCGCATACTGGTTGTGGAGAGTTCCCAGCGTCTGCGTACTAGTATGTCTGATCTGCTTCACTTCTCCGGTTATAGTAGGGTAGAAACGGCGGGTGATCATTTACAGGCGATGGAAAAGTTTGTTGAGCGCACGCCAGATATAGTGTTGCTTGATTTGCATATGCCTGAGGCCGGTTTTTCACTTCTAGAACATATTGCTGAATATTCACCTGAAACCCTTGTGATTATTGTTAGTTCTGAATCCAGTTTTGAAACAGCTAGAGCTGCACTCAAGCTTGGCGCATTTGATTATTTAAAGAAACCTTATCTCGCCAGCGAATTACTGGAATCCATTGAACGTGCAGCGCATTCGAAAACAAAGGCTCTGCTGCATGCGCACTCGGTAAATAATTTAGCTTCTTCTGAGGCGCGCTTTAAAGAGCTGCTTAACCAGTCCCCTGATATCGTCTATATGTTAGATGAAAGTGGTAATTTAGAATTTATTAATGATATTGGCGCACAACTACTGGGCTTCAATCTAGATGACATTCTAGGGAAGCACTATAGTGAATGGGTTTATGCTGATGATATTGATGCCACTAAGTACGCGTTTATAGAGCGTCGTACCGGTGAACGAGCCAGTCGCCATGTGGAACTACGCTTGAAATGTAATACTGAATATGACGAAGATCGTTATCGTCCGCATTTGCTACCGGTGGAATTGAATTCCATGGGCGTGTATTTGAGTGAAGATGAAAAGGGTGAGCGACACTTTCAAGGATCTTTGGGAATCGCTCGTGATATCACTGCACGAAAGAAAGCAGAAAAGGCAATTAATTTTCAAGCCTATCATGATGTTCTTACCCAATTACCCAATCGAGCGCTGTTGACGGATCGTGTTGCCTTGTCGGTTAAACAGGCAAAACGCAATGGTAAGAATCTTGCGGTTCTATTCCTCGATCTAGATCGTTTTAAAGTCGTCAATGACACTATGGGGCATGCTGTGGGTGATCGCCTGTTAATAGCGGTAACTCAGCGGTTAAACCGTTGTTTGCGCTCGGGTGATACCTTGGCGAGATTGGGTGGCGATGAGTTCGTGTTGCTATTGCCTGAAATTACTCAGCATAAAGATGCTTCTATTGTGGCGCATAAAGTACTGCAAGAATTACAAGTTCCTTTCAATTTAAATAATCGTGAAGTCTACGTGGGCGGCAGTATTGGTATTGCCGTTTACCCCGAAGATGGGCGAGATCTTGATGTGCTTATGCAAAATGCAGATGCGGCTATGTATCATGTTAAGCGTTCTGGGAAAAATGACTTCGCGTTTTATTCGGCGGGTATGGATAATGGCTTTACTGCCAAGCAAGATATGGAGCGTGCACTAGAAAGTGCTTTTACCAATAACGAATTCGAGGTTCATTATCAGCCGCAGTTGGATATGCGTGATGGCCGAATTGTTGCAGTTGAAGCTTTGCTGCGTTGGAATAAACCGGGCAATGGTATGGTGCTTCCTGCGGACTTTATCTCCATGGCAGAAGAAAGTGGCATTATTGTTCCTTTGGGTGAATGGGTAGCACAAAAAGCCTGTGAAGATTTAAGTCGTTGGCACAGCGATATGGGTGCTCAGATTAAGTTGTCGATAAACTGTTCGGCGATACAAATAGAGCAGAAGCAGTTTGTCACCAGTGTTTTAGATGCACTCAAAGATAATGGCTTAACCGGTGAGTTTTTAGAAATTGAAATTTCTGAAAATGTTATTGTCAAAGATATGGAGCATGTGGTGCAGAAGCTACGTTTTCTTAGTGAGCATGGTATTCGTGTAGCTATTGATAATTTTGGTTCGGGTTATTCTTGCTTGAGCTATCTACAGCAGTGCCCGGTGAAACTCATAAAAATTGATCGTAACTTTATGGCGGATACTCTTCAGCCAGGCGAAGCGGATATCGTTAGCGGCATTATTTCGCTCGCCAAGGGTATGCAGCTTAGCGTGGTGGCAGAGGGAGTAGAAACGAAGCGACAGTTGAGTTATTTGCGTGAGCGTCAGTGTGATCGAGTGCAAGGTCACTTGTTCAAGGGAGCGTTGTGTGCCGATGGGATTAGTCAGCTGTTGGCTAATGGTGGTTTGAAAGCTGAATTGTTTGCTGATAATTCATTATAATACCTATAGTACCTTCTATTCTGTTCACTGTTTTTAATACCGAGCTTATATGCGCTCCTTTACAAAGATTCTTTTCAGTTTCGTTATAAATGGCTGCTTATCGATAACTATCTTGTTGTTTGTGAGTCCTGTGCTTGCTCAGCTTAATGATGAGGTATTTGAAGAACCGTTTGGTGCAAGCCTTGCTAGAAGCTTTGAACTTATCGCTTTGAAAAATGAATACGGACCAGATCATTGGATGCCGGTTCGAAAATGGGAAAAGCCGGTTTCTCTATATATCGATTCGCGTTCTGGTATGCCGGAGATTCATCGGGAATTGGTACAGGATCATATTGTAGCGTTGGCTAAGATCACCGGACATCAATTTTCTCTCGTAAAACAGCGAAAGCAGGCTAATACCTTGGTTGTATTTGATCAGGAGGAAAATCTAAGGGCTTTGGTTAAGGAGCTGTTGCCTAAAGAAACGTTCACCGATAAGTTTCTTAATACCAGCGTTTGTTTTGCCTTTTTTGATGTGGACTCTCATTATGCAATAAAGCGAGCAGTGGTTATTATCCCCAATGATCGTGCTCGAGCTTACGCCAAGCTACCTGCGTGTGTGGTGGAAGAGTTAACCCAAATCATGGGTTTAATAAATGACTCCGTTGAAGTGTACCCATCGATCTTCAATGATAAGAGTATTGATAATGAGCTTTCCTTGCATGATGTGAGTTTATTGAAGCTACTCTACAGTTCTCGTATAAAAGCAGGCATGCGCCGGCAGCAAGTGATGCCGATTGTAAGAGAGCTTATTCCTCGAATTGTGCATGAGCGCCGCGGAGAAGATTTAGGCTATTAACGGCAGCGGGCTATAGCGATTACTTAGGTTATTCGGGTTAGTTCTAAGTCAGGCCGTGGCTTGTTTAGCTGCTTGGGATTCATCGGCCAAGTCGCAGATTTTTTGTTCCAGCAACCATAATCGATCTTGTCCCCAAATAGCTAGATCACCAAACTGAAAAGAGGGCACTCCCCACAGGCCCAATCGATTAAGGTCCGCGCGGTTTTGTTCCGCCATTGGCTGCCAGGCTTCATCGTACATATACTGCGAGGCAATATCCCAATCTAGATCGGCACGCTCGATTAAGAGCTGCATATCCTTGTCATCACTAATATCTCTACCTTCAGCCCAAACGCCCCGGGTGATGGATAATAAGTACTCGCGAGTTTTTCCTTCACCCATGGCATACATAAAAATACCCATGGCGCGTTCTACACCTTCACTCAATGGGTCGCATACTTTGCCGAAAGGAATGTGGTGCATATCGGCTTCCCGTTTAGTATCTAGTAAAATATATCGGCGTTTATCTTGTGGTATTGGTAAGCCTCTCATTACCATAGGTAAAACCGGCTTAATGTTAACGGTTAGGTTATAGCGGTGTTGAAGTCTGTAAACACGTTGCAGTGCTAGGTATGAATAAGGGCTGCGAAAAGAAAAATAGAAATCCAGTGCAGGTTTCTCCATTTCCTGCAGTTTTTTTACCGGTGCTGAACGGTGTAAATCCAAATAGGCCTTTTGATAAATAGATAGCGCGACATTGCGATTCGCTAGGTGTTGCTCGGCCAATCGTTGTGTTAAGTGAGCAATACGGTCAACACCACAATACCATTCGCCATCATAATGCAGCGTGCCGCTCAAATAGTGCCCATTAGAAACTAGGTGAACTAGGTTTTCTTCGAGTAATTTGGGTGTGTCAGTTTCTTTTACATGGCCATGAATTTTAGCAAGCTTATCTAAACGATTGTCATCATGGCCCCAGGTTGCTCGCACAACGCTGTCTGCTATTTTAAAAAACTGAGAGGAGTGTGCATTTTTTAAAAGTACCTGCGTTGCTAGTCCGATACTTTTTTTGGTTGGCGGTTTTTTATAGCCAAAGGTTAAGCGATAGAAACGGGCTAATTCGCGAGCATCACGAATAGACAGCTGTTCTAATTTCTCCGGTCCAGGGTGCATTTCTTCCGGAAGTTCAAGAACGATACGAGGGCGCACTCGGATATGGAAGTCTCTTTGTATGGAGGGAAGCATCTGCATGATTAAAACAGAATAAGGATCATCTACTCGAAAATAAAAGTCAGCACCGTGGGGCAAGTTAAACAGTTTGTGTAATACGCGGTGGTAGTATCGTTTAGTGTTCTTAAGTCGGTCACTGGTTAGTAAAGAGCTGAGTACAGGTTGTAGTTTTTTTTGTAGTGACATGGGTGTAGAAAACCAAAGAGGAATAATACTGGAGTATTACGTCTATCGGTAAAGGAATCAATTGCTTGAAGAGGATTATGTGTATTTTGCCAACATGTTCAGGTATGGCAAAAGGTGTTCGAGTCATATGTGGACTAAATGGTTTTAATGAACACCTTCGAATTGCGTTGTAAATTATAAAGTTGTTGACGCGTATCTGGTAGTTTATCAACTGATGAAAGCTCAAAGCCGCGCTCTTGAAACCAGTGAGCTGACTGTGTTGTTAACACAAAAAGGGCATGAATATTCAGTGTCTTCGCGTGTTGTTCCATCGCGGATAACAACAGTTCGCCTCGATTATCCTGGCGGTAGTCCTCATGTACGGATACACAAGCAACTTCGGCGGCTTTTGTGGTGGTGTTATCATCATCAAAGGGATATAAGGCAGCGCAACCTATAATCATGCCGTCTAGCTCAATGATGGTGAATTGTGATATTTCATTTTCCAGTAACTCACGTGAGCGTCGTACTAGCACGCCGTCACTTTCTAAGGGCTGAATTAGCTCTAGAATACCGCCGACGTCATCTACGGTTGCAGTGCGAATCGTTTCAACACGATTTTGGGTAATTAACGAGCCAACACCATCACGGGTAAATAGTTCCTCCAGTAAGGCTCCGTCTTCTTGATGGCTAACGACATGAATACGGTTAACCCCGGCAGCACATGCTTTTTGTGATGCTTTGAGCAAGTTAGCCTGGGAAGGGTTTAAGTCGTTGGCATTGGTTAATATATCTTGCAAGGTTAAAGAGCGTACTAGTTCTCCATCATTATTAGTGATGCCGGATTCTTGCCCGAATAGAATTAGCTTTTCTGCCTGCAACGCAATAGCGCTGCTGGTCGCCACATCCTCTACGGACAGGTTAAAGGCTTCACCGGTAGGTGAATAACCGATATTGGGTAGCAGCACGATGGCGCTATCATCCAGCTGACGGTTTATTGCTTTTCGATCAATACGCCTTACTTTGCCGGTATGACAGAAATCGACACCATCCAAAATACCCATGGGCTTGGCGGTGACAAAATTTCCACCTACCACGCGAATTCTAGCGCCATGCATGGGGCTGTTGGGTAGGCCCATGGAGAGTTGAGCCTCTATCTCCAAGCGCAGTTGTCCGGCGGCGGCCTTCACGCATTCGAGTGCCGCTTCATCTGTAATGCGTAAACCGTTGGAAATATGTGGTTTCAAGTTGCGGGCGCTTAAGGCCGCATCGATTTGTGGGCGCGCACCATAGGCCAATACCAAGCGAACCCCCAAACTGTTGAGCAAGGCAATATCATGGATGGTGTTGGCAAAGTTCGTATGGGCTAAGGCTTCACCGGTAAACATCATCACAAAGGTCTTGTTCCTGTGTGCATTGATGTAAGGTGACGAATGCCTAAACCAGTTTACGTGATCCGCGGTATTTGTTTTCACTATCGATCATCCTAGTTGCTGCCGTCTATTGTAGCAGGATAATTTGTGCTGAAAATACAGTCAGATACCGCTGATAACTGGCTAATGCTATAGTGTCCGTTGTTGCTCTATGGTCTTAGTAGTTCTTTAGTGGGTAACTTCAGTTTACTCATACAGACAGAGTTATAGGCTCCTTAATACAGTTAAATGAATATAAGCCAGCAGATGCAACATAGCTAAAGGATCATATATACGGAACTGATTATGAAAAAGTCCACAAAAGCAGCGTTACTTTCGGCATTAGTATTTCCCGGTATGGGGCATTTTATCGTGAAGAAGCCTGTTCAAGGTGTCGCTGCTCTGGTGATAGCGTTGGCTTCTCTTTATGTGCTTATCTCAAATGCAATTGAGAGAGCTCAAAGTATTGTCGCAAAAATTCAGTCTGGTGAGATTTCGCCTGATGTTGCCTCTATTACTCAATTGGTCTCACAGTCGTCGGTGGGTGCCGATACTCAGTTGCTGAATGCCGCTACGGCTATTTTGTTTGTGGTTTGGATATTCGGCATTGTGGATTCGTATCGAATTGGTCGTAAGATGCAAGACAAAGAAGGCGAAAATGAGCAGTGAATATAAACTAGCGATTATTACTTGAACTTGGTATGAGTAGTGTGATTTCAATAAAATTTATCGGTTCAGTAATAGTGCAGTCGAGTAAAAATTGGAACGGGTAGGTTTATATGATTAAAGAAACTATAAAAAACTGGCATAAAGTATTAGAGAACTCAGAAGAGGGAATGCTGGAGAGTCTTCTTGCAGATGATGTGGTATTTCATTCGCCGGTTGTGCATACACCTCAGGAAGGCAAAGATCTTACGAAAATGTATTTAATGGGAGCCGCATTGGTTCTAAATAATGATAGTTTCAAGTATGAAAGAGAGCTATTAAATGGCTCAAATGCTGTGCTTGAATTTGTCACTGTACTTGATGGTATCACTATTAATGGCGTTGATATCATTACCTGTGACGACAAGGGAAAAATCATTGATTTCAAAGTGATGATTCGTCCACTTAAGGCTGTCAATATGGTGCATCAGAAAATGGGGGAGATGTTGGCATCATTTAATAAAAACTAGATGGTCCTCGTTACGGCCTAAAAGAATATTGTTCCGAAGCCGGTTGCCCAACCTTCTTGGTCGTTATTAATCCATGATTTGTTGTTAAATGACAAAGACTACCGATAAAGAATTTTCTTCAAGCGCCTTGTTCGATCAGGGGTTGAATTTGCACGCCGTCTTTAATCTGTGTGATTTACGGACTGAGCTGCTGGCAAATTTATCAATGCATTATGCGGATTTGACGAGTTATCGGCAGCTAATTTTGATAGCAAATGGTGGGCGAAGCTTTTGGACTGCGCTCAAAGCTTCTGGTCTGCAATCATCTGAGCCCGTTGATGACTTTACGCAGGCATTGGTGCAATCGCACTTCACTAGCCGTTACCCTCAAGTGGATTACCAAATCCTGTATCCTGGCGTCCAGACGGTGGATTTACAGCAGTTGGGTGAGTTAGTGGGTTGGCATCATCAATCCCCATTTAGGGTCGGTGTGAACAAGGCTTGGGGTTCATGGTTTGCCTATCGTGCTGTGATATTGGCAGATACGGAATTTACAGTAACACCATTTGTTTCGGCTACGGTAGAGAATGAATCGCCGTGTGTCAGCTGTGCTGGGCAAGTTTGTATCAACCATTGTCCGGTGAAGGCCCTATCTAAAGGTGAGCTGAATCTAGAGCGTTGTCTGAATTATCGCCAACAAGTAACCTCAAAATGTAGAACAACGTGTATAGCTCGGGTAGCTTGCCCAGTGGCGACAGATCAACGATATAGCCAGGAACAAATTCAATATCATTATGTCCGCTCTCTGGAGATGATTAAGCGTGGATAGTAATTTTCCATGACCTATATTGACTGAATTGCCATCACTTATTGGCATTCTTCGGCTATTTTCTCGATCATCGTATTATGAATTCACGTTTATCCAATCAGTGCTCGCGTTCGGGTTAGAGAAGGTAGAACTTACCCCAAGAGTTAGATCAAACTAGTACTTAAGTGCTTCCTTTCCAGTCGGCTACATGTGCTAGACCTGGATCGGTACTATTTTTAGGGTAACTACCGTTCAGGGCCGCTATCGTTTAAATCTACGTTCGATTAAGGCTACTTTATTGGGATTAGTTTCCTACACTTCCTACAAAGAGAAAGGCAGATACGCATCCTATGGCAACCATTGAGCAGTTTCTGAGTGATAAGCCGTTGTTAAGGGCTAGCGGTGTTCTGGTTGTCACTTGCTTCCTGACCATGATTACTACGCTATTTGTGGTCAAGCAAGGTGTGGTTGCCTATTACACACCCGCTAATGCATTCTTGTTAGCCGCATTTTTATTATTTCCTCGTGATCGTTGGCAGGTATTAGCTGGTGGTATCGGGTTATTTCTGCCGGTCTATCTGTTCAAGATGGTTCCGACATCAAGCGAGTTAAGTAGACTGCTGCTATCTATAACGACGGCAGCTACTTTTGCGATTACGCCTTATTTGATCGCACAGTTGGTGCTGAAGTTATCGCGCGGTGACGAGTTGTTTAAAAGTGGACGCCAAATTCTGTTGTTATTAGCTGTGTGCTTAGCCGCTTATCCATTAATTTCTTTGCCGAATCACCTTTTTTTGTTGCCGAAATTCTCTGATGCGAAGTTCACCGGGGTGTTGCAGTTTTGGAGTGTGTTGGGAGTAGTGTCCAGTTCCAATGCCTTCTTGACGACTCCGCTTATTGTGTTCTTGGTCACAGGCCGTTACTTGAAGCTCAGCCGAATGCGGTTGTTGGGTTTTGGCGCAGCTGTGCTGCTGACACTGGGAGTATTAAGCCTGCATTACTTGGTAGATGATCAGACTAGTTGGATGTACCCCAAGACTTATCTATTCTTTCCTTTAGTGGCTTGGTGCTGCTTTATGCTGACACCCTTCTGGATGTTGTTATATTGTTTATTGTTGTTTATCGGTATTTCTGAAGTTGCCTTTGATGGCATGTTTTTTTGGACCGGTGAGAACCCTTGGCAAACAGTTGTGCAGTTACAGCTGTTCAATTGCATGATTACCTTTGTCTCCTTCGTTATGTGTTTGGCTATATATCAACGTAATGAGTATGCAGAAAAATTTCGCCAAATGAGTGAACGTTTGTCCCTTATGGTGGCTGATAAGACGCGAGAACTTAATGAAAAGAATGACTGGTTAGCGAAAGAACTCAAGAAGAAAACGCAACTACAGATGCGCCTAAGCAAGGTTGCTTATACTGACCAGCTTACGGATCTGCCCAACAAAAATTCTGCATTTAATGATTTTACCAAGCATTACCCTAATTGGTTCGTTCTTATTGGTATTGACAACTTTAAGCAAGTGAATGATGCCTTTGGCCATAAGAGTGCTGATGTCATTTTGAGAGAAGTGGGCCAGCTGATTTATAAGTCTGTTGGTAAAAATGGCATGGTATATCGCTGGACCGGGGATGAGTTTTTAATATCTATTAAGGATGCCGATCAGTCTTTTGTTGAGGCGGTGGTTCGTAATGTTCAAAGCTCTTTTAGAGATTCAATCAGTGTAGGTGGTAACACCGCTAAGATATCGCTCAGTTTTGGTTTGGCACATAAGGAAACGAAAGCAGCTGTGACTGATATTTTGGCACACTGTGCAGCAGCGTTAGCGCAAGTGAAGTCCCGTGGCCGCAATAATTTATACGTTTATGATGACGCTATACGAGCTAATGAAAGTAAGTTCGTTAAGATTCAAAGTGAGCTAGATCAGGGTGTAGAAAATCATGAATTCTGTGCTTTCTTTCAAGCTATTTTCGATACTAAGCGTCGTCGAGTGGTTGGTTTTGAAGCCTTGATGCGCTGGTTGGATGATCGAAATAAAGTACGTTATTCCCCCTATGAATTTATTCCTGTGGCCGAGCAGTCTGGGCAGATTGTTACCCTTGGTAATCAGATGATTATGGATGCTGTGCGGCAGGTGTCAGACTGGAAGCGGGATTATGATTTTAAAGCCGAAGTATCTATTAATGTTTCTCCCGTGCAGTTTTTCTCTGATTCACTAGTGCATGTATTAATGGAGTGTGTTGACGCTTATTCGGTAGATCCATCACAAATTAAATTGGAGATTACTGAGTCACTATTTGTGAATGACAGTAAGAATGTTTTAGAGAAGCTAAACTTGTTTAAGAAAAAAGGCTTTAAGTTGTCATTGGATGATTTTGGTACGGGCTACTCTTCTCTCGCTTATATCCAAGACTACCCTTTTGATTATATTAAAATTGACAAGTGTTTTATTGATAATGTTGTTGAATCTAGTCGTAACCAGGCTTTAGTAATGGCGGTGCTTTCTTTAGCTCATAAGCTTGGCATGGAAGTTGTGGCTGAGGGCGTTGAAAATAAAGAACAGGCGGATTATTTGACCGGAATAGGCGTTGATTTGCTACAAGGGTATTTCTACAGTAAGCCCTTGCCTCCAGCTCAAATCTTAGGGGCATTTATTAGACCGCAATCCATGGCGCAACGTTGATAATAAGTTGCGTTTTGAATAACGTGGATTTTATAGGCAGAAGCGGTTAATTAATTGTTGAAGTACGTTTACCATGGGTTTTATTCGGTTTAAATCTAGGTATTCGTTGGGTTGATGAGCTTGCGCAATATCCCCTGGGCCTAATACCAAGGTTTCTATTCCCATAGATTGTAAAAAGGGTGCTTCAGTAGCAAAGGCAACAGATTCACTTTTATTGCTCGTTAGCTTTTCGGTGGTTTTTACTATATCGCTTTCTTCTTCTGTACTGAAGGCAGGGATACCATCAAATATGGAATCAACCTCCAGTTTCACCTGAAATTCCTGTTCTACCGGCGTTAGCAGTTGCGCGATTTCATCTCTTAGCTCGGCATTGTTCATGCCGGGTAAGGCTCGTAAGTCAAATTGCAATTCACAATGACCGCAGATCCTGTTTGGGTTGTCGCCGCCATGAATGCAACCCAAATTTAATGTAGGAACGTCCACGTCAAAATAAGGGCTTTGATGCTTTTGTTGAAGTTGTTGACGGTATGCAATGAGTTTTCCCAGTACGTTGTGCATGGCGTCAAGAGCATTGCTGCCAAGCGTTGGATCTGAAGAATGTCCGCTTTGTCCTTTAATTTGTACGCGCTCCATCATGATCCCCTTGTGCATACGAATGGGTTTCATGTTGGTGGGTTCACCGATCACCGCGTAACGAGGTTGGTTTACGCCCGCTATGGAAAACGCATTTTGTTGTGTTAGTGCACGAGCACCAGCCATTGATGTTTCTTCATCGGCGGTGGCAAGAATGATTAGCGGATGTTTGAGTTTTTTGTCCAAAAAGGCTTTTGCGGCTTCCATCGCTATAGGAAAGAACCCCTTCATATCACTGGTGCCTAAGCCGTACCATTTATCATTGGTCTCTGTTAGAGAAAAAGGATCGCTGTGCCACAGTTTTTGGTCATAGGGTACGGTATCGGAATGGCCTGCAAGCACAAGTCCACCTGGACCTGAACCTAAGGTGGCAACCAAGTTAGCTTTTTTAGGGTCGTTTGGAAGTGGCAATACTTGGGTTTTAAAGCCTAAATCCTTTAGCCAGCGTTCTAATAGATGTATGACATCAAGGTTACTTTGATCCCAGTGTGGTTGAGTGCAACTTACCGACGAGGTGGCTATGAGTTGTTTGAACATGTCTGCGAGTTGCGGGATCTTTTTCGTCATAATGAATCCTCTTAATTATTGTTCTTCTCTAGCCAGTGTCTATTTATAGGGGTGTTAAAGCCGTGCCCTAACGCTCAAGTACATCAGCTTTAGACATAAGTTGAGTATCTCCACCGATAGCCGCAGTGTTTATGGAAATAGTTTTTTCGGCAACAAATCGATGTAAATAATTAGGTCCTCCAGCTTTAGGTCCGGTACCGGAAAATCCCTGACCGCCGAATGGTTGTACACCTACTGTTGCTCCAATCATATTCCG
>Ga0105348_1001634_pt1 | contig 14686 bp, 20 predicted proteins | sample EN8Hudsemesocosm_2_FD_83504 | JGI IMG/M metagenome (GOLD analysis project Ga0105348, IMG submission 83504) | Methane-oxidizing microbial communities from mesocosms in the Hudson Canyon - EN8C Hudson Canyon | ecosystem: Environmental > Aquatic > Marine > Cold seeps | place: Hudson Canyon... | reverse complement strand
TAATATTTGTCTGGTGAGCTCCCGTTCATTATGCTATCGATAATATCAGATATGCTAACAGCATCTACCCAACTACCACTCTCACCTCTCAAATTAGGTGACAGCCATTTAGCATGAGATATATCTTGAAGCGCGCTTAAGTCCGAGTCGCATTTATTCTTTAGAGATTCAAGCTTTAACATTTCTCGTCTATCGTCAAGATTAATTCTTTCAATTATTGCCAATTCTTTTTGTGCAGCGCCCGCTTCTCTTAATTCCGTTCTGGTTAGGCGAAGTTCTTCAGCACTCATTTTGAGAGCTTTTTCATTCTGCCTGAGCGTCATGATGAAAAAAACAAGGCCAGCGCCAGCCATTAATGGATTAAACAAGCCTCCAACAAAATCTCCAAGCGCCCCTAAAGTGCCGAAGGCAGTGACATCAGTAGGCAGCGAGAGATTGTGATTAGAGAATAAATACCAAAAGTACCAAGACATAACAACAATAACGAATGTCGCGATACCTCCCACTATTCTTTTAGTCAGCTTATCTCTTCCTATTGCTTCAGTCTTGTCCAGCGCAACTCTTTTAGCATCTAATCTTTTTTCTTCAGCGATTTGTACGTCGTTCATTTAATCCTCAATATCCACGCAATCACGCGCGGCTTCTTCCGTTCCAATCCATTCAGCCACTCTCATGAAGAAAAAATCATTCTCTTCATCATTTCTAAGCGCCTCAAGACCTATTGCTTTTTTTAAGCCCAATTCCATCACCAGTCTTGGAAATAGACGGCAGTTATCTGATTCTGCGTAAGTGTCATAAGCGTTGCTTTCTAGGTACGAATAGCAAAGCTGGCCTGTCATTAATAGAACGAGAACAGGCAGTAATACTTTCAATCGTTTTGTCATTGGCCTTCCTTGGCAACTTATAAAGTCTGATATCCATGTTCCTGAACAGCCTTTATAATAGATTTTTTAGCTCTTACGTAAGAAAAGTCTTTTGGAACCCTCATGCCATTGTTATTAACTAAGTCGATGCCAATTGTTTTTTCATTTATGGAAAATAGAACTCGGTAGTTGAAGCCAGCCAGATTAGGAAGGTTATTTAAAAACTCTTTTAAATTTGAAGCCTCATTAGTCGAAATAGATTCGCCACTAAGCTTAAATGCAGTCACGTCACTAACATCTAATCCAGAAGTATTTTCCGACATGGCCTTTCTCAGCCCAGGTCCTCCTATACTGCGCTGTAGGTTGTCGACCTTTGTTGAAAGCCCTGTAATAATTTCCAATAGCGCTGCATCAGCCCCGCCTCCTACTTGAACTTCCTGCATTAGTTTTTCAGATCTTAATGCTCTGTATACAGGATTATTGGGGGTTTCTTCCTCCATGGCCGCCTTAATCATCAGAGGCAAATCCTTTTTCAATTGGTAGGAACCAGCGATATCATTCTCATAGAATATGACCCGATCATCGTTAATATCAAAAGGAAGGTTCGTTCCTTTAGGTGCAATGGTTACTACTGGCTTTCTTGCTGCATGCCTTAATGCTAATTCGTACATGACGTTAGGATTCAAGGTAGCAAGATTGCAAATGGCAAGTTCGGACTCAACCACTGACTGAATAACTTTGTCCGTAATGGAGCCTGTTGAGTAAGTTTTATGTGCTACCTCTACTCTGAAACCAAATATGCCGCCCAGGACCGGCTCTAGGACCTCATCGATAATTCCGTCGGCCTCTCTACGAACTTCAGAGTTCTCACCGCCGATTGGCGTGATCACGAAGCAGGTTTTGCCCTCGTAAGGCTTGGTACTCTCAGTTGTCATAGTTAGATTTCTTTCTTTTGAAATAAGATACAAGAGCGCCGGCAGCGCTGAAGGCTGGGAAGATGTACTGCATATAATACGAAACACTTTGCTTTAGGCTAGCTACGGCAAACTCTCCCATATTCCCATCATTAACCACTTCAGTTACCGCATAGTGATGGAATATAAAATACGAGACTACTGCAACCGAAGCCCCGAACCACCAAGGCAGTATCGCGCATATCTCAAAAACATCATCCATTGTGCTTTGTTTTTTATAACCCATATCAATTCCTTGTTGTAGCCAGTTATGCGTCAGATGTTATTTCAAGCAATACAAATTTTGCAGAATCTGCCGACTTTCCAAATTTAAGCCAAGGTTTACCGTGCCCTCCATCAATCCTAGATGATTCAGCTTCTACCTCAGAAACACCTGACACTTCGAATATTTGAATGGGCTTCCCTTTAGCTGTCAGATCTTCGTCCTCGCAATAGCCATAAATAGACTTATCGGGGTCAAGCTTTTGAAGCTCTTTAATTAATTCTTTGATTTTCATTATAATTCCTTTTAATAACCTTTTTACGCAAAAAGTGCGCACCGATTTTAAAGTACGCAGACTGGTGCGCAGTGCGTACTAAGACTTAAGGTAATTCCTTGGAGAATAGAGTAGTTTTTGTATTGGGTTGCTCAGCAGGCTCTGTAAATCCTTCTTCTGCCAAAATGTTCAGCATGGATCTACTGTGGTCGGTTTTAAATTCATCTTTATATATTCTAGCAATTACCTGACTACCTTCAGGAAAAGAGGCTAGTGCATCCTGTAGCAGGGCTTTTCCTAGCCCCATATTACGCTTTCCCTCTCCTACTGATAACATATGTAGTTCAAAAGTCTTTGCTAAGGGTTTGGTGCTCCAGCAAAAACCAGAAACCTCATTATTGATATAACCAATGGATATTATCGATGTAACCACCTCTTCATCGCTAACACTATGGTAATTGTGTTGTATGCTCTCACGAACTTGTTTTCTTAGTCCGGGTAATAGCATCTCAGGAGCTATCGCGTATGACCGATTATAATTACCAGTCGCAGAACCTTTAAGTATCTCACCGACTATAAATTCAACATGCTCTAGCTTAGCCAGAGACGTGTAATTCCCACCCTGATTATTTTCACCCTGATCGGCTTGTGGCATTTCTCTGTTATTTCTGAACATCCCTTTCAAACATTTGAACATAATCAACTTCCTTGCAAATTAGCCTAATATTATATCACTTAATTATAGTCTTAATAGACCTCTCTCAAAATGTACCACCCCTTGCTATGTATGAGGTATTCCAAACAAATAGGAGAGGATTATGGTGATATTTTAATCTGGAATGGTATTGGCATTAGCAACTTTGATGACCACTGAAAGCTATATTGTCAGATTTGCTAGTGCGACATATATGCTGACTAACCTTCTTAATTATCACCCCATTTACGCAGGACAACTCTAAAGGTGGCGCCCTAAAACATGGGCGCCTTTCAATTATTCCCTACACTCATGCCCTACAAACTTATTACCTCAGCCCTGCACCTTCTCAATACGCTGATTCCTTGTGCACTCCCATTTACTCACTGGATAAGTCTTATTCCAGCCTTCCATTAACCTCTTTTGCGTCTTAGATAACTTAAAAGGATATCGATCAGCCATATACAAATATGTCCGAGCGATTGCCCCTCTACTCTGCTCAGGCGGTTGAACCTGACGCTTCTTAAAATCGATAACGATTGGGCATCGGCCGTCCTTAGTAGGCGTTCCATTCCAATCACTGAATTGGAAGTTTGAACGATCACCATTTACTTCGCCAATTGCCGGTACCAGGTTGTGAAGGTCCGATGACATGGTTTTGAATTGAGAACTGTTCTTTTTGCAGTTTTTTCTCTTGCCTTCTTTCCAGCACTGGAGCTTGTGGCCGAATGCCCAAGCGGGCACTACATGTTCCCATTTTGTTCTTGAGGCATGCTTTAGTTGTTTGCGCACCTCATAACCACAGCTCTTTAGATCTGGCTTACCTGCCCCCTTCTTACCCTTCCATTCGAAATCACAACCACAGTAGAAGGTTTCTTTATGATCGAAGTAGACTTGAGCTGCGATTTTCTTAGCGGCTCTAAATGATGAAGGTGTATCGGATAAAACGAAGGAAGATGTTAGCAATAAGTAGGTAACCAGTACCTTATGCTTATTTACCATGTATGGGTCCAACTGCAAGTTTTCTAATTAAAGGGGTAGTAATTACTGATAATTAACAGCTTGTGATATTAATTAAATGAGTTTGGGAGTTGAAAGTAAATATGGACTTAGTAAATAAACATTTTATAGTGTGCATTAAAATAAATACTGGGTATCTGCTTGTGACGATTAATCGATTAAAAATCCACAATTTTAGACATACATTAAAACTAGATTTGGAACTTAAAGAGGAAAACAAAGTAATATGATTTGTCGGAGGAAATGGGAGTGGGAAAACATCCATTTTAAGCCTGATTGCTGAAGCGATCATATCTATGTCACGCATAAACTTCAACGATTTAAACCCAGATGCCAGTGATCGATATAGATATATAGATCGCCAAGAAATAAGCGAAGGTAAAAAATTCTTATCTGTTGAAATGGACTATTCAGGGCAGAATAAAGAAAATATTAATTTCAAGAAGTTAGTTGGGTTTGACGCAGGCTTGGATAGCTCGGTATATTCAGAAGCTATCCGTGGAATAGATATTAATGACTACTATTACTCTGAAAAATCGTCGCTAGAATATTTAGACCCAGACGAAGATTTTCTAGCGCGAAATACCTTTCTTATTAGACCAAGTACAAGGTATGAAAATGAAGCCCACTTAATAATGAAGCAAGATTCAGCGTAGGTTCGGAACTAAATTACACCATCCCCTATCCTTTATCTGTATCGCATGCGGGGGATAATATCCAATTAATTATTCTTGATATGATTTTTGATGCAGTTGTCGGTCATGATGTGATCGGAGATGGGCTTTCCAATATCACTGCTCCAATGGAGCGAATTACCAGCAAAGATTTTGGGAAGCTAGCCGTAACGCAAGCTCCTTATCGACAGGTAACGTCTTCAACTATTGGTGATATATCTACTTTTTCTCAGGGTGAGCTTGACCTCCTTGTCACCATCTCATCGATAATTACAAGGCAGGTCTATTATTTCGATAAATATGACAATAATGAACTTAAGAAACTTGGCATAAAAGACTTCACCATGATTGCGGGGATTGTGATTATTGATGAGGTGGATTTACATCTTCACCCTAGAGCACAAGAAAATTACATTAAAGTGCTAACCGAGACATTTCCAAGCATCCAGTTTGTTATTACGACACACAGCCCCTTTGTCGTTAGGGGGCTTCCACAGGACTCTAAAGTCATTAGCCTGCCTTCAGGAGAAGTATTTGATAATAATTTCTCAGCAATGGACATAGACAGTATAACAAATTTAATTTTTGATCATGAGGGGGGGGTCAAAAGAAATTCAGGAGAAATTATCTACATTTAAAAAAGTCATTGCTTCTGAGAGTCCTAATTTAATGAAGTTAAGGAATATATACTCTGAATTATCTTCTTCAGAATCAGCTAAAGAAGAGCTTACTTTTTATATGGCTTCGTATGCAGACGAATCATTAATTAATAATATTAAGGGAGGCTTTCAGGGGTGAGAAAGGTAAATCGAAATGAAGTCCCTATTCCAAGTAGGCTTCAAAATCTTACGTCAACAAATATTGCTCACCTTAACGATCATAAAAAAATATCGAATAGCGTTTATGGTCACTCTGATGTCAAATATAGCTTGCAAAACTTATATTTTGATAAGTGCTATATCTGCGAAAAAGATGTGAGCAATGGCAGTTATGATGTCGAACACTACCTACCTAAAAGACATTTCCCTACTCTTGGCTACACATGGAGCAATCTACATAAATCTTGTGAGGGATGTAACTTAGCTAAAGAGAAAGCTGAGTTCCTTATAACAGACGATAATGGCATCATTACTGATATAAAACTACTTGACCCCTCTAGCCATGAGTATTGTATTTATGATTATGTTCGTTTTGATATTGATTCCAAAGCTGAGCTTGTCCCTGATGGCTCTGAAGCATGTGTGATTACAAAGGCAGAGCAAACAATAAAGTACTTGAATGGAGAAGTTGATTCAAATTACTCCAAGGCCCTACCCTACTCTAGATCAAGAAGTGCAAATTACTTTCTAAGATTTGCCTCAGAAATATTAATCCCAAATAAAGCACGACTCCGTGAAATAAAATTGAATATTGATACTTATCAGGCACCTGTAACAGGTACTGATTTAGAAGTCGATCAGCACATATGTCAGCATTTAATCAATGCTGACAATGAATACCTGTCTGATAGTGCTTTCTTTTCTAGATGTACAAAAGCACAACTCTTCCCTGCACTCAAAATAAACTATCAACAAATGACAGTAATAAAAGAAACGATGAGGAGAGCTCTTAACCTGTAAAAAAGATACTCCCCAAAAGGCATATCATCATCCAAATCAGTCAAATGGCAGATATACTTGCTCTGCGGCTGAAAACCTCCCTGCGGACCTTATGACTGATAAAAGTAATCACTCTGATGGATGTCCCCTGACCTGCCTGAAATTCATCAACTCAGGCTTCTTCAGCAAGTTTTATGTACTCATACTGAAGATTATGAGCTGCTGCCTGCTTCTTTTGATTGGCAGAACCAAAGCGGCCACTACTGCGCCAATGTTTTGTGTGATTCTTCATCTTTATTGGACCTTTGGCTATTTGAACTATGCGAGTTCGCTTGTGCCACTTGGCTCCCATAGTTAATCTCTCCTAGGGAATCTTTGACGCCAAGAATCGCGCTCCAAGTTCAGAAGTATTTTCGGCAAAGTTTCTGGCTACATGAGTGCGATCACTAAAGTCTTCATTAAGGCGCTCAGCAAGGTGGCTCAATAACTCTGCAATTTCGCCAATACTCATTTCTTTAGCCAGTGTTTCAATGGAAACTGGAATGACTGTTTTAATTTCTACTTCCATTACGCCGTCTCTCTCTTTTCAATAAACGCCTCTATGTGCGTATCTAGCTGCTTTAATAGCTCGTTATCGATAGCTTTGATTTCTTCAATTATAGGATTCCTCATCGGGCGCCATTCGCGTGACCAGTTGCGGGGATCAATTTTCTTCCCATACTTAGCCATGATTTCAACAACATATTTATGCTGCGGGCTCATCGATTTGATTCTTGTTCCATCAATGCCTGGTGATACTGCATCCCAGTAGTGGCAGATCGCTGTATAAATCATTGCTCGCAAATAGCTTCGTTTCTCCGGCTGCATATTGGGAAATAACTCGAGTAACTTCTTATAACAGGTCTTATAAAGGTAATTGTGAATCTGTATCAAATCTTTGCTGGCAATGTCACCGGCCGGCATATAAAGAACATTGCCTAGAGCTTTGGTAATACGGAAGCTGAGCAATTACAGCTCTAACGTGTTGGCGCTACTGTTCAAACCAAATCTTGGCCGACACATCACAAAACCCGCCAAAGTCTGTTTTACCGGGCTTAGTGGTTTTCCAATCCCCAGCCATTCCGCTTGGACGTTTCTGAATACCTTCTTTGGCCGTTTCAAGCGCTGAATTCATTACCGAGTCAGTATTATTAAAATACTCCCAGTGCCATAAGCCTCTCGGGTTGTATGACATGTGATATTTGTTACGCATTACAAGACTCCAACAGCTTCCGAATTGTTCTGATTGCGATTCTATTCTTAATCATAGATCCATCACAGCGATATACGGTCCAGCCAAGATTCATTGCTGCATCGTATTTTATTAAATCTTCGGAGAATCCCTTGCCTCTCGAATTTCAGCCTTCGATCAGACCATAGGACTTTATGAAAAACACTTTGGTACTTACCCAAGCAAGTCGCCGTTAAATACTGCTCGCTGTGAAGATCATCCCTACCATTCTCCAACCGAAGGTGCCTGTAAATAGCTTAAGCGAGAGGGAGGATTGATGCTAAATACAGCCTCCCTATTGCAGCTGCATCAAACCTATATGTTAAATAGCCTATTACAGGCTTGGAGCTTGTCTCTCCATAAATGTCTGCCTGGCTCTGGGAGTACGTTTCCCCACCCGACTCGACTGACTAAACAACCTCACGCCTGCTCTTTCCTCATTAGAAAAGCTTTGTTCAGCTTTAGTGAAATAATTGGAAAGCCCCCTCACATTGAACCAGCCCACAGTATCGTTACGCTTGAGCATCCCTATACCGAGGGTATTTAACTCGTTATTTGCTAACCCCAATTGTGTCTCTTGATAGATGTCATCAGCAACCGACGGTATTTGACATACTTCCAAAAGCTTATCGTGATATTTTTGCTTTGTTTGAGACTTCCTAATCCTTTTTTTTGAGCTCGGAGAATTAGAGTTATAATAACCACCCTCACCCTTGGTGACCTTCTTCCATAGCTCACCTAGCTGCATACCAATCCAAAAGTCACTCTGCCTTTTCTGTCCGTTATACATAAATAAGCAGTGGCAATGAACTCCCTTGTCTTTACCTAATTCAAAGATCCTGAAGTAAGTAATATAGTCTTTTAGATCCTTACTGTTATTAACAGCTTTGATGAACTTTTGAACATTAGATTGCAGATGATGAATATTGTATTTACTCAAAGAATCACTCATGAAATGAAGATCTATCCTAATAGATAGTACTTTTGAGTATTGCTTAACCACTTGATCAATTGTTGTATTCATTGATGTTTTATTTCTTTGTAATTGGTTCATTGTTATTCCTTAGTGTTATTGATTCATTTGAGCTTTAAGGCTCAATGTATTGATAGTCTCTGTAAGGAATAACTAATCGGTTAAATGATGATCTTATATAGAGTATCTAATTACCTACTTTGGGAACCCCGCGTTATGCGGCACTATTTAAAATATCTGCAAGCCTAGTTGGTTAAAACGGGAGATATAAGGAAGCAAGTTAAGATCCTGGGATCAAGGATTTCTAAAACCTATATCATTTAAGAAAAACGCTATACAGCCATCGATTCAAGAAAATTTGAAACATATATCACTTATCTGAGTTAGGCATTTGACCTTCTCAACCCTACAAGATTATTTGTTATAGATAAGGAATTACTATGTCTCATTTAGTTGAAACGATGGCCTATGCAGGCAGCACTCCTTGGCATGGCCTAGGAAACCAACTTAGCCAAAACCAACCTATTGAGGTCTGGGCTGATCAAGCAGGAATGAACTGGCAGATTGAAGAGTCTCCTATTCAATACATTACTGGTAACAACCCTGTTATGGGTGAACTGAAAGAATACCCAGACAGCAAGGTCTTGTATCGATCCGATACTCTAGATCCATTATCGGTCGTGGGTAATCGCTATAAAGCTGTACAGCCTCGGGAAATCCTAGAGTTCTACCGTGATTTAACTGATTACGCAGGCTTTGAACTGGAAACTGCTGGCGTACTGAAAGGCGGACGCAAGTTATGGGCTTTGGCTAAAACTGGGCAATCCAGCACGCTTAAAGGTAACGATCAAACCAATGGTTATGTATTACTCGCCACTGCTTGTGATGGCAGTATGGCTACTACGGCTCAATTCACTAGCGTTAGGGTTGTCTGCAATAACACACTATCGATTGCACTAAAGGGTAACTCCCCTGCGGGTGTGAAGGTTCGTCACAGCACTGCATTCGATGCCAATAAAGTGAAGAAGGAATTAGGGATCTCTGTTAATGCCTGGAGTACTTTCATGGACGAAATGAAAGAGCTCAGCAACCGTAAGATAAATACCAAGGAGGCTCGACAATATATTTCAAGTGTCTTTAGTGTTCCTACCTCTCCCAATGCAAATCAGCGCGCAATGAAGCGTATTGAGGAACTGTATAACGGGCATGGTCATGGCGCTCTTCTTGAGTCATCTAAGGGAACGGTTTATGGACTTCTGAACGCAGTTACGGAATACGTTGATCATGAACGTAAAGCCCGTAGCAATGATTTTAGACTGGACTCTGCATGGTTTGGTCAAGGCGCTAATTTAAAGCAACAGGCATTGAGTCAGGCTCTTGAGCTAATTTCTTAAACTGGCCATTCCACCTGCACCACCAGCAATTTCCATTAAACAATCAAATCCCAGCTCGCCTTAGGTGTTCTGGGATTTTTTTATTCTGAGGAAAAAGTAATGAAAGCACAAACACAAGCGCTCTTGGTAGCCATCGGATTTTCACCTAATCAAATACAGTCAACAATCAAGGAGACTTCTAATGATTAAAGGGCTTTCAATCACACCTCCGGTTATTGGCCGGATCTCTATAGGTCGAATTATTGAACGTGACGGTAAACACTTACCTTCAAAAGACGATCAATTTACGTTAACCAGCCAAGTGCAAACTAAGGAAGGATGGGCACCTCACCCATTAGATGAACAACTCCGGAATCAACAGGAGACCAATAAGCTGAGAGTCATTCCAGTACGTCTGCCATTCTCTTGCGCTGATCTTAACTTACGAGCTGAGTACTCAATGTTTGATCGCAAAACGGGACGCCCTATTTGCGCAGGTGATGGCATAAGCTGCCAACGCTCTACCGCCGAAGGTATTCAGCAATTGAATTGCCCAGGAAGTGCTTATTGCGAATATGGAAGATCAGGCAACTGTAAACTCTATGGCCGCTTAACAGTTCAAGTTGGCGACAGTGATGATCAGGACTTTGGTTGCTTCATTCTCAGAACTACCAGCTTCAATACCATCCGCTCTCTTTATGCTCGAATGCTTTATTACAATGCTGTATCTGGAGGTTTATTGCATTACATGCCTTTGCAGCTAAGACTACGCGGTAAAAGCACTACCATGAGCTATCGAAGCGCAATCTACTATGTAGATCTTGAATTAGCTGAAGGCACATCATTGAAAGAAGCTATTACTCAAGCCAATGTAACTCAAGCTGAACGAGTAGCATCTGGTATTGATCAATTCGCTTTAGACAATGTGGCATCCATGGGATTTGCTAATGGTCAGTTTGAACTTAGCGAAGAAGAAGTCCCTGAGATTCTTGAGGAGTTCCACCCAACAAATTCCGAGAGCAACTCTGATGGAGCTAAATCAGAGATACACTCCCAGAAGGTACACAAGCTTAGATCCCGCCTTGACCCCAACAGCACTGCCAGTCATTGACCTGGAGCCAAACCAAAATAATCAGCGCAGCTTTCGCTACGCTGGTTATTTTTTATGCGGCTTTAGCTTCTTGATTATCTCTCTGTGCAATTCTGCTAAAAATCCAATCCTCTATCTCTTGCTCTACCCAGGCAACCGCTCTAGCGCCTAATGATACGTTGGGCGGAAAATCATCTTCGGCCATCAGCTTGTATATTGTTGAGCGACCTAATCCAGTGCGATCAATAACGTCGGTAAGTCGTAGGAATTTAGTTGTCATGTTGGAGCTCCGTGAATTCGTTCACAGGATCTGCCATGTATGTAAGAAATTACTTTTCCTTAGTATATGGCCTCCCTAGGGTCTACTATTTTAGTAACTTAGGCTTTATACCTAACATATTAACCCTCTATCCCTTACAGTACATAAAGTTCTGGAATATAATTATTCCTAGAATAAATATAGAATCTATACTTATTAGACACTTAATCAATATAGATTTGTTTAGATGTTTAAATTAAAAGGAACTACGTAATGACATCTGAGCAAGTTGAAGAACAGGTGAAGAAAAGCTACTTAGAAGGGACGGGGTTTGAAAAGTTAGATAAACGACGAGATTTAGCTCTATGGGTATTTCTGTATAAAACTAAGGTTTTTAATATAGAGGAAATGCCAACTTACAACCAAGCATTGGAGGATCTCAATCAGCACCTCATATTTTCAGAAGGTAATATTTCTGATGTTTATGCAAATCTAATTCCCATAGAAGATCTTAGCTGGGTAATGAATAACAGAAGACAGCTAGAATGGGTAAGGGGGGTGTTAATATCACTCTACCCAGGTCGTGATACAAGCCATCACAATCTTCCAGAGAACTATCTTGCTGGACTCTCACACAAGTCACAGATAATTCTAATTATTGACCTGCTTAATGAATCGAGACAGGGAAAAATAAAAGTAGCCAGAGATTTGGCCAAAGATTGGCAATCATTAGTTCTTACGACAAAAGGGATTTCCTGGTTTGATACCGACCGAGAATCCAAAACCGAATGCTTGCATAGAGCTCTGGATAAACTCTCGATTAACATGTGGAACAGACAAGGCTTAACAAATAGAGAAAGTATCGAAATTCTCCACGATGAAATTGTAGATAGATCTGGGCCTCTATCCTGGCAAGAGGTCATTAGGCAAACCAAAAGCTATTATCGAAAGCGTACATTTAAAAAACGCCACAGTGATAAAAAACAATGCAATGTACTGCTTTCAATTAGTTTAATTAACCAGCTCGATAAAAAAGCAACCAATCGAGGGGTAAAACGCGCCCAACTTATTCAAAAGATACTAATGGAAGCAATGAATGACGACAGCCTTTTTGAACAACTTTTAAAAGGTGGTATTGCCCTGGAATCAACAAAGAACGATTAAACGACAATGCCTTATTCCTTTTGAAGAAAAGCTAATGTCAGTTGTAAAATTTCTTATACTTTAGGATCATAGAAGAGCTCTCCCTCCCTCTCAGATCCCGTAGACTTGCTCCAGGGGTATTAATGGGGGTGTTTTTATTATCAAACAAATTAATACTCTTTAAATATCAATAGGTTACATTGCAATATCGGCCTCTGGTGGAGATCTTACTTAAGTCGTCAGAACAAAAAGACTCGAAACATATTTATAAGTAAAGAGGCGTATCAACTTGCAAGCTCAATGGCTAAATGTAACAAGCAGTCCACGAGTCAATATATTGAAAGTCTGATACATGACCATCCAAGCCCCCCTCAGCCATAGCTTTTCTCAACGCCAACGCCCTAGCATTAGACGCCAAAACCAATACTACAACTTTTCTAACATGAATATTTAATAAGCTAGAACAGACACACTTAGATTCCCACTAATGAGATAATGAAGCAGTACTCCACCGCACTCTCACGAAATTAACAAGCCCATGTGATCCGCCCATTTTTGCAACCACTCTTTGCACTCAACTTCATAGCCATGCAAGTCATAAGTCCCCTCTATACCACTGCGAGAGTGTCCCAAGATAGCTTCTGCCACTTCGCTACGGCATCCCATTTTAGATAAGCCCGTTCGCACCGTTCGGCGCAGATCATGAGGAACCCAGTTCTCCATGTCTTTTGGCCACAGCTGGTGGGGCTGCAAATAACTACCAGCTTTAACTTTATCAGGGTTTTGTAAGTGCCATTTAATTTCAGATAATGACTTTTGCAGAATGGGTTTTCCAGTTCTCTCTGAAGCAAACAAGTATTTATCAGTAACTAACCTATGCTGCGCCAAAAACTCTACCGCTTGCTTTGGTAGCTGCACGTGTCTATCAGCGTCATTTTTAGGGGCTCGAATATGCCATGTGCCTTCATCTAAATTGATATCTTGCCATTCGGCATCGCACACTTCCCCGGTTCTACAGCCGGTCCACAAGGTCAATTTGAATATTTGTTTCTGCGACATTGAAAATCCTGACCCGGGTAGCCACTTCAACACTTGCGCCAGCTCTTTATCCGATAAGACCCTGCGCCCTTTATTTGATGTTAGCTTGACCTTGGCTTGCTTCAAACTTGCTTTGGCCAGTACAGCAGGATTAGCAAAGTCATCATCAAATTTTTCAAGACCAATTGCGTATTCATAAGCAGCCGTCAATTCTCGTAGTACGTTGCCTGCTTGTACATTTGCCCCTCTAGCGACAATAGACATAATCATCTCAACCACCACTTTACGTGTAATGCTTCTAGCAGGCAGTTCACCCAGCACTTTCACAGCATCACCGTATAGAGTGCGCCTTGTCTCAGACTGCCCTTTAGGTTTACGCGCTCCAGCTATGCGTCGACCATCAACCATTCGATCTTCAATGTGCTGAGTAAGATAAAGCTCACATAGTTTTTCAACGGTGAACACTTTATTTTCTCGCTCTTGAGTTTCTAGCTCCTGTAATCGCCTTGCTTGTTCCTTCTGCTCTTTAAAATGGCTTTTGGGGCACAGCCCACTACTTCGTAACTCCTTTAATTCTCGTAACGCTACCCGAGCTTCAGCTAGTGATATCTGTGGATAATCACCTATTTTAATTTGGGTGATTTTATCTGTTACAGGGCTACGGTAACGATAGATAAATGTCTTTTTGCCGGTTGTGCCGCACGTTATCCGCAAGCCAGAGTTTTCACCGGTATCGCTCTTCACTTTATCGCTTGGTTTCATAGTCTTTATGACAAGCGCTGATAGTGGTTTGCTGGTGATTTTGTTATTCTCTGTCGCGCTCATAGGCAGCCCGTTAAGTAATAGTCACAAGGACTAGGTTTTAGTTGATTTTCAAATATGGACAAATAAGTGTAGGTTTTCTCTATCCATCTAAAGAATATAATATCTTACTTTAAAAACCTACACTAAAACCTACACTTATTAAGTTGTTTACACTGGATTTCAGTAGATCTCTACGGACCTCGCTGGATTTCACGTTAACACCAAATATACCGCAACCCCCTGATATATAAAGGGTTTTACTAAAGAACATGACAAAAAACGTAATAGAATCAATGAATACAAAAACAACCCATACCCCTATGATGCAACAATATTTTCGCCTTAAAGCTGAAATCCCTGAAACCATGTTGTTTTATCGCATGGGTGATTTTTACGAGCTTTTTTATGACGATGCTCGTAACGCTTCCCGTTTATTA
>Ga0105348_1001630_pt1 | contig 14702 bp, 10 predicted proteins | sample EN8Hudsemesocosm_2_FD_83504 | JGI IMG/M metagenome (GOLD analysis project Ga0105348, IMG submission 83504) | Methane-oxidizing microbial communities from mesocosms in the Hudson Canyon - EN8C Hudson Canyon | ecosystem: Environmental > Aquatic > Marine > Cold seeps | place: Hudson Canyon... | reverse complement strand
ATATGGTTTTTCTGCGGATGATCTTTGTATTGATCAATTAAAACAATTTTGGCTTAGTCGTAGCCTGTTGTTTTGTCGCGGTGCCAAAAAGCTTGCAGGGGAACGATTCAATCAAGATGAAACATTTCAATTACTGGGTTTTAAAGAGGATGAATTAGAAGATGTAAAACCTTCCCTTCGTTATAAAAGAATTAAAAGCCGTTCTCAGCAAATTTTAGAAACATCCATTATTCGTCAAGGTGCTTTATTTACCAACCTAAATCAAATTAACCAGCATTTTGGTATGAATGCTGTTGAAACGGAGATCATGCTATTTGCTACCTTGATTGATCTAGACTCAGATTATGGCAATTGTTATGATTTTTTTGGTCAGCTCAGTAACCGCCTTTTTTATTCGTATTTAGCCCGTATTCTTGATATCCCAGAGAAAATCATTATTGAAACGTTGAAAAAGGAAGGCTTATTGCACCAGTCTGGCTTATTAAAAGTCGATGCTTCATCTAATAATATAGACAATAAATTTGATTTGCTCTCTGGTTTTTGCAGTGCTTTAGACAGCCCTCAACAAAGTATTGAATCATTATTCTCTGCTTTTATTATTCCCGCACCAGCAGCTACTTTAACGCCTGAGCATTTCAATCATATTGAGAAGGATTATTCTCGTTTATCTGCTTATCTGAAAACGGTGTGCTATAAAAAAATACGGGGGGCAAATATCTTAATTTATGGTTCACCTGGTACGGGCAAAACACAATGGGTACGCACTTTAGCGGAACAGTTAAACATAATATTGTACGAAATCAGTGTAGAAGATGCTGATGGGGATATTTTAACGGGTAAAGAGCGTGTTACTGCCTGTCAATTAGCGCAAAAACTATTAGAAAAAGGGCAGCAGCAATGCCTATTATTTGATGAAATTGAAGATTTATTTCAAACAGATGCATTTGCTCAGCTGATGAGTAATAGTCGCAGAAAACCACAATCAAATAAAGGCTGGCTTAATCAGTTATTAGAAAATAATGCCGTACCTACTTTTTGGTTATCTAATGATATCGCTAATATAGATGAAGCCTTCTTACGCCGTTTTGACTTAGTATTTGAGCTACCTGTCCCAACGCATTCTATTAGAAAACAGATGATCACAGAATCCCTTAAAGACACTGTAGTTAGTACAGAATGGATTGAGCGAATATCACATTTAGAACATTTGCCCCCTGCGGTCATTGACCGAGCCGCTCGCGTTAATGAAATCATAGGTGAAACTAAGCCTGAGTTAATCGAGAAGGGCCTTGAAGATATCATTGCCAACTCTTTAAAAGCTATGGGACATCAGTATAAGGCAGTTAATCCCTCCCCTACTGGTTTTTATGATCCTGCTTTAATTAATACACAAGCGCCACTCGATAAAATTGCCAAAGGACTGAAACGCTCAGGTGAAGGACGACTTTGTTTTTATGGCTCACCAGGGACAGGCAAAAGTGCATATGCAAAATACTTGGCTGAATATCTTGATATACCTCTGATAGCAAAACGGGCTTCTGACATTATCGATTGTTATGTGGGCAATACCGAGAAAAACATAGCGGCAATGTTTGAACAAGCTACACAGGAAAAAGGCTTGTTATTACTTGATGAAGCCGATAGTTTTTTGCGTGATAGAAAAAACAGTCAACATAGCTGGGAAACTACGCAAGTTAATGAGTTGCTGGTTCAGATGGAAAGCTTTAAAGGTATTTTTATTTGCTCCACTAATCTAATGAATGATTTGGATACTGCCGCCCTTAGACGTTTTGATTTTAAACTGGAATTTACTTATCTTAAAATAGAACAAGCATGGAAATTGTTGAAAGGTTTTTTAGGTGATGCTATTACATCCCTTTCTTCTCGTAAGAAAGGGGCACTTAAAAAGCAGTTGTCAGCATTAGAATTTCTAACACCAGGTGACTTTGCTGCGGTTAAAAGAAAACTCACTGTAATGGGGGAAATGGATAATGTTGAGCTGTTTATACAAGAGCTAAAAGCTGAAGTTGGTTTTAAAAATGAAAAATCTCATCGTTCTATTGGGTTTACAGCGGTACTGTAATCCCCAGTGAGTATTTGTAATTATTCTTGCTGATACATCTCAAAATATATACCACTGACTCAACTAGAAGATAAATAATCGATGTAATTTACACATCACTTAAAGGAAAAAAATGGCGACTATCTCACACCACTGGCGTATTTCAGAATACCTGACTGAAAAAGAATTTCATAAAGCCAATGAGCTTATGGAAAAAGGCAACTTCACTAAAGCGATCTCCATATTTCTGGCCAAAATAGATGAACTTAAAGATAACAATGAGTTAATAAAGTGGGTAGCGTATGATCTTGGTTGCATCTACAGCATGAATGATGACATTGAGAACGCATCATTATTTTTTAAAAAATCAACAAAGCTGTTTGATGGCCACAACTCTATTGCTTATGCTGGTGTTATTCGAGAATATGCAATGATTTTGAAAGATCAGAAAAAATGGAGTAAAGCCATTGGTTTTTATCAAAATGCAAAAAAAATCTTTATCAAAAACTGGATTAACGAAGAATCTCCTATTGATTTTGCAGTACTCCAAACTGAAATGGCAGATACCTACCGTAACTTAGGCAAATTAGATGAGGCTTTAGAAAGCTGTCTTGAAGCAAAAAAGATTATGATAGATAATCGCCAAGTTAAACACTACGTTTATGCAGAGACATTAAACTGCTTAGGTGAAATTCACATAGATTTAAATAGAAAAAATGAAGCGTTACCCTTTTTCTCTGAGGCTCTATCTATACTGAATAAAACTGAAGAAGTAATTTTAATTAACAGACTAACAAGTAATATGGCTAAAGTTAATGATGCAAGTTTTTCTGATAGGTCAGATGCATCAACACTGCTGTAAGCTATTTAATCGCACACTGGGTAAAGCAAATGAACTCAAGCCAACATTATTCTCTGCTTATATTATTCCCGCACCAGCAGCTACTTTAACCCATCTCCTTACACAGAAAAGCGATAACCCTCTCTGTCATCATCCATCTGTTCTCTTGCTTCAATAATAATCTGATATCCCAACAGTCGAGTTTGGAAATGAAACGTATGTTCACGGTTATCAGTATCTTTTAAAGTAATTGGGCTGAATGTGATATTTTCGAAGTCTATACCTAAGTGTTCTGCCATCATGTCGTTATAGCAATTAAAACAAAGGTATTGATAGTCTTCTTTTATCTGCAATGACACACCTAAAGATGAGGGATTTCTGGATTTACATGCACTGCATTGCTCAGTACTCATAACTCTTGATGTTTTTACCATGCTGTTTTTTAGGGTATTGTGTAATAAGTTCATCTGAGGTCAGTAGTGCTAGCTCATGCTCTATGGCCTGGCCAATTAACAATCTATCAAAAGGTCCTCGATGATATTGTGGCAACTGCGCTAAATGAAAAATAGCATTATCGTAGGCCATCAATATCCTGTTGCCCTAGCACGCTCATAATTTCTACTATACCCCTTTCAATACGATAATAGATAGTATCGACACCACACACGCTATGCCTGTACCCTTTACGGATATGATCTACGGCCTGATATAAATAAGGTTGTTCAGCAATTTTTTCAAAGCGATCAAAGAATGCAAAATAATATTTATCAGCCTGTACTTCCCCATGTTTAATAAAGCCATACTGATGGATTCTAATTAGATCATTTTTGGCATCTTCACTTAGTTTATAACTCACCATTATGTCGTAATTCTTCCTTGGATTTAGCTAGGATTTCATTGCGGGTCAGATCAGTAAATCCGCTTTGCTCTGCTTTAATTAATTTTGCTCGTATAAAGTCAATTTCATTTTGCTCTGCTCTGGCTTTTCGTATCAAGTCGTTTACAACATCACTTTTACTTGTATATTCTTCGCTTTCAACCTGAGCATTAAGCCAGGTATTATTGGGTGTGGTAAATGAAATACTTTGTCTTGTCATCGTAAATACTCCTTTAAATAAGCACGATTCAATAATACACCAAAAACGCACCACTTAAAAGTAAACAGAACTAAAGGGCTTTCTCACTCTATTCTTTAAAGTGTTAAGGTTATCAATATGAATTATTGAGAATCGCTAGTCTGCCGTTTTAGAAATTTACTCACCTTATGTTTCGGTGTCTTTGTTAGCTCTTGAGTTAAGGTAAAGGGTATGGCTGAAAGGCCGTAATGACTATTGATATGCTCTAACATTGCTAACCATAACTTGGCTGTCATTTCCGAATCGTATAATGCTCTATGAAAATTACCGTCAGAAGGGATATTTGCATATCTGACTAAAGTACCAAGTTTATGATCACTTGCATCTTGATAAAGTCTTCTAGACAAGAGCATTGAACAGGCAAACTTTCCTGTATATTTTCTAGATATTCTTTTTAATTCTGAATCTAAAAATAGTTTATCAAATGATGCGTTATGTGCAACAAGATTATGGTCGCCAATAAAATCAGCAAACTCACTCATGACTTCTTTACAAGGTCTTGCTTCTTTAAGCATATCATTAGTGATTCCAGTATCGTTTTCAATAAAAGGATCAACGGGGCGACCTGGATTCATGAGCTCTTGAAAATGATCTGTGATTTCTCCCTCTTCAATTCTGACGGCGCCTATCTCAATAGCTCGGTCACCATAAGCAGGTGAAAGTCCTGTTGTTTCAAAATCCAGTACAACAACGGTATTAGCCTTTGACATAGTAGTAACTGATTATCCGTAAGTTATATATTTTGAAGTGGGTCTGGCTTAGCAAGAATAGTCCTCAGCCAACTATTTTATAAATCAACAATCACGTCCTATCGATCAAATACTGATCAAGGCTATTACGTGCTTCAGTCATAAATCGCTCCGTAGGTGAATGAACAATAGCGATAGAACATCCCTGTGTTACATGAACTAGGATGGCGCGCCCATTCTCGATTCTTATCGTAGAAATACGCTGCACTCAGACGTTTTGATTTTAAACAGGAATTACTTACCTTAAAACAGAACAGGCATGGAAATTGTTGAAAGGGTTTTTAGGTGATGCTATTACATCCCTTTCTTCTCGTAAGAAAGGGGCTCTTAAGAAGCAGTTGTCAGCATTAGAATTTCTAACACCAGGTGACTTTTCTGCGGTTAAAAGAAAACTCACTGTGATGGGTGAATTAGATAATGTTGAGTTGTTTATACAGGAACTTAAAACCGAAGTTGGTTTTAAAAATGAAGATTCCCATCGTTCTATTGGTTTTGCTGCTGAGTTTTAAAAGCTTTATTCAACATTAGACTCTCCTCTTTATAAAATAAAGGGGAGAGAGCATAGTAATAGGTCTATATCGCATTGGAAGTTCAAGTGGGAGATTTGCAAAGGTAATAAAACCAACTTTGTAATAGTTGTTGTTCATCTTTCTGAAAATCCACCAAAGGATAATTTAATAAAGCAGTCAAATCATTACCAGACTTTGAAAACTTTAAAAATGGGTATACAGAATTTAATTGGAGTAAGTGTAAAGCATTATTATGGTCGAATTTTTTTACTGGAAAAACATTTCTAAACTCTTTGGTGCTAACCTCATTTTTTAATTGAGCAACCTTCCCATAACCATGCTTTAAAACCAACCATTCCTTATCTAAGTTGTGTGTTTTATGTTCGGCCTTACACAACTTAGTAGTATGGGATAATATGGAGGCACTTTTAAAGATCGTCAGTTCCTCTTTTTGTAAATCCTGTTCATTTTCTAAAAACAACAACCTTTCAAACATATCGGCAAAGTACTTTAATTGCTCAAAAGCCATTTTAATTTCATCAATCGACAACATTGAAAGTTGCCCTGCCTTTACAAATATAGGTAAATCAACACTCATATGACAATAAAAGTGACTCTTAGAAAAATCTTCATTTACAGCCAGTTTTACTAATGGGTATTGGTCTTCTAGATCTTTATATATTTGAGATGCTAGATTTAATTTATGATTAAACCCTTCTTTGCTTTCCAATATTGCTTTTGAAGCTATTGGCGTTTTCAAGGTAATATAATATACAGTACCCTCGACAAAAGATGAAAACTCAGCAGAAAAATGTTGCTCAACAAGAATTGGTTGATGTCTTAATTGATTTTCATATTTTATAATGGGATCTATCAAAAACAATGCATTTTTATTATGGCTATTAGCTTTTACTTCATAAAAGTTTTCCTCACTACGGTTCAATATTGAAGAAAACACACCATGCAAATGTTTTTTAATATTATCTAAACCTATAGCTTCAAATTTATAGGCTTCTTTTGGCTTATGTCCAGAATCAAAGCTTGCAGGATATGGATCATTAACAATTCGGTCAATCTCAACAGGTGTACGGAGGTACTCTTTCCAATTAACACTATTTGATGAGATATCAATTGCCGAATCAAACTCACCAGGTATACAAAAATCCATTTTTTGTTCAACAGAATGTTTATTCTTTATAAATGAGCCAACCTGATCTTCATCAAATGAATTTTTTAAATAAGGGAAATTGATAGTTAGACAGCTTTTTCCTGTGGACTTTAATTGTTGGTTTATTTTACCAAATAAGCGATCAACACGGCCCACTCGCTGCTCATTATCACCTGGAGTCCATGCAATACCATAATGATGTACTTTATTACACTGAAGATGCAAATTAACACCTTCTTGAAAAACAGAAGTAGCGACCAAAACATTAGGATAAAAAGGGCTATTAAAGCCCAAAATAAGCCGTTGTCGATTACCCGTTTCACCACTAGCATACCAAGCAGGATTATTTAAACTTTTTAGTGTACGCCAATCTAATTTCCAGTCATGCAATTTGTGATCAGTTATTTTTGTACACAAAGCCTCAAAAGTCTCTAAGGCATTTTTAAAATAAGAAAACAAAAGTGAATCTCTTATTTTTGGTCTGACAAACGCTATAAAACCAAGATATTTATCTTGCACATTTCCTGCATTACCTGCTTGATTAAATTCAGTAAACCAACAATATATTTCAACCATAACAGGACTGGCAAACAAAAAACCAGCTTTTATATAGTTGCCAAAATTCTCTACAATTCCTTTATCCCGATCTAACCATTCACAGATAATTGTCTGGTGCTCCTCTACTAACAGAGGATAAAGCAATGACCATGCTGTAGGCATTTCCTCAGCATACTGAGTTAAATTTTGTTCTAAATGGGTGATACCTTCGACAGCCTGAGTAATAACATCATAGGTTGAAAAGCGTATATCCCTAGCCGCAGTACTATAAATATCACGAGCCCCTTCTTTTTCACTGGCTTTATAATAACCAGAGTAACAAGTGCCTTTATAGTCACTCGCAGGTTCTAGAAACAATGAAAACAAACTCTCTGGCTTTCTGAAGCGTAAACTGACATTAGAACAATCGGTTGCCCCTCCCTTCTCCTTTTTAATGACAAATAATGCAGAGACATGAGAGCCCAAATGAGAGCTATCAATATCTAAATCACCAGAACCAACATCCTCAGAGTTCATAATAACCTCTGAATCAGTTTCAATATTTAATTGCTCAAGCAATTCATTAAAGCCTGCCCTGCTCCATGAACGTTTCTCCCATTTTTTCACCCTATCATCATCTGACTTTAGCCCCCAGGCTTCAAGAATTTTAGGAATCAATATATGATCATAAGCCAAATTAACACGCTGCGTTAATTCACGAACAGATGGGATACGCCTCACAAAAACAAGGTTTTTATCTTCATGTAGATCTCTACAACCATAAAAAAGATTATTCGGTATAAAATCACTGACCAAAATGCCATATTTAGGATGTTCTGGAAATAACTTAAAAATATCAGTATATTGTTTCGCCAATCTTTCTAGTATCTTACTATCAGGTGCTTTTTTAAATTCATTGTTACCTTTCTCCGAAGAATCAGTCTCATCTTCTTTTTCTGATTTATTTTCATCTTCTTGTAAACCAATAGATTCAAAGCCTTCTAGGTAACCATATAAAAACTTTTTACCTGCTTTTTCTTGCCCTAATTCTTTAACTAATTTTTTCTGATATAAAGCAAAAAATAATTCTGATTCTGAGTTATTAACAAAATCTGCTTCTACTGCTATTTCTTGACGATAATGATGTTTATTATGAAAATGGCCCTCATCTTTTCCTTCCATTAGACGTAACCGTCTTATCGCATACTTCTTAAGTAACAATACAAGATCATTTGAATTTTTTATATCACCAACATCAGAAAAATAACTGAGAATATTGGCTACATCAGTCAAACCTGAATGACTTGGCGTAGCAGTCATTAGTAATGTTTTTTGCCCTAGTGAATTATTGTTTTTACCAAAAAGTGCTTTTGCGGCATGGGCCCTCTGAGACCCCCCACTGGCATTCCTGAAATAATGAGCCTCATCAACAACAATTAAGTCAAAACCATCAACTCCAACAATAGATTTAATCTCGCGATGAATTTTTGCTGCAGCATTAGATGCTTTTTTACCAAGATCACCCTCTTTCTCATTTTGGGGAACCAAACCACTTAGTGCATATATTGTGGTAAAAAACAGATTACCTTTTCCACTTCTTAATGTATCCACCAAGGAACGCAAATTCCAACATAAATGCGGATTATTAACTGGACCTCCATCTGCTGAATTACGTACAAGATGATCTATTTTTCTATAATGACTATCAATGAACTCATAATACTCTCGAACCCAATGAAGACAGATATCTCTATTAGGGGCCATAACTAAAACCTTAGCATTAGGTTTCATTTTCCACAGTAAGCTGATGACACCTAAAGCCTGAAAGGTTTTACCCATACCCACTTCGTCAGCTAAAATGGCCACTTTATGTAATGATAAAGTGTTCCACAAATAAGCAACTCCCTCTGCTTGTTTAGCTGCCATAGAAACAGCATTTTCAGCCTCATATTGCCACTGCTGATTATCTCGATCAAAATTAATCCAGTCAGAAACTAGCTCAGGAGTTAATGCACCCCACTTAGTTTGTGCCATAACCACATTCCTTCTTAATCAGATTAAGATAGCGTTTTGATTTTGCGAACTTCACAGGCAATAAAGGGCTATTCACTTTGAGTTGTTGCCATTTATTTTCAGGTGGCTTAATTGATGTACCTTTTGGCCTTAACTTACTATATTGTTTATGAGCAATATCAACCAAAACATTAAACTCCTTAGCCAAAAACCAATTAAAAACTTCAGGTTTAGGATGATCAATTCCATATTTTATTTTTTCAGCCAACTCAGATAAGCACCCAGGATAAACAAATAATAATTTTTCTAAATGCTCTAGTGTGTTAGCCGCAATTAAGTTTTTTTCAAATTTATCCATTGCCTGAAACAACCTGAAATAGCTTGCAGTCATCTCAATTGAAACCTCCGTATTAACACCCTCTTCTTCAAATAACTCCTTATCAACCTGTAATACGCCACGAGTAGTTGAGCCAGTCGGATTTTCAGGATCAACATTAGTTATTAAACTATCTAACAAATCACTTAAACTATCATAAGTTTGTACTCGCCGATGTAGCACCTCCGTTTCAATAATCAAACCTCGGTATACCAGACTCTCATCAGCGTAAATATCAAAACTATGTTGTGTTAATAGCTCTTTTGGATAAGAAATCAAATGTGGAGCTAAACCAATTGATGATGAAGTTCGTTTCGTGGGTATTATAAAAGCGCCTAAATCAGGTATCTTAATTTTATACGTTTTATTTTTATCAGAATGCCACCATTTTCCCTCAAACGTATATTGTTGTACCTGCCAGTTAAAAAATACTTTTATATCAAAAGGTAACTCTTCAGGAATTTCTAGGTTTTCATCTTCAAGTAATTCAATAGATGCAAAACATTCTCTACCAATATTAATTTTCTTACCCAAAGAGTTGCTTATAGCGTCCTTATGTTTAAAAATAAACCCCGCTTCAATATTATTATTTTCAGACCACATGGTTTTCTCATCAAGTAAACTATTCGCCCCTGGACCAGTGAAATTCCAAGAACCAATTGCAAGCCTACTCACTGTCTTCCATATTTTTGCATGACAAAGTTCTGTACTAGGGTGTTTAGCGATTGCATTTTCATAAAAAATCAATTCACCACTATCAACCAATCGTTGTATACCTTCACTCCATTGAGTACGAATCACTTTACCTTCTATTCTATCTGGCGTAATAGACACTTTTAGCTCTTTAACCATCGATTGAGTTTTAATTTCCTGAATAAATGCAGATAAATCCTTAGGGAAATATGGTGACCATATAGCAAGCTCCTTATCATTGGGAGTCACGAATTGTTCTAAAAAAGTTTCAGGTTGAAAACTATGAACAAATTGCCAGCTTTTTTCTTTTCCCCAATAATTTCTACCCAACCTAAGGTTAAACCCTTCAATAATTCCTTTAAAAAATAGCCTTATCTGAGCAGATTGTTCGGCAGTACTTACTTTTTTAAAAGCAAAAACTTCCTGGTTACGCCCCCAACCACTCATCGTTAAATTAGCACTACCAGCCCCCAAAATTGCCTTGCCATCGATATCTTCTATATAAATCACTTTGGGGTGAAATAAACTGTGCTCTGAAAAACCATCAAAACTACGTGGTGAAACACCAAAAACATCAATTGATGTTCTTTTTGTATCCAAGTTATTCAACATGCGTTTGTCGCAAAAAACTCTAAAATCAATTTTTTTATCAACTAACTCTTTTTGAAACACCTCATAATCCATTCTATTTTTAGGGTTTTCCATATCAACAACAATAGGTAATAAATGTTGCTCAATAAAGTCAACACTCAAATTAAAACTCGTCAACCAGACACGTTTTAATTTCCCAAGCTGCTTCTGTTTTATCTGCTCGTGAAACTCTGACAATAATTTCATTGCTCCTCTCCCTGAAAACCAGCGACTAAATTATAAAATTGAGGAATATAATACTGATTAACCCAACAGCCCACTGGTTTATCTTCAATACCTGGTTTTTTACGTTGCTTTACCTGAACCTTCAATAAATCATCATCACCAGAAATCAGCCAGGGTTGTTGCTGCCGTGTTTTCATGATGTCAGTATGATATTTTATTAGATGCTCAAGTTGTTCTAGCAAAGTTTGCTTATCACGTAATTTCAATAAAGCTTCTAAGCGCTTCAAACCTGAACCTTCTAATACTTTAATTAATAATTTATCTTGATAAAGAGTGTTAGCTTTGTTTCTTAAAGTACCTTCATCACGCCCGTATGTTTTCCAAGATGCAATAACTTCGTTTTTTGTTTGGGTTTTCTGGCATAAAATCAAACTGAACATTAAGTCGATGTCCGCTAAAAAAGGCTCTATTTTTTCAATATTTGTTATTTTATCAACCTCAACAGCATCCAGCTCCTTAGCCTTAGCAAGATTAAAAAAAACTTGTGCAGTAGAGCGCTTTTCTAACTTGTTTTTAAATTGTTCATCTAATACCCTTAATAAAGCACCTGCCGCTCCTTTATCTAATTCACTATTTTTTAACCAAAACTGACGTGAATACTTACCGACAAATTGAGGTGATGAAAACGCTGTTATATATGATTTTTTAAGGACCGTCGGGACATCGTTAAAACTAATAAATGGGAGTTTTTTATTTTGCTCAAACACTGTTCTTATAAATTTTTCTATTTCATTTTTTAAATTGCTTAAATCAGGTTGGTTTTCAATAAACTGTTTTACACCATCCCAACTATCTAATGACTTAGGCAAATTATAATTATAGTTTTTATCAAAAAAACCCATTTCAATCATTGGAGTTTTATACCGACCACTGACTCCTAATAAGATTTGACGCACTAAAACATCACTTTTTTCTGGCTCATTACTAAAGATTAACTGAGGGTTATTGCCCTGCTCATTACATAGTCTACGAGCCTTTGAAATCCCTAGAACACCAGAAGTATTTGCCCCCATTTTATCCCCCAATTGAATAATAGAATAAACAAATATATTTTCAAAAAAAACGATACAGGCATGCTTAAAAGCCAACGTATCTTTTTTCTCATCGCAGGCCTTTAGTAACTGACTACTTAAATAAACCCCATCATTGTCGATCAACTCTCTAATCACATAATGGTGAAATAAATTTATTGTATAATTTCTCACATCATTAGAAATCGAACTCACACGATGTTTAAATATCTTTTGACCATAAACAGACCAAATCACCTGTAAACCAAGTGGATCAACATTTAAATCACTAGAAACATCTGGATCATATTCGGTAAAAAACTTCGTTAAATTCATTTATACTTATTCCTATGTAATTGTTACCAGCTATAAAGTTTTATCAGTTTAATATTTTTTCACTATATAGATCTTAAGGCTAGAAATGTATATTTCATTATCTACTACCTTCCATCATTACAAATCCACTATGCATCCAAACAATCCCCACGCCCAAAACTACCTTTCCCCTGTTTAAATAACCAACCATTTCAGCATAAAGCTCTAATTGAGGCTTATATTCCTGATATCGAGTTTCAATGTCTTTTGTTCGATCAGACTTATAATCCAAAATCCAATAACCTTCTTTGGTTTCCACTAACAAATCGATAAAACCAGTCACCACACTGTTATTTTTATCTAACGAAAGAACTGACACTTCTCTGCCTATAGAAACAGGATTAAATTCTTCCTGTAACCATTTTTCAAACACTCTACTGAAACCCACAATTTGTTGAATATCACTTTCTGGTAACTGGTTGTTTATTGCATTTTCTATTACTGATTTTCTACTTTCATCACCATTCAATATTTCTAAACACCGATGAATTAATGTGCCTTTTTCATCAGCCGAGAGTTTTATACTTAAGTTAATAGATTGTTTTAAATCAATAGTCTGCATTTTTCCTTTTTTAGCTTTTTTTACTGATTTAGTACTATGCAATGTTGATGGGGAAATTGATTCTGGGGTGAATTTTTGTTTATTAGTGGATTTCTTAATTGATGCTCTAAATTCAACAGGGAGCTTGTTTGTTACTACTTTAATCTGTTTATCATACCCCTCTGGTTTACCTTTCTCACATTGCATAACTTTTGCTTTAAACGCTGTTGCATTGATTATCATTCCTTTTTCATTGAGGCTAATGGCTGAGCCGCCTTCACCTTCTAGTACATGTAAATAACTATAAGATTTTTTTATCTGATGTGAAGGCCATTCTAATAATATTTTCTCTCTTGCTCGTGTTAAAGCCACATAGAGTAAGCAGGTAGCATCTCTTTTTATTGCAGGCATTAACGATTCCGCAAAAGAGTCTGTTGTTTCTTTGTCTGCAAATTTAGGTGTATTGCTAATACATGCATGTTTTAAGATATTATCCAACTCATCAAATCGAGTATATTCGGTTTCCAGATTTGGGAACCTTGGCTTTACGTCACTATCAAGCCCACAAACGGCAACTACTGGCCACTCACGACCTTTAGATCTGTGCCAAGTCACCATATGTACGGCATTTTCTGCAATCGCTTGTGCATGCGGTTGTGTGTTTTTGTCTTCTGCTAAGTGCTTTAACCATGCTAAGAAGCTTTTTAGTCCACTACCATAAATCCCTGAGCTATTTAAGGTACTGGTATTCATTGAGACAAATGTATTGGCTTCAGCTGTTAGTCGAATCAAATTGGCTCGCACTTGTTTACCATTAGCTTTAGTTGAAATATTTTGATGTATTTCTAGTACATTTATTACTTCATCAAGTAGTGAAGCTACATCCTTGTTTTGGCTTTCCTTAGCTATCTTTTCAAGTTTTGATAGCACAGGCTCATCCAATTCTTTTTTGGCGATTACTTCAGTTAATGCTCCCTGTAACTGATAACTGCCTAATTCACTGGTCGCCAAATATAAGGCGGCATGTTTATCTGTGCTATCAGCCACATAACTTAAGGCGTAATACAGTAATTGAATAACAGGGGAATCTATCCAGCCTTCTTCTTCAACACGAACGGCAATACCCAATTCTCTTAATGCATCAGCTATTCTTTCCAGTCCTTTAGATCTTGGATGTAAAACAGCGATATCACTGCCTTTTATTCTGCGATATTTGTTGGTTTTTTTATCAAAAATGACAGCCTTTTCATCTTCAAGTAAAGTCTTAATTCGTAAGGCAGTGTAGTATTGATGCGTTGTTGATCTGGATTTAGCCTGCTGTTCTATAATTTCTAAACCTGCTAACTTAGATGTAAATGTCGCTTTAGCTTTAAGTTTTGTATATTCATCAGCAAATAAACTTTGGACAATGGCATTAACCCAATTCATCAAATCAGCTGTGGTACGCCAATTTTCGGTTAAAGATTCTTGTTTAAAACTTTTTTGCTTTTGTAATGCAGTCATTAAGCGCGAATCTGCTTGTTGAAATCGCATAATCGCTTGTTTCTGGTCACCTACGATTAAGGTAGAAATACCTGTTTGCTGCAATCGCCTTAATAAAGCAAACTGCATTGGATTTGTATCTTGAAACTCGTCAATCACTAAACAATCAAATCGTTGTTTTATGTGGTCTAAGATATTCGGTTGCTGCAACAACTTATCAGCTAATACCAACATATCGGTGTAGTCTAATAAGCCCGCTTCCCTTTTTTGCTGACTATAATCAGCCATTGTTTTATTGGCTAATAAGAAAAGTATATTTATATGTTTTAATTCT